>Ga0209611_10011894_pt1 | contig 12384 bp, 7 predicted proteins | sample S1TSphgellanicum_3_FD_187693 | JGI IMG/M metagenome (GOLD analysis project Ga0209611, IMG submission 187693) | Host-associated microbial communities from peat moss isolated from Minnesota, USA - S1T2_Fc - Sphagnum magellanicum MG (SPAdes) (version 2) | ecosystem: Host-associated > Plants > Peat...
CCCCCTAATTCTTTTAATTGTCAACAACAACTAATGTAATGCAAACCAACTTGGACATGTTTAGGACCCCAAGAACATTTGGCTCCCGATGTGTTGTCTTCACCTCTTGTGTGTCAAGGATAATTTGATCACTCATGACATTCAGTTCATGGTCTTCTATCTTAACTTCCTATGTTTCAATGACAACCAATGTGTCACTCATACAATTAGGTTATTGGTCTCCTATTTTAACTTCTTATGTGTCAATAATAGCTTGATCATCCACAACTAAGTTTGCAGGAGTTTCCACAATGGCTTTTTGGGTGTCAAGAAGGTTACCAAGTTCATGGGCAAGGTTATCTGTTGCAACACCATTTAACCCCTATTCAAACACTTGCTCAAACACTTACTCACCTTCATGCCCACCATTGCCCCTTAATTCACTTGTGGTCTTATGACCCTCATCATCATGCAAAATCATGTAGGCCACCACCTTTGCATTTTCGATGTCCACAACCTTATTACATTCCAAAACACAATCTGGATCATCTATATCAAGTAGACCTTCACTTGGCTGCACCCCATCTTCCTTCACCTTGGATTCCTTTGATCCCATGTCTAATTTCAAATTAGGAGGGGTCTGCTCAAGGGTTCTAAGTCCTGGAACGAAAATGCAAGCCATGTCTTTCAAGTTGACCTACAAGTCTCCTTTTGAATGCACTAAGGCTTCAATTACATTCAATCTAGTGTCTTGCAAATCTTACATGGGCAAGGGGATGTCTTTTGTGCCACTGTCAACATTCTTTAACAACAACTCCTTGATGTGAAATAAAGAGTTTGACATGGATTCCATCTTCAAGTCCATGGACTCCACTTTCACTCCCATGGCCTCCAAAACACTCTTCCACTTGTTGTCTAATAGATGTTGTGTCTCTCACAAGATTAATAGGCATATTTTATGTACAAATGGGAAACTTCATACCACCAAGTAAAGTTGTTGGTGGACACAACAAGCTAAGGTTGCCCATCATTAGTAGGGGCATTCAACATAAACTTGGTGATATGTATCACTTACCTTCAAAATATTGCCCTTTACTATCTTATAGACGTTGGTGTTCATAGTGAAACCATCTTTCTTCATTCTTGAATATGAAGATAATGGAGTGACATGAGATTAATTTATCGCCACAATGACTAATCAACTTGTTAGCCCCTAGTTATTCTTGAAACATGTTTCACCCTTTGTCTTATAGCTCCATGATAAGCTTGAATGCATGCTTATGTGTTTTCATTCATGTGAAAAATACATCACGTTCCAATCATCCATAACTTTACATTACACACATGATATCCAAGGTAAGTACAATCATGCCCACAATACCGATTTCAATGCACATATTACAATTCAACAATATCCAAAACATAGGAATTAATGGAAATGAAACAATATTTATAAATATATCTTTTGCAAGCAATACTTATGTCCAAATCAACATACATAAAAGTGACCTTTAATATACAAATTAGATACACATGTATTTTGATGGTCGTTAATAATGTACAATATTATGAACATAGGTTTTTTGAAAATGTGCATTGGGCATCCAAACAAAATAACTAACAAGATTAGCCCTTGAAATGACATATATTACACAACTCATAACATAGGTAAATTCATATGGTTGTATTCATTATGTCAAAATGTGATTTTTAGGACTACATGAAAGCCATTTGCAACTACACACTAATTACATGACTATTAGTCCAAACCTCCCTATGGTATATGCCACCAATCACAAAAACGGTGCCAATCAAATGTCATTTGTGACTATCTTCATGATTGTAGTCATATTTTCCATACTCATGGGGGGCATATCCAATGACTAAGGTGTTAATTTGAATATATAAATTAGATTTTTTGATTAATTTCTTGTTAATAGATGAAAGCTTACAATACATTCAAGAAATTTAATTGCCATTTTATAAGTTGCCACATGGTAGCCTTAGAATCAATAAATTATTATTTTGCCCAATTATGTGATACCATGTGGCAATCAAGGTTTAATGAAATAAGGCTAGCCTAGGACATATAATATAGGGGAGTTATGCAACCTAGTTTAGGCTAGACCAAAAATTTAGATGGGTTATGCTAGCCATTTTGACTAGGAACTTAACTAATATCTAGGCTGCAAGTGGGGAGACTTAAACCTTTCACCTTCATTTTGAAGGTTCAACTCCCTAATCATTACACCATATCATTTTTTCCATAATGAAACTACTTGCCATAAATGTATAAACAGTAACATTTTTTAAATTAGTATAACCTAGGCCTCCCTAAGTTAAACCTAGTTGGTTAACCCAATATAACCTATGGTTATTCAAGTAGACTAATTTAAATTTAAACTAGATTAAATCAACATAAAATAAGGTCATTTAGGTTAAACTAATCTAAATTAACTAAAATATGCCAAATTAATTAGGTTAAGCTTGTTAAATTTGGTGAAACTTGGTTACTAAAGGCAAATTGGTTGAAAGTCAACTACTTAAATCAAATGTGGTTAAATTAAATTGCTTATTAGGTTAACCTTGGTTAAATTAAATCAAACTAGGCTATTTAAGTTAAATTAAGCTAAATTAAACTATTTAGGTTAAATTTGGCTATATTGGATCAAGTTAGGTTAAACTAAATTCTACTTGGCTAAACTTGATTAATTTAAGTTAAATTAGGCTACTCACCTAAATTTGGTTGCATTTGGCAAATATGGGTTAAATTAAGCTACTTAAGCTAAATTTGGTTAATTTAAATTAAACTAGGTTACTTAGGTTAAACTAAGTTAAACCAATTTAACTTAAATTAGGTTATTTAAGTTAAACTTGGTTAAATCTAGTTAATATAAGTTAAATTAGGTTGTTTTAGCTAAACTAAATTAAATTAAGCTACTTAGGTTAAACTTGGTTAAAACCAAGCAAAATTAAGTTACTTAGGCTAAACTAGACAAAACATTGTTAAAGTATGTTACATAAGTTAATTTCATTTATTTTTGTCTAATTGAGTAGCCTTGTTTAGCATAGTGTAACTTAATTTAACCTAGGTAAACTTAAGTAGTGTAATTTAACCTATAACATAATTTAGATTAAATAGCATAGTTTAACTTAATTTAATTTAGTCTAACCTAGTTTAATTTATTATAACTTAATTTAGTTTAATTTAATTCAAAAAGCCAAATTTTAACCTAAGTTGCGTAGTTTAATTTGGTTTAATTTAGTATAACCTAATTTAATTTAGCTTAAATATCTTAGTTTACCCAAGTGTAGCCTAAGTTGTTTGGTTTAACTTAGTTAGAACAAACTATTTTAAATTAAGCTAAACTAAATTAAATTATGCTTTTAATAGTTGGTTAAAAAAGGTCAATTGTTTCAACATGACCAACTAATTGTGGTCCTAATTATACTCATAATTATTTATAGTCATGTAGTCTTAATTATGGTGTCTCAAGTCCAAGTATGATTACATGACTACAATTGGACAATATTTGCCAATTGTTTTAATAATGAAAACCATGTTTTGGCATAGTGATTCCAATGTGGATAACCATAAGAATATTGTCATGATTTGGATAGACACACACATGAATGTATGTGGGATTGAAATGGGGTTTAAAAAAACAATCTAATGAATAATGCAATTTACCTAATATGGCTTGTTTTGTGGTTCACATTCACCATTTTACAAGTGTTGTGAAATGTTGTATACATAAGGAATGACATGTATATTGTCATGGTCCCACAATACCTATGTTCAAACTATGGATCATATTATAGATAATACATGAACACACCTTAATACACAATGTCAATGCCAATGATCTATGTTTACTATTTGATATAATATCCAAGTCAAGTATTTTATGAATGTGAAATACCTATGTTTGGATTTCTTAAATAGTGATGATTATTTGCCCCTACTAAACTTATCAAAATAGGTTTAGAAGTAATTGTGAAATGCTTTCCCTCCAAAGTTTCAATAATTTATTTTTTGTGCATTGCATAAATTGATTCATACCCTCCTTGTATTCAATGACTTTTACATGGTGTGCATCAAAGCTTGGAACACTACCTCTTTTTTATCCTTTACCTTTGGCACCTTTGACATTATCATTTTCTTCCAATTCTTTAAAACATGCGAAACACACAAATACATTAGCACACTTGCATCCTCCCACACATGACTAACATAAGATAAAATAAATAATGATTAGTGCAAAGAAAAAAAAAGATGACAATTGAAATGAAAAAGAAAACTTTAAGAGATTAAAGTTGATAATTGTACTTTATTGCACAACATTGTTAAGGGGTGTCATCTACAATGAAACATGATGGCCTCCATGCAAGGTTTTCATTCACCATCATTTTTTCAATGGTAGTAACCATGGAATCAAATCCACTTCAATTTGCTAGCTTGTCATAACCCATGCCATCAGTAAACCGTATTGCTAATGATCAAACACAATGGTCATCAACAAATGTTACCTTTGGATATTAGTACTAAATCCATGGAGAATTGTTTCATTGTGTCCAAATTCTAACATCCAAGCTAATTGCATTAATGGAGTTTGAATGTTAATGGTGAAAGGAATCTCTAACATTCAATCTTCCTTTTGCTATTTAAAAAAGACATTATGTGGGTTGTCCACAACCCATGCATGCATGGACACTTGCCATTTCATTGTTGTGTTATTTTAAATTCCCTTCCTCATTTTGTTTTCATAGTACCGCATGGTCTTCATGTTGAAATAATCATCTTTTGAAGCCTTTGTTCTAAGAACTTGTGCATTGAAACAAAATTTCTTGTGTTCTTCAGATATTTGCCTTGTGTTAAGATCCCTATCCAATATACTTGGAAATGTGTGGAACTTGGAAGGACTTCTGTGAAATTGAATTCAAGTCAAACATTCCATGGGTCAGAATGCCATCCTCACATGTGTGGTCCGTGTGGTACCTCACAATCCTTGAAACATCTAGATATTTCAGAATCAAAATGTGTAACAAGGAGCCAAAAATGATGTCGAATGTTAAACATAACCAATCAAAATCAAACATTTATTTTTTTGTTACCATTTGAAACCATAGTAATAATGACAAGCTAGTCCTTTTTCCTTCATATGAATGTCAAGGAACTTAAAGTAAAAATTTATTTGATTTAATTTTAAGTTTTGGTTTTAATTTAGGACATTTGAAAATTTACACCTATTGTGTTAGGAGTCAATTTTGTAAAGGATTATCAAAAGGATTCATATAATAAAACAATTTTCATTGAAAAAAATATAGATGATAAAAACATATTAATCACATAAAAAAAACACTAATAATTTTAAAACTTAAAAAATTCAAAGAATGTTTCAAAATTGTTTCAAAATTTTAGACCTTCAAGACTCAACTACCACATATGAATGGGTTATACATGATATATTAAGAAAAGTTATAACTTAAAGTATAATAAAACTAAAGAATGTGAAATTTAATTTTTGGTGACAATTTAAGATTTTGATCATTTTTCAAGATGAAACATTAAATTCATAAGGAATTTGAACTTTAAAAAATTCATATTGTTCCAATAATGACTAACAAAAAACCATATGATGCATTGGGAAAAACTTAAATATTTTTTAGAACAAGTTACAAAAAATTTCATTCAAAAATTTATTTGCATATTAAAAATATTTTTGAAAAAGAAGACTTGCAATCCTTTTCCAAAGTAATATGTTTGACTTTTAGTTACATATTTTGACCCCTCAACAACCTCTTCATTAAGAATTTTCCAAGGCACCCACATTTAAAAAATTCCCAATGCTTTGGATCATGGTGGTAATCCTTTGGACCATAGTTGCATCAATATGTACAATCAATATATTGAAGAGGTTAGATAATCATTTCATAAATTGAATGCACCATTAGATCATCAATTAATGTGAAATAACATATACCTTGATACTTACCAAGTACGACCCATATGATTATTACTATTTGGATATTTGGCTTTTTTTTCTCTTTCCATGGATTAAACTACCATATGTCCATTGGCAAGGCGCATCATTGTTGTTTTTGATTATCTCAATGTATTCATCCACATTTGCTCATGGTTTTTAAGTGGCCATGACATCCACCATGTGCCCAAAACCCATGCGTGGCTTCCTATAAAAAAATAACAAAAATCACATATTGAACAAGAACGAACCGTCGTGTATACTAGTATGTGCACCACCTAAACCCCCAATCACCATTTTTCAAATTACAACATAATGTGCAATGTCTATGATGGATATCTTTGAATGTATATAATAGGGTACGTATGGGTCTTATATGCATTACCAAGGATTTGTGCTTTTATAAAGATTGCAATATTTATTTTTTCATTGTGATATACATTATAAAAAACAAATTGTAGGTATGGTCATGCAATACCTATATGGGCCTTATTTTTTAACTTGGAAAATAAATTAAACACATAAAGAAATGAGGTTTAACATAAACTCAAAGGTTTGAGTCTTTAAATATCCTCTTTTAGATTTAGGGTTTTATTCCATTACATCCTCAAACCTTTCATCCTATCCACCTTTTTTTATTTATTTTCATAATCACCAAACACCTAGCCACCATAATGTAGGTACACTATTAGTGAAGGGTGGACACAATTATAATCAATGCACATGGTGTGATCCATGTTGTGGGTCATGCCTATTTAAAGGAATGGAGAAGTAAAGGATATTTCAAATATTTTCTTGTTGATGATTAACAAGTCAACTTTCATTTTAGAATGAAATGGAAGTTGGGGGTTTTCCCTTGATTTTTTTTTGTGCAATACCTAAAAAAATTGAGGCCAAATAAAGTTAAGGTCTAGGGTTTATGTAATACTTTTATTGATAGTAGCATCAAATGTAATTTTGTTTTTGTTTTTTCAGTTTTAATTATTGGTGAAGGGGGGCATTTGAAGGAGCATATGAAGCCTTTCAAGCATTTAAGAGAGCCCAAAAGGATTTAGATCAAGCAAAGGATCATGGGGTTGAGGTGGGTGTGAAAAGTCAACATATATCCCATTGCATATGTTGCAAATTGGTTGTTCACCCAACACCTCAAGAAGGTGCATGACCTTGTGGCAAAAAACCAAATCCAATCATCTTTTAACTCATGAGGGGGGACCTTATCACCAAGACCACATTTGAATGAATGCACCCATAAATAAAAAGAAAAACCAATCCCCATAAATAGTGGAATGGGTTTCTCACCCATGATTCCAAAGGGAGTTGCGTGAAGGAGCTTCATCCACTTGCTTCCATTCATCACATATGGGAAGTAACTATAGACGTGATGATCAATTAGCCTCAATTACCCCATTTTTAGCTACATTGTGCCCTATTGGCATTGAAGAATGTGTACACACCAATGGTTGGTACAAGGAATTAAAAGTATCTCTTGACTACAAAGTAACATTTATCTACCACCTTTTGAAAATGGTATTTTGAAAACCCAAACTTGTATGAAAAGGACTAAAGTAGGTTTTAGTTGAGTAAAATAGGTTATTTCCTTGTTTTGGTTCTAGTAATAATTTTAGTAAAACTTGTATTTGAAGTTCCCCTAAACCCAAATTGGTTAACAATTGGCTATTTAGGTGTTGATAAAATAAGTTCATTCACACCAAAGTTACTTGGGCCTTTGCCAATGTTTATCAAATGCAATGTAAAATGTTAATTATTTTGCATGCAGCCCCACCCATAAACATGAAAAGTTGGACAATATAAATTGAAGGACTGCCTATTTAAATGCCATTATGGTTGGTCAATCATTTCATTTTATTGGATCTTGTGGAGACCGCTCTATCTTGTGCAAATTATAGGTCACAAACAATGATTTTCTTGTTGGCAATTTTTTGCCAACCATTGACCTGAAAATCAGGGTTCATTTTTTCAATTTTGTGAGGTAGGGGTTTAGAAATCATCCACAACAAGACTTGGTCAAATTTGGCTATAGATCATAAATAAAAGTTTAAAAAATTTAGGCATCGTACTATAGTTTGGGGATGCGCTAACAATGTTTTTTTTTGGGAGCAAGATTTTAACAAATTGCAAAAAATAAAAGTAAGAATGTAATATTTTGTTTCAAAATTCCTTTTGGAAATAAAAAAACTAGAAATTGGAAAAAAATGGAAGCTTTTTTGCCATATTTGGAATTTGATTCTAGTTTTGTAGCATAAATAGTGTTTTTAATGTTTAGAAAGTTTGTAAAGACCAATTTCCATTTAATTTTAAATCCTTATAGGGATAAATTGGAAAACATATCATTACATATGCTAGATAAAATCTATTGTTTAAATATGGTTATTAAAAAACAATTCCTTGAAATATAACAACTTTGGGTTTTCCCCCAAAGAAAACACTTTGTATGAATGTCATTGGATTTTTTTTTGGTTGTTGTCAAGATGCAAAGTTTTGCTGAAAAATCAATTGAAAAGTATGATTTCAACCAATAAAAGGATTCTCATGGAAAAAATGCCCCAAATTAGCCAAACTTCAACAAAAAAAATCCATGTTCCTAGATTTTAATGATAATTTTCAATAATTAACTCTGAATATAAAAGGATATATATTTTTGAAACTTTCATATATGGTGTGTAACCAAATTTGGCTAAATGTTTTTTATGGAAGATTATCACTTTGGCTACATCATGAAATTGAAAAAACAAACACACTGGTTGAAAGTCCAAACTTATTTTGATGGGTGAAGTACAACCTTCAAATTTTGGAACTTGCTATTTTGGATTATTTTCTTTCTATCCTTTTTCATTTTTTAATTTTACAAAAGCTTCTTTACAAAGGCAAGACAACACCAAAAACTGTCACTTCCACTTGCACAAAAAACAATGAAGAGTAGAACTTAATGAAAGAATATCACAAGGATGCTAAAACAGAACAATTTTTTTTATCAAGCTTTTGTAAAACATAGATCAAATCAACAGATAAAGAGGAGACAAAAACAATGCCAACATTGGAACAATGAAAATTATAACAATCTTCCATAGCAATGGAAGAACAGTGTAATAATGCTAAGACTTCTATAGAAACAAACAAAGTAACAAACAAATGATGAAAATTACAATTATGAAACAAAACAAACATCATAATAAAAAGAAGGGCATTGGTCAACATGTAGATATAATCAAAACATAAAAATTAATGGACAACAAATGGAGCACAACAAGAATGTTAGAAAGCAAGCCAAATGTAAAGTTTAGGGTTTACATGCATCAAACGACCATTTTTAAGGAGATATTAGATTATTTTTCAACCTATTTTTTATCACCCTATTATTATCTAATTTTTAATATATACATATTAAAGTCACCTTATATTAATTATAATTTATTATTTCAGATTATTACATACCTTATATTATAATTAAATTAATTATTTGAATAAGATATATCCTATTTTTTAACTAATTAATTTATAATTTATACCCAATAACCAATACATTGCACCCTATATTTTTACTCATGAATTTTTTATTTCTTTTTACTAGTGTCCCGGGAAGATTTGAAGTTGAAGGGTCTATGTGTAGTTCCAACCAAGCCCTTAATTTGCGTCTCAATTAGGATTTGTCACACCCAAAATATAAATAAACATACTCCCCTCACCACCTACATAATAAGAAAAACTAAATAATATAAAGTGACAAAGAGTTTAAAGTTCACCACTTGGGCCAATCATTATGATTAGCAAATAAAGAATAATATTCGTTTTTTACTAATTGCACTCTCCACTTGAGTCAATAAAAACCCTGAACAATTATCATTTCTTATTTATTGCACTCTTTCAAGGCTTATGTGCATTTTCTCAAGCCCAAAGCAAAATTTCACTAAATCCACTGAATTTGACTACTTTATTTCATACAAATTTTTTAGTTCAGGGTTTTTTTATATTGCTGTCACTTGAACTAATAGGAGGCTAGGAATGTACCAGCATTAGCCCTTCAAATGACAAAACATTGTCCTTATAGTTCAGTAGAGAGTATTACAACAACATAAAGCACAGCTCCAAATGTTGCAGTGTATCTGGAAGGCATGTTATAAAACGTAACAATGATACCATGGGCGTTTCATTTTACAAAATGCTTGCCTTTGTTTTTTTCCAAATTTTTTTGGGTGTGCTTTACATTGGGCAATGCCCACTTAACAAGGGCATTACTGAAATAAGAACCCTCTCAACTCTGCCTTGGGAGTTCCTTATTTCAGTAATGCCCGGCTCCTGGGATGTGACCGTACACGTACAATTTAGCTGTCATCTAAATTTTCCAGTCTAGGTGTGAATCCCTCAATTGAGAATTAAATTAATACCGTTGAATTAGTTTTATCTATCCCTAGAGTCAAGAATGCATGAAGAGTAAAGGGATTAGTTTGTAGTTTAAACATTAATCCTTTTAACCCACAAATCAAGAGAGGGTTTAATGGAACAAAAATAAATACCTCTACACTCTTTAGTGTGAATCATTCAAATGAGTAAAGATACCAGTGTGGGCGCTGGTGCACTGTGGCAATGTACTGTCAGCCGCATAAAGACATCACAAAATACGGAATTCAAAAAAGGCCATGTAAAAATGAGAGTTTTGGCCTGGGTCTCAGGGAAAATCAGAAAAGCTTCCCTGATCTAGGGTCCCTATACATGTTTCGTACCCTCTTGGCACTCGTACATGTCAGGGTGAAATGGTTCTAGAAACCTGTCCTTTTATTTCTCTTTGTATTTTGAGGGATCTTCCCCAGTAGAAGATCCCTAGGGAGTTATGTGATGGGGGAGATCCTCTAGTACCCATATTCCTATGGAAAGATTCTTTCATGCAAGAGATCAGAAAAATTAAAATACACGAGGAGGAAAGGGACAGATCAGGAAATTGAAAAAAATACAAGAAGGAAAGAATGGAGGAAAGAAAAAGAAGAGACTTTTACATATGTGGAAGTTCCCATGCTCATGAGTTCTCCATGGGTCGGAAACCCGATCGGGCCCTCATGTGACCTTTCCTCAGGAGAACCCATGTGTATAGGAACCTCCTTTCCAACCTGAAGACAGGGGTTTCTTTGTAGCCCTGGGGCTTTCTGGGGTAACTTTGATGGTGGACCCAGCCACCACCCTTTTTGGGGGTTATTAGAAAAATTCAGCACGTGACTTGCATGAGTCTAATTATAGACTTCGTCTCTCTTTTTTTTTGCAAGGGTGGAGGCCACACTTGGTTTCTTATTGTTTTGAAGCATTATCTTCTACACTTCAGAGACAAGCTTTTGTTTTGTTTTTTTTAAAAAAATATTAAAAAAATATTTTTTTAGTCAATTGATATTGTTGTGAAAATTTTAAAAATGGATGTGATGATGGGCATAGCATTTTGGGTGATTTTTTTTGTGTTTAATTTTTCATCTTGTGCTCGTAAATGACAAAAAAAATCAATTTTGATGAGCCTTTTGTCAATTCTTATGGCTATTAGTTATATCATTCAATGTTTTGTGGTAGAAGTTTTTTTAAGGAACCTTGTCAAACTATTCATCTAAAGGTTGTGAAGGGATTAGTCTGGTTCACATTTTTTAGAATGTTCTATTAAAAAAATATAAAAAATTATCATATGACTTATTTAACATTTCAAGGTTTATTATTGGAGTTAATGACTTACATAATATTTGGTGTTGTCAATTTATGGGTTAGGCCACCATTAAACCCTATGATAACATTGAAAATTATTACCATAGTACCTTTTTAGGTTGGCAGAAATTATAATATTTTTTAAAATGTCGAGAATTAAAAAAATTAAGGTCCTTTGATGATGAATTTTTTAATAATTATTTTTTACTGAAGCTAAAATTTCATAGGATATTTAAGCTATTTAAAAAAAATCTTCTTTGCAACTAAACACCCCTTAATGAGTTTTGTCTCATGCTTTTTTTTTAATGGGCCTGGCGCAATGAAGCCCTACAAAGAATTACATTGTTCTACCACATGATTTTAAAACTTTTTTTTAAAAAACTTTGTGTGTGTAATAAATCTAAAAAATAAAAGTTATTTTTTAGTGCTTGATTATATGCCAATGGTTAGTGTCATATTTCCAATCAAAACCTATGCTGTGAAGCAAAACGTTTGTGTAGAACATTGATGATGAATAAAATAACATGCGAATATTTTTTTAATGTAAATGAAGTTTTTTTGAAAATTCAATTTGTTTATTTATTTTGCACCAAAGTCAATTTTTTAAAATAAAATAATTATTCGACTAACCAGATGCCGAACCTGAAAAGGTACTACAGTATCTTTGAAGTTGAGAGAAAAAATAATAATGAATGGTGTTTGAATTTTATTACACTATTTCATTATTTCT
>Ga0209611_10011896_pt1 | contig 12383 bp, 4 predicted proteins | sample S1TSphgellanicum_3_FD_187693 | JGI IMG/M metagenome (GOLD analysis project Ga0209611, IMG submission 187693) | Host-associated microbial communities from peat moss isolated from Minnesota, USA - S1T2_Fc - Sphagnum magellanicum MG (SPAdes) (version 2) | ecosystem: Host-associated > Plants > Peat...
AAAAGAGCAAGAGAAAATGAATGATGAAGAGCTGCTGCTCCGTTTAAGGACTCCTTCGTTGATGGGTGGAAGCTCGCCCGCGGCTATAAGGACTACTTGGTCGATGGGTGCAGCGAGAGCAGCGACATCTGCTTGTTATACACGCGACTGAAGGACGGATATCGACGTCTGCGGTGGAATCTACTTTTCCAGCATCCACCGTTGGCATTGTGCAGATTCTGTAATTTAATGGTTCAATGGAATTTTTTATTTATCAAACGTTACATATGCATAACCATCCCTAATGAGAATCTTGACACTCTGATTGGAAATCAGGTTACGAGTTCAAAGCCATAACGGATTGTAGTAGTCTTTTCTTAATTAATGAAATTTTGCCGAAAAGAGAAGTTAAAAAATAAATTTTGGAAAACTAAGTAGTTTTGGAAGTTTTCAATTTCCAGAAGTGAAGAAAAAAAAGGAGTACAAATGACCAGATTTTTATACGCAGCTGTCAATATATAGCCAAAAAATATAGGACAATGATTGAGATTTGTACAAGTTCTTATAATTTGTCATATATAGCCAGATTTGGCTAAATCTTCCTAAAAATGATTGCCACTTTTTTTCCATCCTGCTATTGAGGATAGTCACTTTACTGTTTTGCTACCATGGTGGTTCCCTATTGGACAAGAGTTCCCCCGTGTATATTAGCATGTATCATGCATATGGCATTTTCATACCTCCCTATTACGTTTATGCACATGCCTGGTAAGTGGTTGGATAAACGTCATTACTTACCCTCTGTTTTGTCCTATATGTCTCTTCTGTGTGCATAACCAGTAAGTTCGGCGCTCACTGAAACTCAGTAATGTTCAGTAACTAGCTTGAGTATGCATGTTGTGGTGAATGGATCAGCGTTCACAAGTCTCAAGAAATAGGACCTGCACAGTTGAGTTGGTCCACAACCTTCAACCCTCATTTCATTAGTAACCTACTAGTTAGCACAAGGTACCAGGCTCAGCTCTTATTGGCCCAATGATTTGGTAACCGTTCAAAACGTCAATGTCATAGCCACTTTTTTCATGGACTTTTAAGGGCAACTCAATTCTTGTTAGGGTTGGCTAGTTGGTTACAAGTGGCCTCTTGCTTTTAACCTAGTCTATTTACATTTGATTTTCTTTTCTTTTGAATTGGTTTTTAGTCTAATAGTGTATTTTTGTGTTTTCTTAAAGGTGGATTTTGTTGAATCTTCTGCAACATCTCCCCCCTCCCCCCCCTTGTGTCATTTGTGCCCTCCTTTCTCTATTTTACAATGGAACAAGCATGAGAAGCTACTCCAATTGTTTCTCTTTTATCAGTTTTCTTTGCTGGGTTAATGTTTTTTGGAAGTGGATTTGGAAAGAGTCAATTATGCAATTCTGTTTCAAATCTGGGGCTGTCTTTTTCTGTCTTGATCTCTTTCTTTTGCGATAGAACTTGAAGATGTTGGAGATTTGCAATAGAACTCAGATGATGTTACACATGGGAGATTGCGTTTTCTTTTGGGTTTCCAGTCATGTTCTTTTTGAGGTGCATAATTTGGCAACTTTGCTTCAACTTCTCCTTATAATTCTTTGTCTATGTGTTTTGCAAATAGAATCCATGAGGAGTTGCTGCATTTAGGATATTGTGATCCAAAATGAATAATTAAACAACAAAAATAGCAGCTTACCAGGAGTGATTTTTTGTACTGGCTTTTTGTCATTTTATAACTCTTTCCACCAAAAATATTAGGGATTTTTAGAAATGTTTTGTTTTTCTAGTATAAATTCGACTATTCTTGCTGTTTTTGGGGAAATTTTGCCTAATTATCAATATAGAAATACCTTTTCTCAATAAATAAAAACCCTGCTTACTAATCTCTTTAACTCACATCCCATATTTGAAGAAATCTCTCTCTCTCATCAATGCTTGATTCGCCACGACAACATTAGCACATTACATATATATTTTTAATATTATAAAAACCTCATGGCTAGGAAAAAAAACTTTGGATTTATGTATTTTAATAGTTAAATAAATCATTAAACTTTAATTTAAGCTTCACTTTGAAAATGTGAGTTCATCATTATTTACATCAATCTGAATTTTAAAAACATGAACATGAAAAGTGTGCCTTTTCATGTCCATGTAGGTGGCTAGGAGAAAAGAATGAAATAATTATGAGGAAAGGAGTGACCTAGTTATTAGGAAAGAAATAAGGTAATCCATGAGAAGGCACATGTTACATTTTCATATTATTTTTGAAAAAGTATCGAGATAATAATTATTTCAAATAATATTTTGAAAATTACATACATAAATATATACTAGAACTTGTGACCAAGAGCAAATATTTGGATTTAAATGAAATATATTGTAATAGTTAAATAAGTTTTAAAATTTTGATTTAAGCTTCACTTTGAAATTGTGAGCAATAGATAAGAATAATGGTTTATTAAAGTTATTAAAGGAGATGAAAGTTTATTAATTAAAAAATATACTAAATATCTCCCCCATTTTATATCCCTAATATTAATAATATATTCCCATATGGTTTCCAATAGTTCATCATTATTTGTGTCAATCTCAATTTTGATTTTACTATATAACACATTAGACATGAAAAGACACATGAAAGGGCACATGAACTAGCATGTGCTTTTTCATGCTATTTTTAAAAAGTTATTGATACAATCTTTTGAACACTTCTTCTTTGAATTACATATCGGTATATAGACCACTTGAAACCATAGACTCTGGATAAATCCAAAGAATATACAACATTGACAACTATGTATGTATATATCCCTGTTGGTTCGTGAAAAAATCATTGATAATGATGATGCATGTTATTAGATTCACACTAAAATTGACTAATGACATTGTATGTATTCATTAATGTTTTTCGTTGTGTTATCGATCCATGGGATTCTCAAGTGTGATGATTTGATTGGAATCGTTATCTGGTTTTGGGGTTTAATAAGTTGATTAAACCTGGGCCCAGTTTGTTTTTTTGTTTTTCCCTGGCTAATTTTTGCCAAATGGCAACTTGCTTTTTCAAAATGGCAGAAATAAATTGTTTTGCAGGGTTAGTTGCCAAATTTCGAAATACCTATATATTCCCAGATTCTACATTAACTTCCCAATAGGTAAATGCTTAAATATTTCTATAGCCAAATATGGCTAAATGTTTTGATAAAAGATCACCAGTTCAACCGCACACAAAAAACTCTTCTACTTGGCACCTACAGATCTATAACTTTTCAATGGAGGGAATTTGGGTAATTACATTATTAAAAATGTCACCACTTTAAAAATATTGGCAACCACAAATTTCAATAGCCGTAATCTCAAACTCCTCTATTTTACATAAAATGTAGGGCAGACATAGGACTTTTCTCAAATTCTAAACCGATTTACCCATTCACTATATTGGAACCAGAGTTTTTTGTTTCAGATTTGTGAAGGGGGTGGGTTAGCAATCATGCAGAAGACGACCAAATACCATAGCCTAGGGTCAGTTACCACATTGAGAAAATGAATTATTATTGTTTTCCAAAAAATGAATTCAGTTTTTAATTTTAAAATTATATCATTTTCCATCATCTACTATAATATTGTGATATGAGTAGTGAAATTATTCGAAGTTTAGCCTACAATAATTATGATGATTTTCAACATATCAACTTCATATTATCACAAAAATTCATTTCACTATTTTGAGAATCATATAATGACGAAACTGACCTTAGGGTAAGGTAGCAAAATTCTGCTACAGGTTCAAGTGGTCCTAAGTAAAAAAAATAGGATTCCTCATATAATTTGGTGACTTGTTTCAACTTTCTCTCTAAATATGGCAAGTGTAGAATTTTTTTCCTCTCATAGCATGTGCCAAATTCAGCCCATTTTTCTGAAAAAAATCAATTTGTACCTTGCGCACCTTTCTTTTTATTCCTTGCTAGGTTCCAAAAATTTGCCCAAAAATAATCACTGACCAACTATGAAAGCCTGTGGTGACTATGCCCCAGGACAGAAGATTCAAATAGAACATTTACCATGTTACAATGTCACCCAAAATATTTATATTCCAAGGGCCAAGAATAAACTGTTTTGTGTTTTAGCAAGAAGTTTTTGGTAGCTTATGATTTAACAAGCCCATAATGCAAAATTGAATTGGAATCGTTAAACAACAGTGGGTTTTTTTTTTTCTTATTTTGTGATGTAGTTGAGGTGACAATCACCCATAAGCTGATTCAACCTTGGTTATCAAAATATGAAAGGAAAATTTTGAACATCCTTTGTTTTTTTCACTACCTACTTGAATTGTCTATACAAATCTGGTGATTTAAAAATATTTTTTGGAATTTTGGTGAATTCTAAAAATCATTGAGTTTGCAACCAAAAAAAAACTAAATTTTGCACAAATAAAAATGGGGATGGGCAGTAGCTTCCTTGGATGAAATCAAAGTAAAGTAATGTAAAATGAAGTATGACTGCCTAACAGGTTTGAACAAATTGGATGTGAGGGAAAATGCAGTGATTTCAAACAACAAGCATGGACAAAGTTCATGGCCATTGACAAAAGAGGCTTTCTTAATCTTCAATTCATCACCTAATCCCACCTGAATCTACAATCCATGTAACTAACTTTTCTGGTGGAATATATTACTGTAATTGATACTTTAATGGATACCAATGTTTTTGTGGATCAGATTATTTTTTTTGGTGATTTTCTTGGGAGGGATTCATTTTTCTATTATTTAGATATTTCTATAATATTTATGGCCCAAGTAAAGTGAAACTCTCCTAGAAAACGACCAAAACACAATCCCCTCTGCCAATGTGCCATGGTAATTTCATAAAGGTATGTTCACACTTGTAGGTAATGCAAGAAATAACTTAGCAATTTACAATCTTTGTTCACATATAACATCATTTTTTTGATAATTAATAGATGTGGTAAAGTGACATGGCAAGCTATCATGAGTGTTATCATCTACTAATAGTGTAAATGATAAATTGATTACATTTTAGTGAAAACTTCAAAATATAAACACTATTGTTCAAATTGCGGTTGCCAAGATATCAACATGGAGACTAGGCTATTAAACTAATAACCCATTGTGCACAACTCCATTGCTATGTTGAGAGCTTCTCTATTGTGAGGTTTTTTTAGCAATGGATGAAGATTGTCAAGAGCAAAGTTTTGTTGGATCAAAATTAGGGAGAGAGAAACAAAGGAGGGGGAAAATAATGCATGGACATCACTGGGATGAGTGCAATTGAAAACATCTATAACACAAAGGAGCAACAACAACACCAAATGCAACAACAAAAGCACATGTAATGCCACAAGGAACATCGAACATTATAACAACAATTGCAAAATGTCAACAAGTTCAACACCAAGAGCAATGCCAAACTTAAAAGCTAGACCTTCCCACAACAACAAGGTAGTTAGGAACATTCCCATGTCCTAGCTTTTATTCAATGTAAAAAAAACTTTTAGAAAATTGGTTGATCCTTGCTTTCAAATGATACCTACCACATGAAAGTGGGATAAATAACTAATGAATTGTACAAGAGCACAAAAGTGAAAGTCCTTCATGATGGAAAAATGTGCAAAAACAAGTGGAACAACTTTAATTTTGATTACAAGATCATCATGTAGGGATTGGTCACCACATTCCATTCTAGGATCAAGCAATTGAAGATTGCAATCACCACCATCTTTTCAAATAGTTCAAGAAGTAGTTCTACAAGGCTATTCAAGCATTCCAGAGTATAGTCACAATTAGGGTACCACTTTTTAACCACAGGATTCAAGGATTTTGTTTTTGTTATTTTCCTAATATAAAATTTAAATAAAATAGATTTAAATGAGAGATATTGAATAATTCAAATTATGATAATTTTCATGGTGGTGGTGATTTTTCACATGCATATGTAATTATGCATAGATATTTTGGCAAATAACCAAAAATGCAAAAAATGGGTACATAAGCTTTTATATACAACTTAACATGTTTTCTTGCATGAAAATTTCCTTCACAATTTTCCAACATTTGGGGCCACAAATTCTAAGCCTAGTGAATATAAAAATCAACCAAATGGGGGGAGAAAAAATCATTTTCCTTGTTGCCTTTTCAAAATGGATTCTATAGACTTCAAAACTTTTATATTGTATATTATTTGATCAATTGCATTATATGAACATTGCCAAACATAGATGTATGCATATTTTATCCATGAAAGAAAATTGAAATCAATTGCATTGTTTAATACATTCCTTTTGATTCCCTTAAGATGAAAATTGTAGTTAAAACAAGGACTAAAAAGGACATCTATATTATATTCAATTTATTTTTAATTTTTTTTAATAAATTAACATGACATCATTCTAATTATAGTCATATACCAATCTTGTATAATCATGAAATAATAAATATAATAAAAATCTAAAATAGAGCTTTGTAATCCTTTTTCTGTTAGACTATCCTTTTGGGTACCCTAATTGTGAATATGCCTTCTAGGGAAAGAGCATGATCAATGCACTAGGACATGTGAGAGACATTCATCGAGAAAGAAATGTAGTTTACAAGTCACCCACTCTAGGATTGGATAAAAAAACTTTGTTGCACCTTAGATATCTTTGATGAAAGAGCTTTTGGGAGATGAATATGTGCTTGAAAATCAAGGAAATGAAGTTGCAAATGCAAATATAAAAGGGAATCAACCAAATTTCATAAACTTAGATGATTTTTCAAAGTCCAACAAAGGCAATCCACAATCCAATTTTTGTGAATTTTATGAACACTCCTTTAATATCTATAAGTCAATTTTTGACAACTCCAATAACTCTCAAGAACATGGGTGTAAAGTGGAAAGAGTCAAATGTTTTCACCCCAATGCTTAAACTTGTAAATAAGAATAGAAAAATTGTAAATGACATTGCGGAATGCATTCAATGTCACACATTTGGAAACTAAAAAACATCACAACAAGGTCCACCATTAAACCACCAAGGAGTAATTAGAATATTTGAAAAACAAAAACATAATAAATTTATGCATTGGACAACCAAAAATCTTGTAAATGTTTTGGTGAGTATGAATGTGACAATGTGCCATGTTTTTTAAAAAACAAAGTTGATATGTTTTCACTTATGGAATTGTTGTCAATTTTTTCATCAAATAATGCAAATCTAGAAGAAAACACACATAATGATGACAAAGAACAAAATTGAAAAACTAAGAAATAAACCAACAGTGAAGTATTATGAAAATTTTCCACACTTCCATATCTAATAGAAATCAACTTTGGAGATATAGGATGGATCCAAGTCCTAAAAATTGATCAATTCCTCAAGAGTATACATGGAATGGATAGCTAATGGCATGAATGGATCATATGAAGCCTACCTCTAATTGTGGAACATCAAATTTCATGGAAAAACCTTCATCCTTTTAGTGACAAAAAGGATAACCAGATCCCACCAAAGTCATTAAACAAAGGAAAGACACAAGTATAGATGGATATACATGTATAAGAGAGCACATGAAGCATGGTAACTGGAAGGTTAGATAGCAATGCATATAAAAACCATAGTTAGCCAATAAAGGTGCCTAGAGTTAGAAGACTACTACAATAGAATGTGGTTTTCCTCACACAATAGGTCAGGGCTTATGACACATGTGTGATATAAATTTTGTAATTCATTCATTACAATGTATAATTTGTGATTTTTATTGTACCATATATTACATTAAAATCGTTGGTTGATGTTAAGTTGTGGCACATATTACATTAATGTCAAATTAATGTCAAACAACAATTTTAATGTATGTCGTAACAAATATCACATGTTGAACATTGTAATGGATGAAACAAGAAAATGTAACTTTCACCTGTGTGGGCCGAAGTGACGTAGCCCCCATGACTACATTAATTTTGTTTGGGATGAATTCAAGTTCATCCCAATTATTGGATCTCTTGCAAGCATTGAGGTTGGGTCACTTTTTTTTTTCCTTCACTTACTTCAAGACTACCCATAAAAAAAATCTATTCAACTACCCAAGCATTTCAAACCCCAACTACCTACTTGACTTTGCAACTACCTACCTCCACCCCACCAAAAACCCTAAACTTCGCCACCACTCAAACCTTACCATTGTAGTTTGTAGGAGGTGAGGAACATTGTTGTAGCCGAAACTTGAATGTAGCCAAACAAGCAAAGGAGTCGTTAAGTGATTAGGAGTGACTAGGAACCAAGTGTTGCTACAACATAGAAACTTAATGTTGTTGTAACATTAAAGCGTAATCAAACATTGTTGCAAAATCAATGTGTAGAAGTGATGTTAAAACGATGCTACAGAAAATGATGTTGCAAAAGTAGTGTCGAAGTGATGTTGCAAAAGACGGTGCTATAGAAGTGGTGTTGAACAGATGTTGTAAAAGATGTTACGACAAAAAATGTTGCTGAAGTAGTGCTGCACAAGATGCTGCTCCAAAAGATAACCTATGCATTTGTGGCAAGTGTACATCAGAACTTTTTTTTTCTTTGTCTATTTTTCAGTCTTATCCCCTTGCAAAAAAGATTACAAATGCTACACTCGTTTCCTCTTCTACTATTCTTACAAGATTAAGGTAGAAGATGATGACGAATGTAATGTTTGTTGTTGTCTTTTGGTTTTCTTATGAAACCAAGGTAGAAGACAATGACGAGCACACCTCCTCCTTGTCTTTTGTTTTTTTTTTCTTGCATTGCAGAAGACAATGACGAGCCTCTCGACTCGTCGTCATTTTTTACAACTCAAGAAAAAAACAAAAAAAATAGAAAACTAGAAGGTGACGATGAGCCTTCCTCTTCTATAACCCAAGAAAAAAAACCTTGATGTTGCTTTCTTTTGGGTTGCAAGAGACGATGACAAGCCTTCCGACTTGTCATCATCTCTTAGTTTTTTTTCTTCACTTGCAAAAGATGATGATTCTTGGTTTGTTGTTGTCTCTTAGTTTTTTTCTTCAATTACAGAAGATGACGATGAGTTAGGATCCTAGCTTATCATCATCCTTGGTTACTTTTTTTTAGTCGCAGAAGATAACAAAAAGCCTCCCAGTTCATCATCATCTTTTAGTGTTTTTTTCTTTAGTTGTAGAAGATGACAATGAGTGGAAATCCCGGTTTGTTGTCATCCTTGGTTGTTTTTCTTTAGCTACATAAGATGACAATGAACCTCCTGGCTCATTGTTGTGTTCTGTAGTTTTTTCTTCAATTATAAAAAACGACGACAAGCTAGGATCCCAGCTCATTATCATCCTTGGTTGTTTTGCTTTAGTTGTAAAAAACAACAATGAACCTCCCAATTCATTGTCGTTTTTTACATTTTTTCTTTCGGTGCAGAAGATAACAACAAATCAGAAGGCTCATCATCATCTCCTAGTTTTTTTCCTCAAGTGTTGAAAACAACGACTTTTGATCTCAGTTCCTTATCGTCCTTAATTGTTTTGTTTTAGTTGCACAAAACAACAATGAACTTTTCAGCTCATTTGTCATGCTCGTACATGGCCTCATACATAATGGCCAATTACGGGCATGCCCATGTATGCTTTTAGGGTTAATGTATGGTCTTAAATGATTGTACGTTATTAGGTACTTAAGGTTTCAATTTGTTGGTAGTTGTATAAAAGGCCAAACCCTTCCTTTCTCTTTTTAGTTTTCCTAGAATTTCTTTGTCAGGAGAGTTTCCTCCATAATCAGATAGGAAATCTAGATGTTCATGGCAACCATTGCACAGCCACCGTCTACATACATTTCATGTTCTTCTTTTTTTGCAATTCAATTTTAGAAAAACTTTAGTTTCTGTTGCTTCATGTTGAGAGCGATAGATTTTTTGTGCCTTTGAGTTTTTGAGTTGTTTCTACCGGTGTTGCTATTGCCGAAGGGAGTGCAAGTTGCTACTAGTGTTGCTGTTGATGTTGTTGGAAGGAGCTTGCGTTGTTACATTTCTACTAACCAACAAAGTAGGTTTCAAACCTCCTCACCCCCCTTTTTTCTTTCTTTCTCTGCCTACCAAATGATTAATATAATGTTATCCAACTATTCCATTATAATTACCAATGTTGCACATTGAACTCACTTCTTGCCACAATTTTCATGAGTTCCAAATTCCAAACATTCCATCTTCCATTCTCATAAACTTATTTAATTTTATTACATTTATACTTTACATTAACATTGGGTTTTTTGGTTGTAAGTACTATAAAACATTTCTATGACACTTACACATTAAGACAAAGATAATTAATCTCAAATGGTTTCATTTTTGTGAATGTTGTGTTATAAACAAATATAAATTTAAGCCAATGGCACATTTCCTATATGTGATGCCCATCTTATACTTGGGTGAAAAAATCTTTGGGTGGTACCATTAGAAATGTGACATTTTGATTTTCCTGGACCCGTCAAACTTTGAAAAATCATAAGAAACACTTAAATAAATATTTTCATGATTTATGATGCGCTCGTAAGTCACTGGGCGAAACCCACTTGAGGGTTTCACAAAGTCAAGTTGCGGAAATTGTGACTTAGTGGCACACTCCCGGCTTCCAACTCTAAAAAGGGGTAGAGGGTCGTGTTGGGAGCCCAGGGATTAGACTAGGAAGAGGGACTAGTTTAGCTCGTGTGAATCTGCATCCAAAAACCAACCACAAGAGGTTAGTTTAGCATTCGGGACACCTTTGGGTGTTGGGATTTGCCACGGGCACTTGGACACACAAGATTCACCACGGCCTGGACTCGGGAGTAAACCACCACCTTACTCCCTACAGTACTCTCTGCAGCTCGCTGCCGAGGCTACATCCAAATGGCACATTTTGTTGGGACTCCTGAAATGGAGTCCCGAAACTGTCCCGGCTGGACTCTCGGAACTTTGAACGGCCATAACTCCCGAATGTGGAGTCTGATCGCAACGAGTTCTAAACCAAAGTTGTAGCCCTCGTCGAGGTCTTTCCAACGACATGTCGCACTACCTGAGGCAATGTCGCGAAGGGGTCGATTCCCGACTTTTAGTGGTCAAGAGTCAAACTGCCAGTTTGACTCCCGGCCCTTCTTTTGCCCATAACTTGGGCTGCAAATGTCCGAATGGCCAATGCGAGGCCATTTTCGATATCTACGTTTCAAGACCTTTTCAATGACACCAAGAACACTCAATGCGAGGTGTTGTGAGCCTTGCTGTCGAGCTCTGAACATTTGGGAGTCCCGGAAGGCTCCAAACTTCCAACTTTTCCAAGTGTTGGGCTTCACCCCCACACTTGGCCAAAGTGGATTTGCAACATTAACATTGGATTTTTTGGTTGTAAGTACTATAAAACATTTCTATGACACTTACACATTAAGACAAAGATAAGTAATCTCAAATGGTTTCATTTTTGTGAATGTTGTGTTATAAACAAATATAAATTTAAGCCAATGGCACATTTCCTATATGTGATGCCCATCTTATACTTGGGTGAAAACATCTTTGGGTGGTACCATTAGAAATGTGACATTTTGATTTTCCTGGACCCATCAAACTTTGAAAAATCATAAGAAACACTTAAATAAATATTTTCATAATTTTTTTAATGAGTACATTTAGGTTCTCTAGATTTTGAAATTTTAATAATATAAAAAATATTGTGTGTTTTGATGTACCTAATCATTGCATTTAGAAAAAAATTTAAGAATGTCGCATTAGTTTTTTTCTTGAACTTTTTGATTGGGAACAGAAATTTGAAATTGTTTTTGGGAATTTCTTTTTAAGGTAATTTGGAAGTCATTGTATTGTAGGTTTTTATTAGGCAATTAATTGAGTAAGTATAATTTAGTTATGAATTTCCAAAGTTAAATTTATCAATTTCTAAAGGGGCCATTTTAATTAGGAATAGAATTTTTTTGAAAAAATTAATTTTTAAAATTTCAAAATAAACTTCAAACCATATATTAATGCATGAAATTGTTAAACATGATATATATATGAAAACATTTAAAATAAAGGGCCCAAGAAAATGATTTGGTTGTTTTTAGTTTGTTAACCATTCCTTGAGGTGGTTCCTAGTGGTACAATTCAAAAATGTTTTTGCCTACTTTTATGAAGGTTTTGTTTAAGTCTTCTACAACCTTCAAATTAGTGAAAAGCTACTCTCAACCCATATCATATTTTCAGTGACACATTTTTAAAACATCAAACATATGTTTTTCAAATAAAGACATGTCTCCTACTTATTTCATTTTACAAACTTAAAGGCTTAAAAAATTTATTTATTATTTTCTCTTCTTTCTAATTTGGAGATAATCGCTCCACTTGCCAAACACTAAAATAGCAATGCAAATCTTTGTTTTCAAA
>Ga0209611_10011897_pt1 | contig 12383 bp, 6 predicted proteins | sample S1TSphgellanicum_3_FD_187693 | JGI IMG/M metagenome (GOLD analysis project Ga0209611, IMG submission 187693) | Host-associated microbial communities from peat moss isolated from Minnesota, USA - S1T2_Fc - Sphagnum magellanicum MG (SPAdes) (version 2) | ecosystem: Host-associated > Plants > Peat...
CCCTGGTCATAAGCTTATACTACGGGGGCAACATGACCCAAGGTAAACTGTTGGAATTTTTAGAGGACATTGGCATCTCCATGTCAGCAGGTCATTTGTCCAACCTGTTGATCAAAAACTACTCTGATAATGAGCGCGAGAAAACTGAAATTTACGAATCGGGACTAGCGAGCAGCCCCTGGCAGCATTTTGACCAAACTGGTGCCCGTGTTGGCGGAGTCAACTACACCACTAATGTAGTGTGCAATCCTTTATATACAGTCTACTTTACGACACCCAACAAAGATAGACTAACAGTAGTCAAAGGATTACAAAACAGTCAGGAACTAGAGTTCATTCTCAATCCACTAACCTCTGAATTGCTTGAGAACTTCCAACTACCGATTAAATGGAAGAATGCGCTCAAATTATTACCCCAAGAAACTGTATTTAGCTCTACTCAGTTCGAGACCCTACTTGATACGTATTTGCCCAAACTAGGTAAACAGCAGCGTAGTCGAGTTTTGGAAGCAGCAGCAATCGCTTTTTACCATCAGCAAACCGACTGGCCAGTGGTGCATACTCTTGTATGTGATGATGCTCCTCAGTTCAAGTTAATAACTGATGATTTGGCTCTGTGTTGGGTACATGAGGGACGGCATTATAAAAAATTAACTCCAGTGGTTGCTTGTCATCAAGAACTTTTAGATCAATTCTTAGATGAATTTTGGGATTACTACCCTTGAGCTACTCGCTTATAGAGATTCTCCCAGCGCAGAACTAGCGCGTGAACTAAAATCTAAATTCTGGAAACTGTTTGATACAAAAAGTGGTTACGAACATTTGGATGAACGAAAACGATTAACTGTTGCCAAAGCCTCGGAGTTGCTTCTAGTTTTGGAGCATCCTGAATTGCCGTTGCATAACAATCCGGCGCTCGTTAGCTGCTAGAACTATGGTGCAGCGACGTAATATTAGCTATACCACTCAAACTACTGAGGGTACGCTCATCTTGGGATACTTTTATGTAAGAGTGTTGCCACTACTCGTAAGTTGGGAAGAGCGCTTTTTTGAGTATGTTCGTGACCGTATTTCTCAGGCAGGGAAAATCCCCTCTAAGCGCGACTATTATTCGCGATAAATCTTCTGTTAATCCCTTCGGTTGGTCGTGGCAACCAGAATAATTGCTTACCCCGAAGTATTGAGGGGATACCTTCTGACAGCGGTCAAGACCACTGCTATAAACGAGGAAGCCACTGATTTCGAGCTGCTCCAGATCCAGGAATGAAAGGTTGTTGACGGTTGAGGTGTAATTCACCAATGCGATCATACTGACATAAAACCGAGAAGGTTGACCACTGTACCCGGATTTCTCACAAAAATCTAAACGACTTACCGTCAACCTATGTAGAGACGTTGCATTGCAACGTCTCTACACACCAGAGGTTTCCACCTAGAAGCCCTAACACCAAGCTTATTGAACTATAAGCAGGATTTAGGTTTTGATAATAGCGTAGCGATCGCTTGTGAGAAATGCGGGTGTAGCGCGTTCCATAACTGTTGGCGGGTAGATGGCAACCAAATGGCACTGAATCGTGATTTGTCGCAGGTTAAGCGTTTTAGATTAAAACTGAAGTCGCACGATATTATGTTGTATGTTTATGAGCATCGCTTGCGTTTAATGAAATTATGTTCGCATTTAAAAAGATTTTGTGAACTCCAGTTAAGTATTGTTGCATCGGTCAATAATACTAATGTACTGTTGAATAATGTCAATCAATTCATGACAATGCGATGGTTGAAATGTGAAATCATATAATGCAGCTTAAAGAACTACATGCCACAGTCTGGACTACTTGAACTAGCACATGAAAAGCTTCACTGGCCGACTCCACAACAGATTTTGGAGCCATCTGGTGCTGGGCCTAGTGTTTATGCACAAATCGCTAGGGAAAAATTAGGCAGGACTATCAGCAAGCTTTCAGATGGTCATGGTGTGCAAATAGGAGTGCTGGCTGCAAATCCTCAAGGTGACTCAACAGAAGCACCTATTGCTCTGGTGTGCGACTTTCAAAACGAAGTATCAGAAGACACATTAAGAAAAACCTATAGACTTGCTTGGAGTTTTTCTCGTACACCATCATTAATTACAACAGAACCTAACCGATTAAGAATTTGGACGTGCTACGAAGAACCACCAACAGCAGAAGATATTATCAATCCAGTAATTGAAGTTTCTAGGCAGGAACTTCAATTATTCAATCAGCCTTCTCTTTCAATACAAGCTGCTGAAACGCTGCGTCTACACTGGGCTGATTTGGTATCAGGTCAATTTTTCCAAGAACATAGCCAGCGATTTCAACGAAGCCAAGCTGCTGACCAGATGCTATTGAGAAACCTGAAAAGTGTTCGGCAGAAACTTCAGCAAAATAAACTTGATAATGATACCATTCATGATTTATTAGCAAGAATTATTTTTATTCAATTCCTTTTTGATCGCCAAGATTCTGAAGGAAATCCTGGTCTAAATACAAACTTATTGGATCATTTATATAGAATTGGAGAATTATCAGCTAGATACTCTAATTTGCCTGAGATATTAAGAAATCATGGAGATATTTATAAATTTTTCCGTTGGCTCAATGGTAAGTTCAATGGTGATTTATTCCCAGGTAAAGGAGCTACCGAAGAAGAACGTGAAGCGGAATGGCAAACAGAAGAAGACAAAGTAAAAGAGAACCATCTCAATATACTTGCTGATTTCGTCAGTGGTGATATTGATATGGAAAGTGGACAAATAAGCCTTTGGCCATATTACCACTTTGACGTTATACCTTTAGATTTTATTAGCAGTATATACGAAGAATTTGTGAGTAAGGAATCTGGTACAGGAATTCATTACACACCAGAACACATAGTTGATTTTGTACTAGATGGTGTTTTACCTTGGGATAGTCAGGAATGGGATATCAAGATTCTTGATCCTGCTTGTGGTTCAGGAATTTTTATCGTAAAAGCATTCCAGCGGTTAATTTATAGATGGGAACAAGCTCATGCAAAAACAATTAAGCCGAGCGATTTAAAATATTTACTAGAAAATAATTTATTTGGTGTTGATGTAGATACTCAAGCAGTAAGAGTAGCTTCTTTTAGTCTCTATCTAACTATGCTTGATAAAGTTCAGCCTCAAGATTATTGGGAGAATGAGTTTCGCTTTCCCCGATTGCGTGAACGTCAATTAGTAGCTGCTGATTTTTTTCAGGAAGATAAAGAAGGTTTTCGTTCGATTCAAGATGCAAATAAATATGATTTAGTTGTTGGCAATGCACCGTGGGGAAAAAACACTGTCACTCCAGCAGCTAAATCTTGGGCTGGAGATAATTGGAAGATAACCTACGGTAATATTGGGCCGCTTTTTCTGCCAAAAGCTGCTGCTTTGACCAAGGTAGGTGGACAAGTAGCAATGATGCAGCCTGCACTTGCCTTAATCTTTAATCAGGTTAGTACTGCTCAAGAATTCCGATCCAAGCTTTTTTCAGAGTTTAAAATTGATGAGATAGTTAACTTATCTGCATTGCGTTTTGGACTTTTCAAAGATGCTATTTCTCCAGCTTGTATCGTCACAATGTCAGCCATTCCTCCAAATAGTGAACCTTTGACATACATTTGTCCCAAACCAGTTATGACTAATGAAGATGATTATCACATAGTCGTAGAGCCACATGATATTAATCATATATACCCACAAGAAGCAATAGAAAATCCCTTAATCTGGACAGCATTAATGTGGGGAGGAAGACGCGATCTTTCTCTTATGAAGAGATTAATTAATGAATTGAATATCAAAAAACTACAGCAAAATAATATCGCTATAATTCGTCAAGGTATAGTTAGAGGCGACAAAAAGAGAGAAAAACAAGAGATCAAAAATAAACGAATTTTAAATTCATCTAAATTTATAAATAATAATCTTTTATTTCTTAATGTTGAGAAACTTCCCATAAACCATGATTCACGCATTAACTCCAGAAATTCATTTTACCCTCCTGCTTTTCAAATACCGCAATTAATTTTAAAGTTAAGTTGGCAGAAAACTAACGGCAGATTTCGTTCATTAATAATTGAAGCTAATGATAAAAGCGAAGGGATTATCTGCTCTGAAAGCTATGTGAGCATACATATTCCTCAAGAGTATATTTCAGTATTAAATGCTGCTTGTCTAGCGTATAACAGTCAAGTGGCAGTCTACTATCTACTACTTTATAGTGGTCGTTTTGCTTCTTATATTCCAGAAGTAAATGTACCTGATTTACTGGGTGTGCCAATCCCTAAATCCCAGGTAGGATTGTTGCAGAATATAAAAACATTTGATGATGTAGATGAGCGCATACGCCAAGCTTTTGAATTCAAAGATAGTGAATGGGTACTAATTAATGATCTTTTTAATTACAACCTACCAGATTTTAAAGGAGATAGTGCTTCCCCAGGACGCAAAAGAACTCACCGTAGAGATAATGGTTATTTAGAAAATAATATTGAACCAGAACTTACAGCATATTGCGAGTATTTCTTGCGAGTTCTTAAAGCAGGATTTGGACAAGAAAAACAAGTTTGCGCCACTATATTTCAGGAGCAAAGTAACACTAAGTTTCCTGTACGCCTAGTTGCAATTTATCTCAACATATCCGACCATCAAGGTGTTCATATTGAGTCTATCGACTACCCTGATTTACTAGAACTCTTGCAGAAATTAAATGAGTTGTGTTTGAAAAAAGGGAATACAGAAGATGGTGGAATATTCTATCAACGTGTTGCAAGGGTTTATGATTCAGTTCAATTGAATGGGTTAAAAATTCCTACTATTTATTTGATAAAACCCGACAAAATTCGTTACTGGACTCGCTCTATGGCTTTAAGAGATGCTGATGAAGTAGCCGCAGATATTATGATGTGGCGAACATCTTTTGATAAAGAATCAGCGGTTATACAGGAGTCATATAATGGGTAGAAGAGGTAAAACAATTCCAGAATTACGCTGGAAAGATACACCTGACTTTGTTGAAGTAGCAAAAAGTTGGAACAATGATGCAATAACAATTCTTGTCAAACTTGTTTGGGAAGGATATGATTTGCTGGTTGCCGAGATTCTATCACAAATTAATTGTGATGAAGCAGAGGAGCAGATAGAAAGGAGCATAACTCAATCTCTTGAGCGCAGAATTCGCAAAAATATGACGGGAGATGAGCCATTTGATGTTCAACATGAAGTCTACGAATGGGAAAGTAGTCAATCAGCACAAGCACAACCACCACAATATGATATTGCATTTTATCTAATAACTAATGACAGTATTATCTGGCCTTTAGAAGCTAAGGTTTTGAAATCAGATGGGGCAGTAGGTGAATATATAAAAGAGATAAAAGACAACTTTATAACTTGCCGATATGCACCCTTTTCTAGTCAAGGAGGAATGTTAGGTTATCTTTTTTCTGGTGATTCAAACAAAGCTTTTACCAATATTGCGACCAAAGTACCATGCACATTAAGTGATCATCCAGATTTTCCCAATCGCGATCACAAAACCTCGGATCACCAGCGGATAGTTCCATCAGGAAAATCATATCCTGCTAAATTTCGTTGTCACCATTTACTATTAAGAATGATTAATCTATAATATCAGTAGAAGACGTTAACTCCAAGACAAAGTCAGGAGTACTTGGGGAGAATTTTTCTGGCTGTTCTGGTGCGAGTGCATCTCATCTTTCTTGTCTTATTCAAACCAAATATTTTCTTGCATATTTTAGGGTGTCTTAGTACAGTGTGTCATAAATTCGTGGCGTTTTGGTTCGTAGTTGCGCTTGAGCGCTCAAGCGCAACTACGAACCAATTTATGAAGCGCTGTATTTAGAAGCCACGACAAAAGCCTTCAAGAGAATCCCCTGTGACGATAGAGACTACAATAGCAATAGCGACTCTGTTCTCTGCGGCTTGTGTCTTAGTTCTACGCATTCCTCACCTTTATGACAACAACCATTGACTTCCTCAGTCACCTTAACCCCAGTCAACGCCGTGCCGTTGAACACTTCTGTGGTCCTTTACTAGTTGTTGCTGGTGCAGGTTCCGGCAAAACACGGGCGTTGACTTATCGTATTGCTAACCTGATTGTGCAACACCGTGTTGATCCAGAACATATCCTCGCGGTTACTTTTACCAACAAAGCTGCACGGGAGATGAAAGAGCGGATTCAGAAGCTCTTTGCTGAACAGTTGGCAATGAAAGAATACGGTCAGCGTTTTGATTTGTTACTAGAATATGAACAAGCGCAGTTAAAATCGAAAGTTTGGAAAAAGATTATCAAGGACCTGTGGTGTGGTACTTTCCACAGTTTATTCTCTCGCCTTCTCCGCTTTGATATCGAAAAATACCAAGACGAAAAAGGACGTCGTTGGAACCGTAATTTTTCTATCTTTGACGAATCCGACGCGCAAAGCCTTGTTAAAGAAATCGTCACTAAGCAGCTTAATCTGGATGACAAGAAGTTTGAACCACGTTCTGTCCGCTATGCCATAAGTAATGCTAAAAACCAAAGTTTATCACCCCAAGAATTTGAGCGAGAGCAACCAAATTATCGTGGACGGGTGATTGCCGACGTTTACAATTCTTATCAAAGTAGACTAGCAGAAAATAACGCCCTTGACTTTGATGATTTGATTCTGGTTCCGGTGAGACTATTTCAGCAAAATGAGCAGGTATTGGGTTATTGGCACAACAAGTTTCGCCACATCCTTGTAGATGAATATCAAGACACCAACCGCACTCAATACGACCTGATTCGCCTGTTGGTGACGAACGGGGAAACGAACAAAAATGAATGGGACTGGCGCGATCGCTCGGCTTTTGTTGTGGGTGATGCAGATCAATCGATCTACTCATTCCGCATGGCAGACTTTACCATATTATTGGACTTTCAGCAAGACTTTGGTGACGGGTTGCCCGATGATGACACCGGCACGATGGTGAAGCTAGAGGAGAACTATCGTTCTTGCGAAAACATTCTGCAAGCAGCTAACCAACTGATTGAAAATAACACTCAACGGATTGATAAAGTCCTTAAACCAACACGGGGTGCTGGTGAAGAGATTTATTGTCACAAAGCAGACGATGAACTTGCAGAAGCAGAATTTGTGATCAACCAAATTCGCACATTAGAAAACCAGAATCCAGAGTTGAATTGGGGAAGTTTTGCGATCCTTTATCGTACAAACGCCCAATCTCGCCCGTTGGAAGAGATTTTGGTGCGCTTGGGAATTCCGTACACGGTTGTGGGCGGACTGAAGTTTTACGATCGCAAAGAAATTAAAGATGTACTGGCTTATTTGAGAGCGATCGCCAACCCAGCTGATACATTAAGTTTGTTGCGAGTGATTAACACTCCCCGACGCGGTATTGGGAAAGCCACAACCGATGCACTTGTGAACGCCGCCCGAGAATTAGGTACAACCCTGTGGGAAATCCTGAGTGATGAGACATCAGTGAATACATTAGCAGGACGTTCAGCTAAAGCTGTCAATAGCTTTGCCCAGATGGTTCGCGTCTTACAAGAACAAATAGAAACAGTTCCAGTTTCCCAAATTGTGCAAGGAGTGCTGGACAACTCCGGTTACATCCAAGACTTACAAACTCAGAGTACGGATGAAGCCGAAGACAGGTTGCGAAACGTCCAGGAATTGTTTAACGCAGTCCTGCAATTTGAAGAAGAAAACCAAGATGTGACTCTACAAGCATTCCTTCAAAGTACTGCCCTGAGTTCGGATTTGGATAACTTAAAAGAAGGACAAACAGCAGTTTCACTGATGACTTTACACGCTTCTAAAGGGCTGGAGTTTCCCGTTGTGTTTTTGGCGGGATTGGAACAGGGACTATTTCCCAACTACCGTTCTCTCAACGACCCCTCATCTTTGGAAGAAGAACGCCGCTTGTGTTACGTAGGTATTACTCGTGCCCAAGAACGTTTATACTTAACCCACGCCCGTGAACGCCGCCTTTACGGTTCCCGCGAACCCGCTATGCCATCCCAGTTCTTGAACGAATTACCTGAAGAATTATTAGCAACTCAACGCAAGAGTAGTCGAGTTGCAAGCAAAGGTGCTTCTACAGCCCATGGAAAACAAAGTACCGCTGAGATGTGGGAAGTAGGCGATCAAGTTCTCCACAAAATTTTTGGCGTCGGTGAAATTACTCATATTTTTGGTGGGGGTAGCAAAGTTTCTCTAGCGATCAAGTTTGACAGTCTCGGTCAAAAGATTATCGATCCCAGAGTTGCCCAGTTACAAAAGGTCGAATGATTCTCATTATACCCTCGTTCCCATGCTCAGCATGGGAATGCATTCTAGGAGGCTCTGCCTAGGGCGTTGACTCTATTGGACAGTGGCAAGAACTTGGAAAAACCCTGTTGGTGTGACCATGTTTTTTTAGGCGCTTCGCCATGACAGAATGATTTACGGCGAGTTTGTCGGTTGGATTCACGGTGATATCGTGTCCGGTTAAACACTTATTATTAAGACAGCAGAGGGGCGGAGGGGCAGAGGAGAAAGAGTTTTGAGATTTTTGCACCCATGCCCCGAATCATAACTAATCAACCGGACATGATATGAAGGGTTAAACCCAATACCCGTGAATGAATTCTCCCGAACCCTCTCCATGGTAGGATTCTAGGGTTTTTAACTCGAAGACTTTTATCTACTTTGCCATGATCCGTATTATGGTAAGGCGATTAGCATAAAATTTGACCCCTCAAAACTTTTCAAACACCCTCTTAAAGACTGCCAATATTCCTGCGGATATTCTTGTCCGATTGCGTTCCAATCTGTGTTTATGGGGCGAACAGTCACGCTTCCAACTGGCAAGGGACGCCCCAAGAAGCATGCTGCAGGGGGCTGACGCCCGCTGGAAATCAGGAAACCCTCGTACCCGTAAAAACCGTTATCCCACTGTTAAAAAACGAGCAGCCAAGCCACGCAAAGAACCATCTATTGCGGTTTAATATCAAAGCTTGTTCATACTTTTGGCAAGTCTGTTATTAACGAGAGCCGTGCTGGGTCGTTTTTCATGCTTTAGTCTAAACTCCAGTACTAAAAGTATTTGGGCATAACGATGTACGGGTAATGAATGGTGGTCGCAAAAAATGACTTCTCGAAAAACGCCAAATTTCTACTGATAAAAGTTAAAGGCAGTGCATCTTTATAACTTCTTCTCCCTTTCCCGTTTTTTCCTTTCCCCTTTCCCCCTCCTGTCTGGTAATTGGCACTAGTTGTACCGCACAAGCTTTTAATTCTGGTTGGAGTGAGTCGGGGCAAGATTCGGGATGAGTGAGAGCGTTTGCTTCAGAATTCTCTGCCCATAGCGCACCCCAATGCATGGGGACAAAGACTGTACCGGGTGCGATCGCTCTTGTCACTTTAGCCGGAAATTTGGATTTTCCCCGACGCGATCGCACTTCCACCCACTCCGAATCTGTAATATTTAACTTAGCTGCATCACGGGGATGAATCTCAATAAATGGTTCTGGATGCATCGAGCGAATTTTTTCAATCCGACCGGTGCGCGTTTGAGTGTGCCAATGTCCGTAAAGTCGCCCAGTTGTCAGCACAAAGGGATAATCGGGATCGGGGGGTTCTGCCAGTCCTCGTGAATGATATGCACCAAATCGAGCGCGTCCATCAGGGGTGTGAAAGCGCAAATCGGTGTAAAGTCTTTTGGAGTTAGGAGTTGTAGAGACACCATTAATCGCGTCTATATTTTTTTCTCCTCCTTCTTCTTCAAAGCTCATAACACCTACACCTATATCCGAATCGATATATATAGGCTCAGGTTTGTTTTCTGGATGGGGCCATTGAGTCGCACCTTCCGTCTGTAATTGCTCGTGACTCATACCTGTCATATCGCAGGGACGGTTGCAAGTCAATTTGACAAACTCAGTATATACTTCAGCCGAATTTGTAAAATAAAATTCTTTCTCAAAACCTAACCGTCGCCCAACTTCGGCAAAAATTTCCCAATCTGCTTTCGCTTCCCCAAGCGGTGCGCGGAATGCTGAACCTAAGGTGACTACTCGTTCGGAGTTTGTCATCACACCAGTTTTCTCACCCCATTGTGTCGCTGGTAACAAAACGTGAGCGTAAGCTGCGGTTTCTGTGGGATAGTAGGCGTCTTGGTAAATTGTAAAAGGCGATCGCAATAACGCTTTTTTCGTCCGTTCCAAATCTGGCATACTCACAGCCGGATTAGTTGCCGCAATCCACAATAACCCGACATTGCCGTTTTCTAACTCAGTAATCATATCCCACACCGACAAACCCGGATTGGGGGAAATTTGCCCCGGCTTCAGTCCCCAAAATTCCTCAACTTCCTGGCGGTGCTGGGCATTTTTCACCGTGCGATAACCAGGTAATAGATATGCTAAACCTCCAGCTTCGCGTCCTCCCATCGCGTTAGGCTGACCTGTCAAGGAAAAAGGTCCCGCTCCCGGCTTCCCGATTTGTCCGGTCATTAAGTGCAAATTAATGATGGTTCTAACTTTAGCTGTACCTTCCGATGATTGATTGACACCCATTGACCACATCGACAGCACCCGCTCTGATTCACCCCAGTAGCGAGCGGCTGTTTCTAAATCTTCAACGCTGATACCGCAGCGATGAACTACCACGTCTGGGGAATAATGGCGAATCACCTCAGCGTATGCTGGGAAGTTGCTGGTACAGTCTTCGATGAACGCGGGATCGATGTGATTCCAGCGCATCAATAAGTGAGCGATACCGTTCATCAAGTCGATATCTGTGCCGGGACGAATCGCTAAATGTAAATCTGCGGCTTCTGCGGTTGGTGTGCGTCGGGGATCGACGACAATCATTTTTACTTTGCGATTTTTTTTATGGTATTTCTCCAATCGGTTGAAAATGATCGGGTGACATTCAGCCGTATTCGTACCAATTAAAAAGGCACAGTCAGTTAATTCTAGGTCATCGTAACAGCAGGGGGGACCATCTGCGCCAAAGCTTTGAATATACCCAGCTACAGCACTAGACATACATAAGCGAGAGTTGGCATCAAAGTTGTTTGTACCCAAACACCCTTTCATCAGTTTCTGAGCTACGTAATAATCCTCAGTTTGAAACTGACCGGAACCGTACATGCATAAAGCTTCTACTCTTTGGGTAAAGCGCACAGTTTGAATGCGCTGGATGATGATATCAAAAGCTTCATCCCAAGTTGCGCGGCGAAATTCCTCTTCTAAGGAGTCTCTGACCATTGGGTAGCGCAATCTATTCTTATCTAAAGATTCGGCGATCGTTGCGCCTTTGACACACACCATACCTTGATTGGATGGGTGCGCTTTATCGCCCCGCACCCGCCAAATTGGAGTTCCTTGGCTATCTCGATTAGTCGCTTTACCATGTTGCGCTGGGGGCGAGACTTCTAGTCCACAGCCGACACCACAGTAAGGACAGACGGTTTTGGTAATTTCAGTCATGGCGTTTGCACTCTCATTAACCAATTGTCTAAATTTGGAACAATCAGGTTTGTCTATAGATAAACATAGATCCACACAGAAAATCAATCTGTGTGGATCTCAGGTCTGATTTTTAGAATTAATCTAAACCTAACTAACCACTATCTCGCATCTTATTCTTTCGCTAAGATGCGAGATTTTAGGGTTGCAGTTTCTGGTGATTCACCTTCGTAAGCACCAGCAAAAGAGTGTGACGGTTCTTTGAGGAAGAAGGCACACATAAAGGCGCAGACCATTGCAGCTATACCCATTGTGCTAAACAAAGTTGGTGCATCAGTTAGGCTGAAAACTGTCAGATAAACGACACCGCCAAAATTACCGTAAGCGCCGACATTTCCGGCAATTTGACCTGTGGCTTCTTTCTTAATTAAAGGTACGATACCGTAGGTTGCACCGCAGCCAGCTTGAGCAAAGTAAGCGGCTAATATTGTGACAGCGATCGCTACCGGAAGAGACCAGTTTTTGTTAATAAAATGTGCCATCAAATAACTGACACCAATGCCAACAGAGATAATTGTCATTGTCAATTTACGAGAGCCAAATTTATCAGAAATTAAGCCACCGCTAGGACGAGAAATTAAGTTCATAAAAGGATAGATAGAGGCAATCATTGCCGCTACTACATGCTCTAAACCAAAGGTTTTTTCAAAAAATGCTGGCAGCATGGAAACCACTGCAAGTTCGGAACCAAAACTATTGAGGTAAGCGAATTCGAGTAGAGCTACTTGACCAAATTGATAACGTTTGGATGGGGCGTAAGTTTTCTTCCCAGTTAGTAGTTCTCGGTTGACTTTATAAGCTTGGTAGCTTTGATAAGCAAATAATCCTGCTAAC
>Ga0209611_10011898_pt1 | contig 12381 bp, 3 predicted proteins | sample S1TSphgellanicum_3_FD_187693 | JGI IMG/M metagenome (GOLD analysis project Ga0209611, IMG submission 187693) | Host-associated microbial communities from peat moss isolated from Minnesota, USA - S1T2_Fc - Sphagnum magellanicum MG (SPAdes) (version 2) | ecosystem: Host-associated > Plants > Peat...
AATTAACCACAATATGACACAACACATGTTCAAATTCAAACATCCTTTACTAAAATCAAAACCCAAAATTTAATTTAATGAATTTTTAATTTGAATTCCTCAACATTCATATTAATCATTTAACACAACTTGGAATGATTAACATAACTTTAAAATGTCAAGAAAAAAAAAATGTAAACAAGTTCATAATTTTCACCACTATCTAACATGGTTTTTGACTCCTAAATGTGTATTTGCACCCAAAAATATAGACATATGAATTTTTTTTAATAAAGCTACATTTCCCATCATATTGGGTTATGTTATTTTTGGTTTTAAAGCTCAAGAAGCTACTATTTCAAAAAAAATTATTATAAATATACAAAATGCAATTGCACTTGGTTTTACATGTGTTATGTTGACATGAATAAAAAATTACAAGCATTTATTTATATGTGGTGATTTAACAACAAATGATTTCATTCCTATAGTTCAAATTGTAAGTTTTTGAATACAAATTATAAAATGATATTATTCCAAACACATTATATTAAACAAAATTGACTCATTATATTCCATTGATTAAAAATAAATTTATATTGAAATTGTAGTCATTATAATTATCCATTTATTTATGATCCACAAAATTTTGATATTAATTTCCAACCTAAGCCAATGACTATATAGATTTTTTTTGTACTTTTTAAAAAAATTTTACATAGGTTAGATTGCAAATAGAATCTTCAAAATATAGATACTCAAATTAGACAAATCTATAATGTGTGTAAATAAATTTATACATGCCATACATGTGATTGGAAACTATTTTATAAAATTAAACTATTTCACCATATGCATGGATAAGTTTCATTCTAAAGCATGATTATAATTCAAATATATAAATGAAAAAAAAACTTCATTTATTAGTTATAAAGAACTTATTTTATTCCACAAAATGACATTAAAGAATAATAATTACATAAATATCTTATTACATTCAATCTTAATCTTAAAAATAGAAGAAAAGTTATTCTAACTTCCTTATAATAACCTTATAAAAACTCGTCAAGATCTAGTTAAAAATTTCAATGTGCTAGAAATATTAAAATGATATAATGACATGAGTTTCAAATTCAATAATGCATTACAACAACTTCAATATTTATCATAACACAAAGAAAAAACCAAAGAAATATATTCATCTTTGGGTCCAAGCATGGTAAAATGGACCAAAAAACATGTTTGCTTAAATTCAAATTTTAAATATGGTAATTTTTCAACATAAACATGAAAAAGTAGGTTCAATTTTTAAAATATGTTTCATTATGGAATCCTCAATGTTTCCATTAAGTTTTTATGAATTGAATACAAAATTTGAAAAACTTTAGTCCAATAAAAGTAGGTGACAACTAGGAATGAAACTAATAGGTTAATATTGTGTTCAAGGTGTGTTCACAATAAAATGACCAACACTTGGTTTTTAAAAAATGATTACTTAATTTGGAATATTCTTAAAATATTCTCCAAAAAGTCTTCAAAAAAATGATCAAAAATCTTAAAATTTTTCTTTATACTATTATTTTAAGGTTTACATTCAAACTTTGCCCAAAATATGTCATTTAAAAATATTTTCAAGGCCATTAACATGTCCTTTTTGTAGTAAAAGGAGTGGTTATGAATGTTTTAAAAGTTCTTTTGGTGTCCTTTATTATTAGATTAGTTTAAAATTTATTCACATGTTCCCATGGTATAATTTGAATGTTATTATATAGATTAATCCAAAAATTTCAACAAAAATTTAAATTGTCACATAGAATATGAAATATTAAACATTGGTTATGTTGTGAAATGGTTGTTTTATTATGAATTCACCCTTCATTTCTACATTAGATGTTAAATATATTTTGATTCTATAATGAGAAACTTCAAAGTCCACTAGCGTATTTAACATGCCATTGACTTAGAAATAAAATATATCCAATTTATTTAATCTACTTGTGTTTAAATTTGAATCTACTTTGCAAGTTGTGATATTTAGTTGATTTTGATGAATATATATAAACCTACTTTCAACATGTGATTGTAAAATATATGTAACAAAATTAAAGAACTTCATATAATCAAACATTAAAATAAGTGAAATTTAAAATTCAATATACCAAGGCCTACTTGATGGCTACTTTTCATTTATGTTGTAAAATAATTCTTTGGTCTACTTTACCATGCTTTTGCCCGTCTAGTAGGTCCTTTGCATCAACCTTTCCCCTTGGGTCTTTAATTCTATCAAAAGTCACTATGGTCCTTTGGTCCAAAGTTGTAATGATACCTACATGCATACACAAGACAATGGTATTGGGATGATTATGTTGTATCCACATACATCCACATTTCAAGTTCATTTATGAATGTGCACTACTTACCAATGATGACCAAGGTGACTATCAATGTTTGGCCTTTTCAAGTCAACTTCTAATTGATCATATTGCCACCGTATAAATTGGCAAGGAACATCTTTATTATTCTTCATTCTCTTAATGTGTCCTCCCACATTTGTTTGTGGTATGTAACCTACCATGACATCCCCTACATTTCCAAAACCTTGCTAAGTTTTGTGCTTCAAAACAAAGGAGATTCCATCTTGAACATGAACATGTCTCAATGAGCGAACCATAGTGTATTCCAATGTGTGTCCCACCCATTCTCTAAACAAGTACAAGCACAAACTATATTAAAGCAAATAAATTATAGTAGATGGGTACACATCTTTACTTGCCAATACCCATGAAAATGTTTTATCATAACCACAAATTAGTAATGTTTATGTTGGCATTGGCATACAAAATCAAAATGAAAAGTAGATGTCATAATATATACCAGGAAGTGAAAACATGTACAAGGACATGTAATACTAATGTTTTAATGTTAAGACATTGTTAAACATATGCAATACATTTAATTGCATTACATTTTAAAATAGTACCCATGCCCTAATATTGTACTTAAATTATATACAAGCAATACATATGTTCCAATTTTGATCACGAGTTAGGTAATACATATTATATCGCTATTATAAGCATTAAAAATTATTGAAACATTTTCAAAACTATGCAATAGCTATGTTCCAATTTTGTCTATGTATTACAAAACCTATGATCTCACTATTATAAGCATTAAAAATTATTGAAACATTTTCAAAACTATGCAATAGCTATGTTCCAATTTTGTCTATGTATTACAAAACCTATGATCTCACTATTATAACCATTACATATTATTGAAACATTTTCAAAACTATGCAATAGCTATGTTCCAATTTTGTCTATGTGTTACAAAACCTATGATCTCACTATTATAACCATTACATATTATTGAAACATTTTCAAAACTATGCAATAGTTATGTTCTAATTTTGCCTATGTGTTACAAAACCTATGATGTCACTATTATAACCATTACATATTATTAAAACATTCTCAAAACTATGCAATACCTATGTTCCAATTTTTCTTCTGTTACAAAACCTATGATATCATTATTATAACCATTACATATTATTGAAATATTCTCAAAACTATGCAATACCTATGTTCCAATTTCTCCTAGACGTTACAATACCTATGATTTTGGTATTCCCAAGAAAAGATTACATCAAATCATGTGTCTAGATGAAGATTATCAAATGGTGATCAAATGTCAAGAAACTTCAACAATCGAAACAATCATTTAATTATTGTTCAAAATTGTAATGAATGGGGTTTATTTAGTAGTCATTATTTGGTGAAAGATTAACCCAAACCACTTTTTGACAAATTGACAAGTTGTTATTTAATTAATGTAAATCATGGCTTTCATGTCAATATGAATTCCTTAGTAATTCATATTGTTGATGTCTATGCATTTTGATTTTAACATTCATGAACCTCTTTATGTTTGGCCACTTTCAATACCTATCTTCATGTGCTATGTAATAATGTCAACACCTAAGATGTCATAATGTAATATGTAATTTAGCTTGAAATATTAAGCTATTTGTTACATTACTTATCAATATGAAAAATAAAACCACAATCATGAATGAAGTGAAAGAGGGTTTAGTACCTCAAAATGCAAAATCTTCAAATGTCATACTTTCATATTGCACTCACTCCTTTATATTCTTCCTTAATAAACCCTAGCCACCTTTCCCATAATAATGTCTAAACCCTAAACATATTAACAACCTAACAACCCTGTGTTGATTTTATTGATCTAATACAAAAAAGGCTTCATGTTTTTAGACCGACGATTTTAGTGGGCCCATGTTTTGGGGTCAAGGGGAGGAATTCCATTGTTTTTTATGGAAATAAATAGGGGAGGAAAAAATCCCAAAAGTGGAGGGGAATAATGACCCACATTTCTTTACTTTGAAATGGTGGACCCACACATCCCTATTTTAAAAAAGTGGGACTAGATTGAAAATGTTTTTCATTGTTGTCTTCATCATGGTAATTGGTACCATTTTAGTGGGCCCATGTTTTGGGGCCAAGAAGAGGAAGCTAGTTATTTTTATGGAAATAATAGGGGAGGAAGGAATCTTAAAAATGAAGGGACATAAAGGCCCACACTTCCTTACTTTGAAATGGTGGACCCACACATCACTACTTTAAAACAATAGGGCCAAACTGAAGACTTTCTTCATCCATTTGTCTTCATTGTGGTAAGAGTTTTTTTTTTCAATTTTTAATTTTAGCTAGTTTGCTACTTGCTAGTCTTTACTGACTAAAATTGCCACATGGACACATGGGGTGTCTATCAATCCAATTACATGTTTAGCAATTTTGTAGTTTATTTTTGATAAAGGAAATAAAATGATGAAGTTTGATTTGCTACTTTTAAGTTTTCTAAATCAAATTTGCAACTACAATCCATCATCCTTACTCTAATTTTTTGCTAATGACTGTTATTTTAAATATATTTAAAAACTAATAGCTATATGGAGAATCAAACCCCGACCAGAATAGGCCCTACCCACTACAGCATAACTTACAACATAAAGGCTAACTTGCAAAAAAGTTATTAGTTGATAATTATATTAATGCAAAAAGAAGTCCAAACAAGGAGGTTGGATGTAGATTGGCCTCGAGCCTAAACTTTTTGGACCATACTAAATTTTGTTATCCTTCTAGTTTTTAATTGTTGTACCAAAAGGAAAGGTCTTCAAAGTGAAGAACTTTTAGTTGACCATGCAAATCACATGTTCCAAATGCATGGTTAATTTATTCCATGTAATTTAGTCTTCATGAAAGTTAGTGTAGAAAAACAATGTTCATCTTCAATGGAAGCAATAACTTACATAACAAGTTTAGTTAGCTTGATGTACTACAAGATTTTGATTTCAAGAAATTGTGAGGAAATAAAGGTTCTCCATAACTTGGTTATTGAGTCGACATCAAAAGGTTTTTGCATTCCCAACTTAACATTCTTTGTCATGGTGAGAACAAATAATTTTTTTTGAAAGTAAAAAAAAAAGCGTGGAATCCATTAGTCCTACCTTTTTAGGTTGACATAGGGCTTAAGGCTACCTTAATGATTGCCAAATGAACATTGAACCTTCTTTCAAGTTTTAGTTGCAGCCAATATTGTGGGTAAACAACTCCCAATGCATCCATAAGATCTTGGGTAGGGAACCTACCTTGTAATTTTGTAATAAGTTGAGTGGTAGTTTTTTGACATTGTCGTTTCATAGATGCGACAACATCTCCGTATATGTCCTTTGTAACAAATATAGGTGCACCAATTTCATATGTCGATGTGGCCCAAATGTGTTGCCAACAAATTCAAAAGCCACATGGTTAATGCCTATGTTCATATTTGTAATCTAGCATAGACTAATGTTGTCATTGGTTGTGTTGATCAAAGCTTTGAAATTAGTGAACACATCACCTTCAAAAGAAAATTGGCTATCATAGAACATATAATACACATCCCTTTCACAAATTTTCATTGCTGCTATGAAATCATAGACAAAAACATTTCTTAATTGTGCAAACTTAATTTTGAGGAATGTATTGCTTCTAACAATGGCATCATTGCATTCAACCCCAAAAAAGTTTCCACATCAATGAACAACTTGATAGATTAGATTGAGCAAAAGGTATTATGGTAGCATCTAATGCCATTTTTCATGAGGAGAGTGTGATATTCAGACGACACCCATTTAACAAGACTAATCATAGAAATCCATCTAGTTTTGATGTTGCACAAAATTTTGTTATTTTTAGTTTTCATTATCTTTGCTAACTTAATAAACTCTAAATGCCTTTTGGGGCTATAATTGAAGTAACCATACAAGCATTGCAACAAATTTTCAATGTGAAAAACCAAAGGTAGGTTGGAGAGGGTTTGTATTGCAAGGTTTGTTTGATGAGCCATACAATGCACATTGACTACAAATGGAACATACTACTATTGGATTTGGATTGTCACCTCAGATCTCAAGCCTTGGAAGGTGCTAACCCCATTAGCACTAAACCAAACCAACCTTGAAGCAATGTCCTCTTGTTTCAGGTCCCCTTGTGTCATCAAAGAATTCATGATTAGTAAAGTTAGGCTATCAATCCAAATTTAGAAAATTTTTGTTGCACATTCAATAGTAATGGTATCTGACACTAGTCCTGCACAATGTAACCATGAACATTTGCCCAACTTGCATTATCCATGATTGTAACTTCATCACAAGTAAGAGAAATAAATTTTGAATTTTGGATAAATTTTTTTGTAACCTTCAAAATTTTAGCTTGTATGTACTTTGTAATCTTCCAGCTAGCCCCATTAGACCAGTGTTTTTTGGGGAGAGATTAAAGTTTCGAAAACTCATGCAAAGGCTGGAAATGTTCATAATCAATCATTGGCTTACCATTATTCAACAACGTGAAAATAATTGCAAATTAAACAAGCTTTTGTTTATCTTCCACTTCTTGACCATTACTTAGTTATTGGAGGATAGTGGTTGTAGAAAGTTGAGCATAAGAATTCTCATTTTTCACATGCATACATTTTGGATCCATTTACCATTTACCATTTGAACCCTTTCTTTTACCTACATGTTTTTCAATAGAATATCACTTTGCAATAATTTTTTTTTCCTTCCTTTCAATTTTGGTACAAACATTGTCACATCTCATTATAGAAACCACCCCAACTTCATTAAAATTGAGCTTTGCCCATGGCATTTTCACAACCCAAAACTCTTGAGACTTGCAATTTACATTAGTCATAACCTTCTTATGTGTTTTGGGAACATGGGCACATTCATCATCAACATTAATAACAATAGTTTCTAGCATGGCATTTAGATTTATGTCAAAGATTTGAGGTGAAGAAGAGTGCAATTCAAGGTCATGAGGAATGTTTCTTTGTTCATTTATGTTATTGGATTCAGGTACATCATAAGAATTAGGAATGGAGGGGACAAGATTTTTTGCTAGAATTTGAGCACCACAAAATTATTCAAACTTGAAGTTGTTTGGCAACATTAAAGGAGCCATGGCAAAAACCACCAATTGTAGATGGTTCACACTAGCAAGTGCACTTTAGTAAATGTAGACATTGCACACCAGCAAGTGCAAATAGTGCACATTAGCAAGTGGAAATAGTGTACACCGGCAAACATAGAGTTTAGATAGTGCCAACCGCAAGGTGCAAATTCAATGAACTAAACTTTAATTTGAAAACGTTTTCTAATTCAAGATTAGGATACTTACCTCAAGGCTTACACACTTGAGCAAATTGTCAATTCACTTGCAACTTGCGCAACTTGTAAGTGCAAAGGGTACAAATATAATATTTTGTACATACTTCTTACATTGCTTTTTACTTGAGAACATGAAAAAAACATTTTTTCAAAATTCTAACCTTCCTTTAGCATTTCAAAACAAATGAAACTTTTTTTTTTTCATGGGTATCTCTAGCCTCCCTTTAGTTTTTAAAATCAATTTGTGTCATATCATTTGAACTTGAAAAAGTACCCCAAAAGTATCCCCAAAAATATCCCCATTTTTTAAGGGTTGGGATGATTTTAGTTATGAAAAAAAACTCAATTAACCAAAAAAAATATATTATAATGTTCACCACATCAATAGCTATTAAGGGGTTTAGTTCATGAACTTCTTGATTCATGATTCATGAGTGAATTGTTGCAATGTCGACTCTTGAGTTCTAATGTCGAACTTCCAACCCTCTAAGTTCCAAGTTCAACATCTTTCAAAGCTCAACAACTCCAATCCATTGCCGAGTGCAACACTCATCATTTGTTGACAACCAACTTCACATAGTATAGAAGAGAATATTTTATGAAGATTATGAAGGAACAGAAATGCCAAGCTGTGTCTAGTTGCACTGAAGGCCCAAATTTGAAACTCTCAAATGTGCAATGTGCACATTGTAGTGTAGTCTATTAGAACATAGAATTTAGCAATTACAATAATGAGTGTCAAAGCAAGGTGAAAGGGGATGTCAACGAGGCATTAGGCTTGCAAAGTCGATGGACTAAAAGTTTACAATCCAACGATGACCCACATTAATCCTAGGTGAGGGTTTGGCTACCGGTCAGTTTCTCAGGGGTGGCAGGGGGGCGACATATGTCTGCGTGTTGTTTTCATCATGATGATGCTGAAAAACCCCGGGAGGTCCTTTGGCGAAATGGGGCAAGGAAAAAAAAAATCCCTTTGTGGGATTTTTCTATCCTCATTTTGGGTTTTTAAGAAAAAAAATTCACTAAAAAAAAACACTGATTGTGTGGTAATTGGTACCAATGTGGGTGTGGTTTCACCCTGGGTGATTATTTTCAATCCATCCAACATTTAATATGCTGTAATTGTAAAGTAAGTTCTACTTCCAAAACATTCTCAGGCATGCCTTGCTTGTTGACTAATTGACATGCGATGTACCTATGAAGGACGCTAAACACCCCTAACGAACTTTGTCTGGCGCTGATTATGGGCCTGACAGTGTAGTCCTGCGGAGAACTAAGTCGTTCTGTAGCAGGGTTTAAAAAAAAATTCCCCTTTTGATTTTGTTTCTGCAATAAATCTAAAAAATAAACCGCCCCTCCTTAGTGCCTGATGGTATGCCGGTTTTTAGTGCTACATTTCCTGTATGGGAGGTTGTGGGTTCATTACTTGAACTGTGATGCAAAACGTTTGTGCAAAACGTTGGCAATGAAGAACGTGCACATAATGTTCTTCACTTCTTTTTAAAGAACATTGAAACCCAGGTTGCATGGTTTCTTGCAGAACTATGCAAGGCCGAAAAACGTGTGCAAAAAGACAAGGGAAACCAGTATCGGACAGAGCTCGTTAGGGGGTGTTTAGGGCCCGCTAGTACCTATTCTTTGTGGTCTCTACATTAAATGCATGAAAGAAAACGCATCATTGATTAGAGTCTTAATGATGATCCAGAAATACAATGATGAGCCATAAATATAAAAGGTTGATTAAAAGTTTTGAACTTCATATCTGGTTCATAAATAGATTGGGATAAATCTTCATAAAGTTGATCAGCAATTTTTCTTTGTCTTCCTACCTAGTATCACCACTTGGGCTACATAAAACAATTAATAAATGCACTAGGTACCTAGTCAGACTGTATTTTACTGGCGAAATTTCACCAAAAAGTGAAATTAGCATGAGCTATGGATTGGGTGCATTACTACTTTGTACTTGTGTCTTTTTTTTCGTTCCCCATGGAATCCTTGTGTCATTGTGGCTGCCTCCCATGTCAGAGAAGCTCCAAGCCCTCCAGTGGCCGCCTCCCCAAACAGAATCTGCTTTCTACAAGTTCACACCATCATACTCTTTTCAGAGTCGGTAGAATTTCTGCCTCAGCAGAGAGGATGGCACCTCACATGTCAGGTTTCTAAGAAATGAGGAACCTTACTTACACACTAAAGGAGGTATGACGAACCTTACGCATAAGCTCCCTGCTTTCCTCTGGAATGATGGACAGTTGTTCAGAATTCTAGCAAACACCTAAGCAGGGTTTTTTACTGCCCCCAATTTTGTGATGTAGCTGAAGTGGTGATCATCCATAAGATGATCTAGCCAGATTTGGCTACAGACTATATATGCAAGTAGAAAAAAATCAGAATCCTTCTATATTCTTGACTACCTACTGGAACTTGTGATAAAAATCTGGCAACTTGGAATTTTTTTTTTTGAGGTCTGACAAATTTGGGCCATTTTTTCCATGGAAAATCCTTTATGTAGGTCAAAATCGTATTTTTCAGGTCAAAATTGGCGAAAAAGATGCTCCTACTGCACGTAAGGTGCCAGCTCTCCTCTAGGATGAATCACAATTGTGCAGAATTCCAGGGGTTTGTTACTCCAGGAATGATCTCAAACAGGGCAGCATTGAAAGTTAGGGTCCCAGGCTCTGCTTCCACCTTGTGTAGGCCCCTCATTCCTATAACAGAACCCTTCTGGGTCCTCACTCCTCACCCTCCACATAATTGTTGGATAGACAAATTGCTACTGTAAACTAAAATATAATAAGGCCCAGTTTACGACGTTCTGTATAGGAGAAGGTCCTGCTGTTCAGGCCTTTCGGATTGGAGATTCCCAAGGCCAGCAGGGCAAGGTCAAAAATGTGGAAGGCTTGGATAGGGGTCCCTTCCCTTATATAAAGATTCAGCAGTTTTTTCTTGTTTTTAAAATAATGAATCAGAAAACTGGAACTTCTGAAATTCAGAAGGCACAGTCCAGCCTGGGCTGAAGTTCCGGTAAAAATAAGGTAAGTTAAAAGTAAGTGAAGAAAAGTCAAATAGGTAAGATTCAGGCTGGGGAGCGATCTGGATTGAAGTTCCGGTAAAAATGAGGTAAGTTAAAAGTACGTGAAGACAAGTCAAATATGTAAGATTCAGGCTGGGGAGCAACCTGAAAATACAAAGGAACAAAAATGATGAGTATGTACAAACTATGACGCAAAACGATTCTGTGGGTCCTCTCAGAACTGCCATTTTTGTCAAACACCAATGAAAAGTTTTGAAACATAGATAATGACTCAGGATGATTCTGTGGGTCCTGTGGGAGCTGCATATTTTGTGTCGGTCCTGGCAAATTGTCATCTTACAAAAGAGGGAGAAAAATTTTAAAGTATTGTTATTGATGAGGACCCAATTCTAGAATATATATATCAGCGTTTTCCTTTTCGTTTTGTTTTCCTTTCCCCACAATTTTGTGACATAAGGGAAGTGACATCATCCATATAGAGGATTTGCCAAACATGGCTATATGTAAGAAATAAAGAGGACAGGTCATTGGCTACTCACTGGAGCTGTCTGTACAAATCTGGCTATTTCTTTTGTTTTTTCAAAATGTTGTGAATGAAACCCCAGAAACCACAATTTTACATTTATTTTTTTCAAAAAATTGCCATAAGAACTTGTTGCCTAGCAGTGTTGTTCTCTGTTGAGATCAAAAACAAAAAATGCAATGCAAAAAGGGTAATTTTCTGCGGTTGTTAATAGTCATATTTTGAACAAAACTTAATAAGAATTGTACTAGATATCAGAGTAACGTGTATTGACTAATGTCAGTTCCTTTAGGCACAAGAAACGGACGGAGGACCCTTTATTCCATGTCACGAGTTCTCATTTGTTGCATGGAAATTCTATTCCTAACTTGGCTGCCACTATTTTCTATTTTTGGCCTGTACTACAGCCTTGCCAAGCACACCCTACCTATTATGTTGCAATAAAATATGGTCTATAGGCTTCATTAAATCACTCGTTGTGTTTACTTTAGTAGGCCTGTGGTTTATTCATTTCCTTCTTTCTTTGGTCATTTACCGACAGCCAATGCCGTTGCAATTGTGCGATGTTTCTCATTACCGATTGATGCAATCTTGGATGTGAGAAATACTGTTGCATGGCCACATACTGAGCTTGGGTACGTGGAGCTGCTCTTACCCATACGTCCTTGCCTTGGAAGTAAGTTACCCACCATCACCGATCCACCAAAGTTGTTTTCGATCGTGAGGCTGTTTGCTGGCCACCATCATTTATTCCCTTGGAGAATCTTCTCTCTCTCTCTCCCCAATTCAAGGCTCTTCTGCGTTGAAAATTTTGTACTGCCATGAGAACTCTCCGGACAACTTCCTGTAACCAGCTCCTTCACCTCTAACTTGGATTCATCTGCAGTCTGTTTCAAAGTATCATCATAGACTCAAGCCAATCTCTCACATTCTCTTTGTGTGTGTGTTTTGTGTGTGCCTGTTTTGTGTGTACGCGTCTGGTTAGGGGAGGACAATTTTGTGACCATTGCATTTGGAGTTCCTGCAGTGGTTCATTTCGAGTTTAAAGATTTCATCTTTGCGTAGATTTTTATTTGTTTTTTGGGGTTTTGTCGTAGAGTAGTTTGTGTT
>Ga0209611_10011900_pt1 | contig 12380 bp, 7 predicted proteins | sample S1TSphgellanicum_3_FD_187693 | JGI IMG/M metagenome (GOLD analysis project Ga0209611, IMG submission 187693) | Host-associated microbial communities from peat moss isolated from Minnesota, USA - S1T2_Fc - Sphagnum magellanicum MG (SPAdes) (version 2) | ecosystem: Host-associated > Plants > Peat...
TTGGGTCATACATATCATGGATCAGTTTCCCAAATGACATCTTGGTTGAATTGTTCACAAAATATTTTGCATCCCAATCACCCCATATGACATTTGCCAGCTTGCCCACCAAATATGTTTTAGACCTCAAAGTTGTGGTGTGTTACTTGGCGATTCATCGAAGGGAATTTGTAGTTTTTAATTTGGTATTAAAAAAAACACAATTATGGTGGCATCTTGTTCTTTTACAAAGCCATACAATGATGGTTTCACCTCTTGCAAGTGCTTGGTTCACCTCAATCACACACGCCTATGTAGACAACATTTGTCCATACACAACATTGTATACTATTGAGAGTGCCTAGCGGTCGTTAAATAGTTCTTAATTCATAATGTTAGGAATGCCTAATGGTTGTCAAATGTTTTTCATTTAAGAGTTTTGAGAACACTTGATGGCCACCAGACATTTTTCATTGCACAATGTGAAAAACACTTAATGGCTACTAGGCGCCTCCCATTCATAATGCTAAAAATGCCTAGTGGCTACTAGGCATCTCTCATGTTGTAGTGCTAATAACACCTTGAGGCCACTAGGCATTTTTCATGTCATAATGTTGAGAATGTCTGGTGATCGTTAAGTGTTTCACTTAATAATGTTGAGAACATCTATTAAATAATAATATAACTTTTTTAAATTTAACATAACCCAACCCATATTTGGATAATTTGTATTAAACATGGTGAAAAAATAAAAAGGTAAAATCAAGAATGTTTGACAATTGCCAAACATCTCTCCCTTATCAGTGTTGAAAACGTTTAGTGACTGCCAAGGGTCTCCCCCTTAATAGTGCTAAAAATGCTTAGCAATCACTAGGCATTTTTAACACCTATGAACTGAGACATGTTTGGTGGCCACTAGGTGTTCTTAACACTATGGAATGAAACACTTAGCGGCCACCAAGGCTTTTTCATTCCATAGTGCTAAGAACGCTTGGTGGTTGTTAGATGTCTATCAATTCATTATGCCTAACAGAATGCCTAATGGCCACTAGGCATTGTAAGTTCACAAAGATACAAACACTTGGTGGTTGCCAAAAATTTCAAGGCGTTTTTCTTTGTTGTGAACAAAGAACGCCTGGTGGTTACCAAGTGCTTCTCCTTCTTATGTGCCTTATTAAAAAAATTGCAAAGTGATACTAATAGTACACATCTATTCGAATGTGTATGTACACGCCCCCATTGTTGGTGAAGGTTGTCAACGAATACAAGTGGGCCTTAACAATTTATATTAATACAAGTGGGCCTTAACAATTTATATTTTGAGGTAGAGCTCGACATATTGCACCTAGCTCTTAGCATAACAACTTGGGCAGCTAGGTTCTTGACTACATTAGAAACCTTAGTAGAGTTCCATTTTATAAAAAAATGAAAACTAGGATTCTATAAGGAAGATGCCCATCCACACCTTGAAGATTTGGGCTCACAAGTTTGGAAAGGTTGTTCTCATGCTTGAGGACTCATGTAAGAAGAAGGAAGTTCACTTCATCTACCCAATTGACAAAATTAATGATGAGCTTGCCTTAACTAGAGTCGCAAAAAGGATTTACGATGAAAGACATGAGGGAAAAAACCGAGTAGTACATTCTTGAACGTTGGAATGAGTTCTTTGAGTTTATGTAAATTGAAAAGGACAAATTGACATGAGACTCCCAAGGGGTTATGATCGGACCTCACAAACTTTGAGGGGTCAAACAGCCCCCCCACCCATGGGGATACATTTTGTTTACTTTTAAAGTATATCTGATTATTTTTTAAAAAATTAGATACTTATAGATGTAATAGATTGAACAAATGGTTCTCAATTTTATTTACACCCATTTTGATCTTATTTTATTTTTTTCATATGGATGATATAGAATAAAAAATGATTTAAAAAATTATATTTACCATGATTGGACCCTATGCATGATAGCCTAGAACATAAAGACAATTATTAACAAATATCAAAAATATTATTTCATATTATGTGATGTTAAAATATATTGACATATGAAAATAACTTGAATCACAGCATTTGAAAAACTAGAATATTTTTCAAAAAATATTCAAATGGTTTTTAATCTTTAAATGAAATCTGTAGCACCTATTAAACTATGTGGTTTAATATGATTGAACCACGTTTGTGGATCATGTTAAGAGTTTGACAATTTTCATATCACAAATGAGATTTTTGCAAGCAGTGGCTTGAAGTGTGGTGAATGAAGTTTTTAACAAACTATCACATTCATGTGGAAGGTGACAAAATGAGAAGTTAATAGAAATACACAAGGGACAAAATATGACAAAACTAATATTCTTTCCTAAAATAGTCCTCAAAAGAGTTTGGATTTGCCCTCCTTTTGCCTTCACTGCTGGTCATATTCTACATTAAATTAATCCTTATCAAAATAAGATCCTGCAAATCTGCTGAACTGATACCCAGTTTCATGAAAGGGTACCAAGTTTGCTCACTTAATCGATACACTCAAGTTGGGGATGAACCCAGGCTTCAAGGGTCTAACTAGGGCCCAAAGACAAGGTGACTTTATGGATAACTCTAATGTATAAGCTATTATTTCAGGTCAAGTAATACGGTGTTGTGGCTCATTAAGACCCCACCAACTTTTGCTTTTAAGACTATGATTGAACAAAACGGGGGGTGCTAAACACGCCCTAACGAGCTCTGTCCGAGCTGGTTTCGCTTGTCTTTTTGCATACCTTTTTCGGCCTTGCACAGTTCTGCAAGAAACCATGCAACCCGGTTTTCAATGTTCTTCATTCTTCAAACAATGAAAGTGCAGAATATTCTGTCGTTCATCAAAGCCATTGTTCTACACTTAATGTTTTGCTTTACAGGCTCAGGGATTGAACTCACGCCCTGACCTGAATGGATTGTAGTACTAATCACTGGCATACCATCAGGCACAGAAGGGGGGATTTATTTTTAAGGAATGTACTTCAGATAGAAAGTCATAAAGGGCAAAAAATTAAAAACCCTGCGGCAGAACAACGCAGTTCTCCGCAGGGCTGCACTGTCAGGCCCGAAACCAGCGCCGGACAGGGTGTTTAGCGTCCTTAGAACAAAACAGTCAGGCCTCAAGGGTTTTCCTATACCAGCTTCTTCTACCTATAGTTGTTGTGTCGTTATTTTATCTACCATGGGGCAGCTTCTAACTAACCTATTGTTTTTAATTGAGGTGAAAAGCTCAATCACAAAATTTTGCCACCCTGTGTTGTTGTTATGGCCTCCATCACACTATGAATCTCATATATACATATTGAATAGGTAAAGAGAGGCACCAAAAATTATTGATGCATATACCATTAAGTGGAAAACACCATGCAATTGGCTTTCACTCAATATTAGTAGGGTTCTCACCTTGCATAAAGTCCACCAGAGATCTAGTTTCTTTGGACAACACGAAAATTTTCCACTGGCAACTATGGGGCCTGAGAAGGGAGTTGACAGAACATTGAAAGGAGAAACAATATGTTGATACAAGGTCTGTTCTCGAAACATAAGGTGGGAAGAGGTAACCATTTCACAATTGATCTGTAGTGAGCATACAGGTGAGAAGGTAAAATTGGTCAGTGACAACCTTATAACTGAATAAATCCTCTCAAGATACTTGTGTTGTATCTATGAATTTGACATATTCAAACCCACTAATGTAGCAGAAACTGCAAGGAGGGTGGAAAGCAGAATGCATCACCAGCATTAGTTGCACTGTCTTGGCTTTCATGTTCTCTCAACAGCCAGAACCTGAAACTTACAGAGTACAATTTGATTTGGAGGGGGCCTTTCTTCCAAAGTCATGAGATTGTGCTGTAATGTTTCACTGTATGTATGTTTTCTGATGTGTTGGGAGGATGACCACTAAACACACCTATCCTGCTTTGAAGGGTTTCTCATGTTAAGCAGTGAATGGTTCCCTGATGACTCACAAGGAGAGGGGCAGTAGCACATTGACAAGCAAGAAAAATAATGAGAGTTGCACTTTACAACTAAACCTAGGACGAGTTGACAGCGGCATCTAAAATTCCAAGAATTATGTCCAGTTCTCTCATTTTAACCACAACACCAGAATGTAAACATGTACCGGGTTGGAGTTCTTCATGTCCTATAAGTCTAAGTCCGCTTGCTGCTTTGCTGCTTGAGCTGACCAAAATGTATGTGCCCGTGTCACCCTCTCAAGCAATTCTTGAGGTACTGGCTCCCCCCTCCGTTGGTGTGGAGCGATGCGAGCTGTGTGTACCAGTGTCTTCCACTTGTCCTGCCACAAGCAAGCAGAAAACATTGTGTGAGCTTAATCTCAACACAATCTGCCTGCAAAGAATGGCAGGGATATATGAACTAGCAATGTACTACACATTTTTCAGACACAGATAGCTCAAGTTCTGGTCCATCCCCTCTTTTACACACTGCTTCTATGTGCTAGAGATATCATTAACTTGTAGGCAACAATTTTTGTCAAATAGAGTGCAATCTCAGATCAACATGAGCAGTTATAATAACAAACAAACCTTCAGATCAACATATGTTCGATGCTTGGCCTGGTCAAAGGCCTGCAGCTTTACATCCCGCCACCTGTACATAGAATTTCTGGTTCAGAAAAATGAGCTTTTGCTGAACTTCTTTTCATAACTGAATTGTACTGCTGGTGATCACACCTTCCTTACACTCTCCATAACCTTGGAACACTACTCACCAGCTTGAGCCAATGTTCATGGACCCTAGTATCCAGATTTGATAGATTTGTCATACCTGCCAATGCCGAGCTTTTCAACAGAATGAACAAGGGCTTCCACTTCAGTCACACTAAAAGGACGGCGCACACGACGCTTCCCAATATCAAGAGGACATGATTTTGGCCGCACAGGGACAAGAGCCATGCCAGGCAAATCCTCTATGCCCATAGTGGGGTGCAAAATCATAGCCCCTGATCCTGCACTAAGGGTGTCATATTTTAAACTGGGCAATGCAGAAGGAAGTTCCAGTTCATTCTTTGCTCGTCGATTGGCATCTCGCTGAGCTCGGATTGCTGCCAAGGCCCCTGCAGCTGCCAATCGTGTTGAGTGTGTTGAAAGTGGCATTTGTTCATTGAGGTGTGGTTTGGTCTTTACTGCATTGCACCTTTTGAATGCACTTGGCACAGAAATTCCAAGGGCTGCCTGTTTGTCCTCAATACCTGGTTCATCCCCAGACAGCTTGGATGGTCTATAAGACCCCTCACTCTCCACTGCAGTTCCATTTGCCTTGCTTGAATGTCCTTGTCCAGGATACTGTCCTCCTGCATCATCACCTGCTGATAGACCTGGTACACCAATGGCAGGGTACCTGCACACCCCCAGGCACATCAGAGACTGTAGAGGTTTTTAAGTCTCTTAACAAACTTGAGACTCATGGTCAAACAAACCTTTTGGAGAAAACATTTTCATCTCAGATTGCTTCAAACTCTAGGTGTGTATGGAAAAGAATCCCATTCATTCCAAATTACTTTCTTTCCCCCACACATACTACACAATCTCCGAGGATGCCAAGAAAGAGCCATGAAAAAGCATTTACTCTTGGAATTGCTTTGAAGAGTATCACTTAGCGTCGTAAAAAGGGGCTCTGAGTGACAATGAAATGCATACCGAGGTGATGGGTGAGTAGCAACACGGGAAAGCACAAGGAGAGGGTCTTCAGAGGTGCCCGACGGGGACATGAGCACTGGACTGGGCTCAAGCATGAAGCTGAGGGACTCTGGCTTTGCAATGCGTGAAATGCCCATTTGTGATAGTGTGGCAGCCTCATCAGGCACCTTTTTTCCTTGCATCAATACCCGCACACACAGACCCCCTCCAAGGAGATTCATGGCTGCATCCATCACTGCTCGCTGTACCAAGGAAGATGAGACAGTCAGTTCAATGAAAAAGATCCACAGAAGTAGGGCAGTTCATTTCTCTTCTATCACATGTAGGACATTCCCCTAAACAGCACAGCAGCATCAATAAACTCAATCTTTAGGACCCAGAACAAACTTGCAACAGAATAAAATTTCTTGCAGCAGAGGAAAGTGAAATCAGAAGGTCAAAAGTTTGCCTTCAGGCTTGAGACAGTTGCTGTTTCTGGTAAATCCACAAAAAGCTCTGGAACAGTGAATGATTTGATGCTAAGATTAACTGCAGCAGGCACACATTCAAAACCATTAACATTTTCAAGCTGCGTATACTTGATGAAAATATGAAATTGAAAGCATTGGCAAGTTCAGGGTGAGTTGGTGGCCTGTCCTTAGATTCCATGAGGCTACTGCAATGCTCAGAGAGAATGCAATGTTTTCTCTTTATCTTGCAGCATAAATAGACCAGTGGATTCAATTCATCAAAGTTTGCACACAACCTCGGGGTTCTGTTGACTTTTTGGAAGACAGTTTTGAAGGTCCATTGGCAGTGGGAGAAGACAGCAGGCTTGCAGGTTTAGCTGGAAACATGAGAACTGAAGTTTAGAATTGGTTTCAGGATGTCAGAATCCCCTGCAGTAGAATGGTTAGATGTACAGGGAAACAATAGATCCAGCACAATTTCATAAGTAGAGGTGCACAGACTTTTTACATGGTCAAAAGAGAAAACAATCACCTTTATGTGCTTAGATCAACTCCCAATTTAGCCAACATGGAGGGAATTCTAATTGCTGGATAGAGACAGCAAGAATTACAAGAAATCAAATTGCTGTACCACTGTGGAGCTTGACTGCAGCTGCAGCAGCCTCACCATCCACACACTTGTAACTCATCTCCACAAGATTGATGGTATTCACATGCAGTTGTGCAGATGACTTTGCACTTCCATCGATCATCCTCTTCCTTTTTGCTGGAAGACCTCTTGTTGTCCGTTGCCGTGTGAAAGCAGCTATGCCACCAAAGAAAGCCTTCTCTTGAAACATTGCCTCTACAGACAACATTGCAAACATAGTTGGATCCTGTCTTGCTTGACACTAAGAAAGCTCACAGGGGGTCCAACAAGTACCTTGTGTAGTCAAGCATGCAAGTCAGTAATTTTCTGACATGACAACATTGACAAAGGCAAAGACAGGTAACAAAGACATGTCTCTTGTGTCGCGCTATACTGATTGATGTGAAGGCTACATGAAAAACAAGTGTGCAAAGATGGACCAAAGCCCCATATAATCAAGCAGTGTGCAGTCTCAGTAAATGTGCAATTAGATGCTGTGTATTGTTGCCTGATACTGTCAGAGCTAACAACAGGTTAAGCCCACTCTTATAACCCAGTTTTGCAGATTGACAAACAGTTCATCAATACTATCACTGGAGACAGCATTGTTTGTCAGACTCTTAAAAGCCAGTTCCAAATAGTGACAAGAGTTGATCAATACCTTCACTGGAGCCTGAATTGTCCATCAAGTCCACATCAGTGTGCTTTCGCTTCGACCTTGTCCCCGAGATGCAGTTGCGCTTTACCACTTTGGCAGCTTTCCGAGCTTTTGAAACCTTGCTGTATGAATCTTTTGCCTTTTTCACCATTGACTCTGGAGGAATGTGCTGAGAAGATCGGTGCCCTTTCATCTTCTCCTTTCTGATGAATTCTCCCTCACTCTTGGTTACTGCTTTCTGTAGCATAATAGTTGAGCTTTCACCACCTATACCCCCTTGAGTAGTAAGCCTAGAGCTCCTGGAGGTCACCCCTGTACAGCGACTCTTCGAATCAACGATCATGCCTTTATCTTCCACCTCCATGCTTAAATTTTCTTCCTTTTCTGCCTTGGCCAGATGTATAGCCTTTTCTTCTTTGACAACATTTTCATCCTCCATGTTGGTGTTGCACTTCAAGTCCATGAGTGGGTTGCCTGTTTCCTCTTTGACAACTTTGGATTCTGCCTCTTGCTCAGGGTCCTGTCCATCCTTCAAGTCACCTAGAGCTTCTGAAGGTTCAAAATTGGCTTCCAAGTTATTAGATGATCCCTGATTTTTCCTTGTGAGTTTTGTTGGACCCTCTTTTGCAGAATGTGGCTTTTGAATTTCCATTTCCACTGAAACTAGAGCCCCTACTTTCCTGTCTTCCACAACCTGCTCACAGACCACCTTCTTAGTGCTGAGAGGTTCTTGAATCTCATTTGAAGGGAACCATTCCATTTCCATGAGACTTCCCTCTGTCCCTGTGGTAGAGTGAAAGCCTTGGACTCCCATGGCAGTAGACCCTGGACCATCATGTCTCCTGGGAACTGATGCATTGCTCTCAGAAATACTCGGCATGTCCTGCAGACAGTTGTCCACCAATTTAGTCCTTGGAAGATAATGTCAGGGAACATCACAACTTGTGGTCAAGTTTCAGCACTTAGTCTTCTCAAGCTAATAGAGTTGGCCTTAAAATCTCAATGGACTGATTTATCCACATGAAATGAACTCACCACAAGCATTTAAGTGTGTCATTTTTTCCCCACTACTTCACCTGTCAAATAAAGCCTGAACTGAATGTTTCACACATGCCTTCTGGAATATAGAAAATGGCTGGCTTCATGGAAGAAGCTTCATTGACAAGCAATATGACAGATTTGACAATAACTATTGAATCAGATGAGACTTGGCTTCAAGTAACAAAACTATTGGTACCTGAGCTTCCTGTGTTATCAAATCTTCTTGAACAGAGTTGTTGCCTTCATCCATTCGAATGACCTTAACAAAATCTGTTCTTTGCTCTTCCTGTAATGGGACAGTTTCAGGGGTCACTGTCTTGATACCATAGTTGATATGTTTACAGTTAACATCTTCTCCAGCCTCTGGAACAACGTGCAAGCCCATCTCTTCCCCACTTGCTTTCTCACAGGCATCTGAAGTGTAAGCAATGGAACGGACTGGCATACATGTCACTTTGCCTTGTACAGTGTGAGTTGGCATGCTTCTCACACCTGGAAGATGAAAATCAATCTCTGGAGATTTTTTTCCATTGAAAATCACCTCATCACAAAGCATCATCCCCTCTTGCTGCTCCTCCCCAACATCTTGTAGAAACTGACCTGCAACAGTTGCAAGCAGCTCAAAGAACCCAGTATTGCCCCCGCTATTTGACTGCTGCTGTGCATTGACATCTCCACACACCTGCTAAGACCAAAACACATTCTGGGTTGGGGTCTTTGACAAGAGACCAACTGCTGACATTTCACAATCAATAATGAGACAGGACCACAGCAAGCAGAAATTAAGAGAAGGCAGATGAACAAATCCAAAGCACCACCAATTCAATACAAAGACAGCATCAAAAAAGCACTGGCATTTTCTCATGTTCTAAACTGAAATTTGCAATGTCAGAGCTACTATGTGGTTGTCTCAGGAATATAACAAAGGGTTTTAGGCTTTGCAATATACAAAGATAGTATGAAACAGGAAGTAGACTTATGATCATACTCGGGAAGACCGCATTGCACGAGGTTGAGCAGGTCCATTGCAGGCAGAAAAGTCCCCTCGTACTCTCCGGCCTCGAGCTTCCATGTCCTTCCTCACATTACCCCACACACTTTCCTCACCTTCTTTGCAGGAAATTACTTTTTGGCGGTTCATCTAATAGCAAACAAACTGAATCAATCTTGTGTGTCTTTCGAGAAGTCTGCATTTCAAATGGCTTCTTGTAGACAACCCTAGTACAGCAAGGAAATAAATGTCAGCTTGCAGCAGATTATTTCAGTTGCAACCATCTCAAGGCAACATGAGTAGACTTGCTTCATGCATATCACAAACCTCAATTGTGTGAACATTTTTCATCAAATCCTTATACTTCTGCAAGTTATGACATGCAGAATGATTCAGAAATGTAAACCCCTCAAAACCTTATTGTGTCCCAATGTCTATCAGACACAAAAACACTTTTTGGTCTTGTAGCCCAGCAAATTCCCTTTAGCATCCCAGCTTCAACACGGAACCAAAAAATTCCCCAAGAAATGTTCAAAGGTTTGATTCAACCAGATGAACTTCATCTTGGCCTGGCATCACCAATCTTTGTGATTGAAGCAAAATCTTTAGACTAGGAATCATGTCACAACAATTTCTGACCACCAGCAACCAATGATAAAGGAGTCATTTACTCAAAAGTGGCTGGAAATGGGCCCAATCGATCAATTCCTGGCATAAACCCTATGAGAAAACCGTTTGAACCCTGATGGTCCGTGATAGAATTGCCTTCTTTCTTCTTGAGATTTACGTCTGTGTCCAACAGTCAGCAAAACAAAACATGCAAAACTGTAAAGACCACGCGCCTGCCTGCCTGCCTGCCTGCCTGCCTTCAACACTATTTGTATTAACCATCGGCATGGAAGCGCACTACTCTCTCTCTCAAGCACCTCACCGGTGACCGCACTACTGAGTGATTCAGAAAATTTGGTGAATCTCTCTGTCTTGATCCAACAAGATGCCGAGAATTCATTCGGTCCCTAGTTTTATTATTGCTGCGCCTAACGACACAGACGTTGCCGTATAAAACAGTTCCAAATTTGGTCCCTGGAGGTTCGCACATGCCGTGCAACCTCAGCGGCAGCTTTGATGATGCAAGGGCTGAACAGCGAAGCAGCAAGACGGAAAGAGTCTACACCTGTAGGTCTCGCTCTGGTTTCACAACTTGGTTGAGATCACTTCGAATTGATAGATTCCATTGATCCGAACACGTTTCCATAGTCAAAGGAGGATCCGATGCGACAGACTACTGTGCACACGAGTTCCTTCTCTCGGACGACGATGAGGGAGAAGCCAGGTTCACAGTGCTTGCAAGAAGACTCGCACGAAAACCGACAGGGAAGTAAATTTAGACGAGCCATGAAAGATTTGACCACAAATCCCGGTACATATGAGAACCGTGCGTTGTTGTTCGAGAACAACCTGTTTGACAGTTCGCTCATGCACCAAAAAGCCTATGAGGCGTTGTTGCAAGGCCAAGAACTCAAAGTAGCACACTTGTTGCCGATTCTATGCGAATTGGACGATGAGAGAGAGAGAGAGAGAGAGAGAGAGAGAGAGAAATGCAATAAGATCAAGAACAACGATGAAAGCTTGCCAAGATGAGATCGATCCAGTGCAATATTGAACTGTCTGAACGATCATGGAGATCTATTCTTCGAAACAAATGAATTCAGAGAATGCAAATGAGCAGCAGGCGGAAAACTCCGTCCGACAACAACAGCCATGATCTGAGCTTTTTAAAACCAAACGAAAAGGCGTAATAACACCCACCACTGAATCCGCAACAACGCCGACGGATCGCGTCGTCATCGCATGATCTGAGAATTCATAAGCCTTCTTCAATGCTGCTACAACTTTAATATTGCCACGCGCACACACCATTGTTAAACCCTCGCAGTAGACTACCGATCTTCACTAAAACCCTCTCCCCTGGCACAAGAAACACATACGAAACTGGAACCAGTTCCCAACTCGCGGATTCTCACGTCAAAAAGCTTCACCATTATCCAACTCAAAGGTGTGGTTTCTGCGATCGCAAAATGCCGGCGAAAGCTTGATCAGAGCCTGGATATCGATCCCCTTTGTCATGCGAAAACGCCTTTCTCTGGGAAGTCTCCATCCACGTATCTGATGGCAGGAAAAGAAAAAGAAAAGAAATAAATCCCCGCATTCATTCAGAGATACACCACCTGGAGATGGAAAACACAAGAACGCGATTGCAGAGAACAAAGAGGTGACGAAAATGCGACAGACAAACAAAAACACGCAACGCAAACGCAACGCACTCAAAGCAACACACGGAACAACACACAACAACGCAAAGGAAAAGAGCAGCACTAACCTGGGGTTATCTAAACTAACTCGGGATTAATTCCTCAACCCGAAGTAACTTGCAACCACCACTCTACTACAGGTATCGCTACGTGGCAGAACTACCGGCTCCGATGCACAGCTACTAAGATCTGGACCTTCCACGTGGACAGAGATTGCACGGGGGGCGGCCTTGCGAGTGCCTGACAGTTAAGAAAATGCTCAGTAAGAATTTCACTCCGGCTAAGTTAAAAAGAACTTTGGCGTGGTAAAAATAGGGGCCATGATTGATGCAATTCACCTATGTAGTACAAATTTACTCTGATATTAAGTACCTACCTACATACCAAATCTCCTATAAAGACGTATGAAAAAATCATACTCACATACGTATTTTAAGCAGCCCACCTTATCCAACGAAATACATACTCTTCACAAATTGTACTATAAATAAGTCTTTACTCATTAAGAGTTATTATCATCATTATTGATACTTTTATTATTATTACTCTTATTGTTTTTTTTGATCCAATCAAAACTCTTAATTTTGGCCCAGAAGTACCCCCAATCATCCATAAGTTTTTTTTTTTTTTTAAACATAAAAAACTA
>Ga0209611_10011902_pt1 | contig 12380 bp, 16 predicted proteins | sample S1TSphgellanicum_3_FD_187693 | JGI IMG/M metagenome (GOLD analysis project Ga0209611, IMG submission 187693) | Host-associated microbial communities from peat moss isolated from Minnesota, USA - S1T2_Fc - Sphagnum magellanicum MG (SPAdes) (version 2) | ecosystem: Host-associated > Plants > Peat...
GGCCAGAGAGGCATGGACAGAACAAGAGTACAAGAACACAAATTCAAATTGAAAATGTTGAGAAATGAAAACCAACCTCCAGGAGTTTTATGAGCCCCAGCAAGATAAGAGCACTTCCAGTAGGACAGCATTCCTCAAAATCAACAGCAACTTTTACAGAGTAGAACATGGATGAGTTCCCCTGAAGAACCTGATGGAAAGCAGTCCTGTGCAACTTGCAAATATCATTAGACATGACTCACAACAGTACAGTTTGTGCTCTTGTCAAGCCATCTGTTCTGCACTCATTCTGTCACACTGGACACTGAACAATGAAGGATCAGACAGTGAACCATCCACATACATAAGCTGTCTGTCAAAGATAGACATGCATTGAAACCAGCATTGCTTCTATCTGCATGCACCAATCACTAATATATCCACATTAAAAGAAATTTGACACCACAATACGAAGAAAGCTTTGAAAATCATCTTACCACTAATTGATGGCAGTGTCACCATAAGATGTTACCTTACTTTCAGTAATTCGGATGGGGAGCAAACATAGAAGGCATCAATGCACATAGCCTGTTCCCAAGAGAAGATTCCACACTTTGCTGCACACCACAGGTTTGTATCTTGTCCCTCCTTTTCCTTCAGTTTTTCTTGTCATTCCACAGAAAAAGAATGGAAGGAAGAACATCAGTGCTGTGCAAAACAGGTATGACCATACTAGTACAGAAATTGCTCCTAACTAGAAAGAAGTGGGGACACAAAACTGGAAGACATTCCACTGAAGACTCAGTACAATGGCAGTCAATGATCATGGGTAGGTTGTACCATTTTTGGGACATGCCTTTTATTAGTAGTTAGGAGAGATGAACCACAAAAGCAACAGCATACACCACAAGGAAGCTGCTTGCAAACACTTTCTATTCACCCCTCAATGAATTAATTTTAGTCAGTGTCACTCTCTACTTCAGATTCCCAAAGGATGCTTGTCATTGTTGTTGGAACCCTCCAGCAGCACCTTTGGCTCCTGACCTAACTGCACCACTGCCAGCTCCATTCTGTCCTGTTGGACCCCCAATGTTAAGCATCCCTCCTTGAGGGGCCTGAGGGGCCTGAGGGGCCTGAGCCCCAGGGTTCATTGCTCCAGGCACAGGCCCACCTTGCAGTGCATTGTGAAAATGCACCATCTGTGATTGTTGGATGTGATGCTGCTGCCCAGGAATAAATGACGGCGTCCCACTGAAGTGCATGGGTTGGATACCTCCACCTGCTTCAAATCATAACAATCCCTGAGACCGTGATGTCAAGCTCCAAGACAAATTACTAACATCTTTGGACCATTTTACACCATGTAACAGTGAAGTCAAAATTACTCACTGCGGTGCTTTTGCTGCTGATTTTGCTGAGAGGGTTGAGGAGGAGGAAGAGGGCCTTGAGGAGGGGGTGGAGGTACAGGCTGTCCCTGAATCATCCCCTGTTGATATTCAACAGCAATTGTCAGCACTCTCCAAACTCTCACCCGAGTGACCAAAGAGAAATCTAAACCATTTCACAACCAATTGCTGCAATCATCCACCTATCCCTGTCCTCAGAATGGATATTTGACTAATGAGGTAGCACATAACCATTTGCAAGGGCCATCATTGTTTGATGGTAGGGGTTCTTGATTATCTTCTGGGTGAGATTGCCACATCCTGGGCAATACAACCATAACTGACATAGAAATTGGGCTCAGTTCCTTGATTGGAATCCTTTGAATGGATAGCTGGCTTTAAATTTGATTCCAGCACAACTTTCATATTGATAGCACTGCCCACTCTCAGACAGAAAACCCCTGTGAAGCATACTTTTCTTAAAGCAATACCTGGGGGTAATGTTGTATGTACATGACTTGGCCAGCAGGTGGTGTAAACAACATCTGTCCTTGCGGGTACTAGACACAAAGCCAAATACCATCTTGTCAGTTCAAAACTGCCCACTATGTTGCACACGACACTGGACTTTGCTAGCTTTCACACATACCTCTGTTCACCTCTATGGATCCAACAAACTACAATGAAAAGCACAGAACTATTACAACATAGAGTCCCATATCTTGCTTTGCAACAAAGTTTGCTAGAAGTGCTACCTTATGTACTCCAATCATGTACTCCCTCCATTGGGTAAACAGAACAGAATCAGCAGCCTACTTTGAGTCCAGTAGCACACTATGGACACCTTAAACACTACTACTTTCTATAGGGTTCCAATAAATTTTCTTGAATCTTATGCTTTTGTACTGTATTGTCTTTCTGAACACTTGTTCACTTTTTACAGAAGTTACTGTTTTAGCATCCAAACTCCAATGCCAGGATCTTACATTCTCTATGTGTTTAAAGAACACAGATGAGTAATCTTACCATCTGGCCATTTGGATGGAGGAAGGCAGATTGTATTGGAGGTGCTGGGGTGGGGTATCGTAATTGCTGCTGCTGTGCAAAAGGACTAACAATCTGTATGCCAAACCATATAACAATCATTAGAATCCCTTGCCAGATTTGCTAGATATATTCCAGATTGGAAGACCAGGAGAGCAACAACAATATCCATGGAATGAGAAGCACCTGCTGCTGAGAGTGAGCTGGCATCTTCATACTGGGCTGCCCTGGTAGGACCTGTGGCATGCCAGCTCCAGGAAATCCTGAGACAAATCCTCCTGGTTGTTGCATGTAGGGTACAGCACCAGAAGCAGCTGCAGGCGCTGTTGTCATAGGACTCTGGTACTGTACGAATTGAGCAGGCTGCCCTGGTTGCTGTTGCATGTACTGGAGGGACACCCCTTGGAGAGAGGTTGCCGGTGGTGGACTAGCATGCATGTAGACAGGGCTTTGTATCATTGGTGAGGCTGGCCTTGGAGAGCTGAAGCTCGGCATAAAAGCTTTGGCATTTGGGTTCAATTTAAACTCCTGGGATAGAAATGAAATAAAGTCAGCACAACTCAATGTACTCTTTTTGAGGAATTTTCACATTCCAAATGTGCAAAAAATGCTTTCCAACAGAAGCTCATCAGAATAGAACTTTGGAGAATATATCAGAATTTCAAGATCATCTTTGAGGTCACTGGAACATCAACAGCTGTTTGAGTCACTCGCTGACTTCTGTTCATATTTTGGTCCTAAAATCATTGAAATTTCATGACATGTAGAGTGTTGCATCGAACCACACTAGTTGAAACTCTAAGCAACAGTCTTTCACTTAGTTCACCAGTTAGAATCCCCTAGGTATTCCTCTCTTGCTTTTCCCTCCAATGAAAGGCTTCAACACAAAGAAAAATAGGTTCATGGACTAACAGATCAAGCAATGCAAACAAGTGAGGGATAGAGAACAGGAGTGGTACTTTTGCATTCGCATTCAATGTAGACTTCTTTGGGGCAGCTGCAGTCCCAGAGGAAGCTACAGAAGCAGAGGAGGAAGAGCGTGACAGTGTGGGAGACAAAACTGCCTGGCCTGGGATTGTGGATACAGATGAAGGCAATTGAGCACCAAAAGTAAACTGTGGTGTCACCAAGGAGGGTGCAATTAGTGGGCCCGAGGCTGATGGAGGTTCAGATGAATCAGATGATCCACTGAGCTGCCTGACAGGTGCACCAAGACCTGTTGGGAGGGGCAGTGATGAAGGGGAAGGGGCTGAGACTGCAGGGGTAAATGGAGAGGCCAGACTTGATTTTGTGTCATGAGCAGCCAGTGGCCGGGCACCTCCATCTCTCACAAACTCACCTGACACACTTTTCACTGCTATTGGGAGAAGCACAAGTTAGCAACTACTAACTCCATAAGCAAACAAATTTTTTTATGTCTGCAGGTGGACATCCAATTATGAGTGGTCAAATAACAAGGTTGTAATACTCAGAAATGGCAGTTTTTCAATTAGAGAAACAGATGCACCATTATGCCAACATTACACCTAAAAGCAACTTCACTAGGTCTCAAGTCTTAACAACAAAGAAAACAAGCTATGATCACAAACGCCCTTAAAACCCCACTCACAAACACAGTTCAAGGTTGCCTCTCAGCAGATAGTTCACTGGACTCCCTTGAGGCTTCCAGTTTGGCATAGAGATAAATAACTCACATGTTGTTCTTGGGGACCGGGGTTCAAGATCCTTCTTCTGAGTGATAGCCAAACAACAGCACACAAAAAAGACTGATTAGCACTTCAAATATACCTGGAAGAAGCTCCAACAAATGTGTTTCAAACAGATCCTGCACTAGAAGAAAATCTAGCAACACACTTGTTGTGCATAAAATAGCATTCCACAATGATAACATTAGAAACTACACACTCATTGTTCAGAGATGCTGGTACAAGGCTGTCTGTTAGGCTATCTGACCGCAACTTATTGAAGATACCTTGAGACTTTCACTAAAAGATTTGAGCTCATTGACCTGGTCCTCTCGCTGCTTCTTTCCCTTTTTGGCAGTTTCCTGCAGCTTGAATTCATGAAATTCCCTGCAAATGTCCACATCACCATTGCACCCTATGTTAGCAATCACCCTGAAACTCATTAGCTTATGCAACACCAGAACAAAACCTCCCCATAGTCCGAAGATACTCAACCAAATTATATAGCACTTCATACTGAAGGGTTCTTGTTTCTAGAGGAGTGATTGTCTCAGAATGAAGTGTATCTACATGAGTAGATACATGCTCTAATAAATGCAATGTATCAAACTGGTTTGGCAGGACAGACAATACCCTGATAATGCATGAATGCATATTCTACATGCCAATAAGTGCAGTGTAGCTCCACATGACCAAGGCATGAGACTCTTTCACCAGGGTTGTGTTAGCCTCATACAGTTGAGTAATTTTGAATGTCAGATAAGAAACTTGACTGCATTGGATGGTCTGATGTGCTGCTGTGGATAGCATGTGCTGAATCAATACATTGCAGGGAAAAAGGATCTCTCTGGGGTAACCTAAGGTTAAGGGCAATGAGAAGTGACAGACTAGTCCTGATGACTCATAGGACAGCAAATATGCACAAAAGCAAGCTCAAGAAGCAATTCAAGCTATCTGATTGCAAGTAGGATGCCTGATTATTACATGGTGCATCTAGGGAGTAAAATAAGCACACAGAAGAAGAAAAGCAGAAATAGCCAACCGGTACACATCCTCTGGAACCTGAGGACAACTTGGGTCCAGATTGAGAGCTTGAATGGCTGCTGGATCTCCAACCAAAGGAGACATCAGTGGCGAGCCCCTTCCAACTGGACTGTGGTACGGTGATCCTGGACCCTGCACAACAAACCACAATCAACGGTCAACAACAATAGGCACTGCAGATACACCTGTTCAAGAAATGGTAGCTTCCTTGTTAAAAGAGGGATATGGAAAAGAGAAAGACAATAAGAGGAGGTTTGCATGTAGGTGTGGACAAGAGACAAGACAGCACCAAGTACTTGACCAACAGACTCCTTACAGGACAGAAAGAAGTATGATGTGTTCTAGAGTGTACTGGTGCTGTGATGGTCAGAGCAGTAAAGAAGATGAGATAACACAGGTGGCAGCAGTCACAATAGTGTCACTTCCATTGCTGCAGTTTCCTAATATTCCAGATACTAGATCAGTAGCTGGAAAAACAAAGCCTCAGGCAACCATTGAAATGGCCCTGTCTTACTGATACCCGTGTGCAACCTCAAGTTGCATCAAGCATTTAGTCATACCATTACCACACCTGCTATGATTTCCCACACCAGTTGGGAAAAAACCAACCCTCAAAACTCCCAAAAGGTGTAACATCACTTTGATATGAAGAGCCTGGAAGGCCTCCAGGGCTAACTACTGGGGGATGGCAAAAGCAGGCGCACTTCCCTCCCCATAGAGAAAGGGCAGGCTACCTTGTTAGACCGTTTGCTTTTGTCGCCAACCAACAGATGCCGCAGTCTGAGGTGCTCCCTGTATGTGTCAGTCAAGCTATCAAGGGTCCCCACATCACCCGTCTCTACTGAGGAAGCACGCCAATCTCCCAAGAATTCGCATTTCGATGGCCCATTTACAGTCTGCGGAATTAGGAGAGTACAGAAATGGTTTTGTCTACTTGAGGTCACTGAAAACTGGAAGTGTAATGACCTATACACTTTGGATCCCCAAATGAACCATTTTTTTATACCCCAGCAGACAATCACCACAAAATGGATGCTACAGCTTTTCAAAGGAAAAAACTGCTTCCATTAAATCCTCCCAATGGGTGAGAGCAGGATCAACCCACTTTCATTGCAAACATAGGACACAGGTCTTCGGGGCAGAGATTACATCTGCACCAAGATCTGGCTATCAAGCATCCCTGGAAAGGTCAGGGCCTTCAGATTTGCAAGAACAAAGAAACAAAGCTTTGGCAGGATTTTGGGAGGGACTAAGCCACCATCCATTCTGTCATGTGGACATGGTAAACTCTTTGTAGCCATAACCAAGAACCTTGTTGAGACCCATGGTTTAATTGAGACCCATGCAAAGACTAAAAAGGAAAATAAAAGAGCCCAAGTGTTCTAAGCCATAATTGCTCAATTCAGAAACCCGGAACTGCAATTTAAAAACCAGATACTTAAAGCATAGCATGGGTAGTTGAAGGTGGTAATAAAAAATACCCAGGCACAGAGTGAGAAGCTGAACTGGACACGAGATCCCTTACTCTCTGATGTCATTGGAACATACCTGTGAAGAATCTGCAGATGATGGGTGACTGCCTTTAGTGTCTGTTTCACCTGAGCAAAGTTACATAGCATTAGCACCATTGTACATGCATCAAAACAAGAAAACAAATACCTCAGACCCACTCCTTACTCTAGCTGTTGCAAGAGTAGCAATGTGGACTGACACAAAAAAGAAGAGCATTTACCAGCTCCAGGTGTGCTGTCACTAGTGCTAGCAGTAGGTGGGGCAAAACTTCCTCCAAAAGTTTCATCATTGTGGGCATCAATGTGACCATCTTCATCATCCTCACCCATGTCCTTCTCTCCACGAAGCACAGAAGAATACCTGCTTTCCTCATCCATTGCTTCAACCTCTGAAGTCAACTGCATTCCTCTCTCCTGGCAAAGCACAAGGCAGCACAAAACATAACTTGAAAAATTGGACCACACCTTTGATCCCTCAGAGACTAACTTTGATTGTCAAAAACAGATGCTGGTACAATTCCTAGAAGCATTTCACATAGATGAGCTGCTGTCCTTTGGGAAGAGATGGAGGAGATAACCTCTGCAAGATGAACATTGCGTGTGGTCTGCCCCTCAATTTCACGAGCAATCCTCCATGCCTCCCTCTCCCTTTCACGTGTCTGTGTTCCCCTTTCAAGCTTGGTGGTGTAAAGCTCCTCATTGAATGTGCTTTCGACACCAAATAAGGTCTTGTTCGTTTCGAATTGATCCCAACTTCTGGATAACACAATGTTAGAGCCAATTCTTCAAGATTTGGAACCTCAGAACCACCAGCAGGTGCAAATTTCTTCAATTAGGAAGACAAGTGACTTGAAGCCTAAACATGTTGAGGAGATCCCCTTCCCAGCATTGAGAGACGTGAAGCTAACTAACCTCCACGTGTGATTAAAATTTAGGGTCAGGTTTTCAGAGGCATCATCATCTGGTTTCCATGGCTTCAGCTCCCTCTCCACCTCACAATTCTGCACTTGAGACAGAACTGCATCTGTCTCAATTTCAGCATGGTTTTCACGAGCACGCCCATTTGATAGTGCATCTCCACTCAGCAATACATCCTGTGACAGACACCCAATAGCAATATGCAAATCAACTTCAAATTCAGAAGCTTCTGGTAAAAGATGGCAGCTTCAGATGTAAAAAGACCTAGATTCCAGAAGCCATGAGACCAGAGCTCACCTTGGCAACAATCTGCACAAAATCTTTGCCATGAATGATATAGGATTTCAATGGGGGTTTCCTGAGAGCATCCTTCACCGCCTCACTTTTCCCACCTTTGACAGTACCATCCTTGATAAGCCTTGCCATTTTCAAGATCACACCTGCCAAGTCAAATTCACACTTATTTGAAACAGAAGGAGACACATCCGAATCTCTTTTCAAAGAAGCAAAAGACATCTGTTGATGGACATGCTACTCTACAAGCCTCCACCAAACAGCTCCAGGGTTCCTGCAATCAAGCATCAAAGTCATTCAATGCCCCTGGCTACCAGAAAGATAACAAGTGATAGACATGACCTCACCCAAATCTTTGCTTTCAATCTTGGCAGCATGGAAGATGCCTGAATGTACTTGGCCATTCTTTGTCTGGACTTCAACCTGCTGGCCAATGAGGCATGTGTGCATGAACAAGAGGTGTCTCTCCTGCACTGTTTTTTCTCCACCTGTGAGTCAAAACAACAGTTTGACCAGGTTAGTAATGCCACAACAAGGCAAAATGATCCATGAAGTTGCAGAGAAATCTCCACAACAACAATTAAAGGTAACATGACAACGAGTGCAGTCATAACCTCATGAGAGTCGCTCACAAAGTGACAGACCATCACCTTCATCACGAACGGCAGTGACGAGCTGCCATGACTACCCACTGAGTTCATCAGCTCCCAACAGTGGGTGTAGATAAGCATATAATAATCTTCCCAAAAACTTGGGCAAACCATTATACACAATCTGCGTCCTGAGTTTCTGTTGCCTTTCTGGAAGCAATGGGAAGACTCAGACGTGATGTTGGCTAGCACTCAAGAGACATTGCTAATCAAAAAAGTAGATAACAAGAAGAGGAACAAAAAACCTAAAGAGTAGAGAAAACAAAACCACCACAAAAGAAAATTGAAAAGCAGTTGGAACAGTGACTGTCATATGAACATTCAGGCATCTTCAACAGCAATTGGTATTGACCAGCTATCATAGAATCCCTACTGATTTCATCAGTCTCTGTGCTTCAATAGAAGAAATGAATCCTAACAATTCAATCTCTCCAAAGTTTGGGCAAACTTAAGCTCAAGTTTGTTTAATAGACTTTTCACCATATTCAGGTCAATTCACTATTAAGAACACTGTTACTTTAGAACAAGATTGAAAGGTTGAGACTGGTAATTCTACAAACATACATGATGTGGACCCATTTCCTTTGCTTGCAACCTATGGCTAGACCTGAAACCTTGATACCGGCTTTTAGAACCTTTTTTAGAACCAAAAGGAGATTGTTTGCTTAGGAAGCATGAAATGATTCACATACATGTAAGAGAAGACATATGGTAGATGCCAAATGAATGAAGTGTGGACCTTAGTAAATCCTTGAGATGGAGCTGGAATCACCAACTCTTGGCCAGTTTGTACCATATCAACATTGGTAATGTTGTTAAGTGCTGCTATTGTTTCCACTTTTGTGCCATACTTCTTTGCTATAGAAGTCAATGTCTCTGCCCTGTACATCACATAGTCAACAGTAAACTGAGTAAAATCCGCATCTCTAGCTACTTATGACAAGTAGTGACAGAAATCTGCATCCAATTGAACAGATTTTCTTGACCTAATCTGATGTTTGTAGAACCTGTTCAGACGTTCAGAGAACATGTGCCTCAAGAAATTTGAACTCCGACTGAGACCTCTTCTATATTGCTCAAGGGACAGGCCACAGAAAGCTAGATTGGATTGAACAGAGAATCGAATGAAGCAGATTTCTGGGCATCAACAGAAGACAAGCATGATGGTTTGAGCAGAAATTGATTCTGAAATCTTGGCAGATTGGTATAATGGAAAAAAACTGCGGAAAAGCCGGTTCACTTACTCCTGCACAGAATGATGATAATTTTGAGAGGAAGCTGATGGAGCATCTTTAGAGCTGGTGGCTCCAGCCTCCTCGGCTAATGCAGCTCTAGCTTCGATTTTCCAGCCTAGATTGTGTCTTCGCGATAAGCTTTTCTGATCCCCTGTGCATGTGTGACAACTGGGCCTGCGTACTTCCCAAAGAAAAGGTCTTTGTCCACAGGGCATTATTACTCTTGTAGAAAGATGTCGCTCCTCACCAGCCCTGCTTGGGGCATGATATGCTGAACATGATATGTGCCTTGAAGACTGCCGCGGACCTTGTGCAGGTCCTGTCTCCAAGTGTCTCCGGCACGTGAAGCCCTCAGTGATGGCCGTCGGCAAAGAAACGGCTCCGCTTGCTAACTCCATAAAAAAAAAGAGATGAGCTGTAAATTTATATGATCAAATTCATGTCCGCAACATTGTGCTGCGGAAAATAGGATTTGAGAAGGAGAAAAATCCTTTCAGAAGAAAACCTCCTTTGATGTACACGCGCGGAGTGCGAAATAGACGTAGAAGAAGGCTAATCAGACTCCGAATTCATATAAAGTATGCTTGTGGAAAAGAAGAGCAGTCGGAGCCTACGGACACAAGCAACAACAGCTTGCCGAAATTACAATACGGAAGAATGCATAAGATACCTAGCCTCGAGAAAAAAAACCTCTTCAAGAAAACGAAACCTGCGCTAAGAAAAACGAAAAGTTGTTGCAGATAAGCTGCTCCGTGGAAGCTGAACCAGGAAAATATTGGCGAGAATCAACGGCAGATATCCTAAACTAAAGACAAAACCTTGAAAGAGAAAAGTAAGGAGAAAATGCAAACATACAATACCAAAAACGGGGAAAAAAATTAGAAAAAAAAAGTTTTTTGAAAAGAAGAAAAATTAGTACCTCGAAAGCTTCTCTTTGTTACTGTTCCAGCAGTTTGCAAGAGAAGACACGCTCCTGCGAACGCAAAGAAGCGACGGAGCTCGCGCGCAAAATCCCTCGTAAAACACACCAACGCAGACACGCAGCACACGGAAACTGAGTCATCTTCAGCGCCTCTCCCTCCGCCCCCTGTTTTTCCGGGCGGGGAGGGTATATCAACGGGAGCGAGACTCCACGGGCCCAGTCACCACGTAAGTAGCGACCCGGGGTTCTGACTGGACCCTGTGGAGAGAAGTGAGAACACCCGGTACCGATGACCCGCGGTTCTGGCGGGAGCCGGTTACCGGAACCAACCCGAGCGACTGCGAACCTAGAAGGCTCTCACCCGAGTTTTTGCCGGGACTGAAACTATCGGGCCGTCTCATAACCCCACGATTCGGGCACCGGCCAATCACGGGCGGGTCGCCGAAAACTCGGGCGGGATTCTTCTACCTATCCACCCGACTTGCAAGTGGCCTCCTTCAGTGGATGGATGAAAATAAGGATAGAGACGTCATAAATAAATAAATAAATGAAATCCGATGAATTGGATGAAATATGATGTATCTTTGGAATTAAGTGATCTGCGGTTCATTGGACAAAGCTCAAGGATATCTTCAATAAGCAGCTCTATATACTATGGTGCATTCACACTTGAAGTTAAGTCGGTGTTAAATGAAAATCTAGGTGGCATCCTAGGTGGCACCCAATGTTAAATGAGTTATAGCTTAATGTTAAGTGAATGTTAAGCTTAAAATAAAATTTTCATGGTGACTAGGATTTAAGTACCGAATGGCTAGCTAGCATGGTGTTAGGGGACTCAACACTATAGTCCTTAACATCATTGAGTGTGAATGCACCTCTACCATATGTGACGAGAGCCTCCTTCATAAAATAATTATTTTACATGAAACTTTACTCAAAAATGCAATGTAATTGTTTTCATTTTATAGACTCGAGTTAAATTGCTTTAAATAAATGTTCATTTAGACTTGGTGTTAGGGACTCTAGTGTTAAATCGCCTAACACCATGCTAGTCATTTAGGACTTTCAAACCTACTTATCATGAATACTTTATGTTAACATTCACTTAACATTAAGCTATCACCCAATTCACATTGGGGTGCCACCTAGGATGCCATCTAGATTTTCATTTGATACTGACTTAACATCAAGTGTGAATGCATCATTAGAGTCGGTTGGTTTTATGAGGAGTAATGTTTATTTTGTGATGTAGTCAAAATGGTAATTTTTTCTCAAATGTGGGGGAAAAATGCATCAAGTGGCCACCCAAAGCTTTTCCTTGATTTCTCAAAATAGATATATAAACATATAAATATTGATCGATAAAAGCATTGAATGATTGCCAAGTGGTTTTTCTTCTTAGTGGATGTGAGAAGAAAAAAATTAAGCCTTTCCATGTTTTTTCTTGAAGGCCCAATCATTATTGTTGTTGTTGTTGTTGTTGTTATTATTGGGCGATTGTTCAATGCTTTTTTTTCCTGTGTTTAAATACGTTTAACTTGAGTTTTTAATAATGACAAAAAACATATATATATATATATATATATTTAAGATTGCACATACATCAACATTTTAGGACAAAAATTTTATGCAAAAATTTCACAATATTTCAAAAATCTTGGCTTTGATTGATAAGGTTTTAAAACTCAATGCTCTTTTGATTCCTTTTGCAAA
>Ga0209611_10011903_pt1 | contig 12377 bp, 10 predicted proteins | sample S1TSphgellanicum_3_FD_187693 | JGI IMG/M metagenome (GOLD analysis project Ga0209611, IMG submission 187693) | Host-associated microbial communities from peat moss isolated from Minnesota, USA - S1T2_Fc - Sphagnum magellanicum MG (SPAdes) (version 2) | ecosystem: Host-associated > Plants > Peat...
GAAGAAGAAACAGCAAGGTTAACTCTTCCTCAGGAAGCCACAGAAAGAACCAAACAAGAACCAAACAAGGGAAGACAGAAACAAACAAAAAACAAAAAATACACACCAGTATGAACAAAAGTGCTCTCACACCTGTTCAGGGACCATCAACAGTAGTATGTATATATATGGTAGTGACTTAACTACCACAACTTTTGCACTGACTTCATCAGCTCCCTACAATGTGTAAAGGCCGCTGATGAGCACCAACCTACAAACTGAGTTTTTGCTGCAATTCCAGAAGCAACGGGAAGACTCAGCCATACTGCTGGCTACCAACAGACCACAACAATGACAAGACAAAGAAACAAAGAAAGACAAAGGGAAAAAATGAAGGAAAGGACAAACAGGGAAAGACAAAGAACAAGTGGGCTTACAAGAAGATCTCCACTTACAAGACCCTAAGCAAAATCATTCTGAAAATGCCAAAAGTGGAAATTCCAAACAGGAATTTTTCTTTAAGAAGCAACCCTCTAGTTCTCTTTAGAAGAACTTTTAAAGGGTAGCGTTTTGCCTTCAGAAAGACAATAAGACTGACCATCTGGAAGACAAAAAACTTCTTACAACTACAAAGTCTCAAGAATCTGTAAAATTGACTATTGATAACCCCAGCTTCGCAGTCATTGAGATATTGGAATGAACATGAAGCATTCTATTCATTTCGATACCTGCATACTTGGGTTGAGAGCGTTTGTCAAAAATGTCACAGGATAAACCTTGAGGACTTTGTCTCACAGCTAGATCCAAGAAATTACCAATGAATGAAATTAGTACACGATATTCTGCTCAAAACTTAAGGGAAACATTTCCACAAAATCTATGTCCCAAGTTTCTATTGCATTACTGGATGCAATGGAAATACTTAACAAATGACCTTGGCTGACACTCTGAGGCATAACTAATAAAGAAAGTCAATAGTATCTCATTAAAGCTGCAACAAGTCTGTGAGTGTAAGTTGTGTTTCATTTCAGCTTCCCCCTTGCAAGCAAGTATCTAAGCACTAAAGGCATTGAGAGGCCCGCCCTCCTCCACAGCACTCATGATTACTCATCCAGTATATTCACCTTACCAACTGGAAAGAGTATAATTGGGGTTGTGGAGGAAACTTATCAATTTGAAAGTAACCATTGCATGAGTTTCAGAAACCAAAACAAACACAACAAGAATACGCATGGTCATATCATTGAGAGTGTCAGTCACAAAGTATCAGACATCATCTTCATCATCCATTGCAGTGACTAAAACTGTCATTACTCCCCACCAACTTCATCAGCTCCCAGCTGTGGGTATGTAGATTAGTACTTAATAACATACTCAAAACTTGGGGAAATAGTTTTTAAAAAAAAAATTGCATCCTGAGTTTCTGTTGCATCTCCAGGAGTATCTGGAAGACTCAGTCCTAACATTAGGTAGCACTCAAGAGGCATAGTACACCAAAGTAGTAGCTTTGTGTATGCTGTTAACTACATCTGCTTAGCCGGAAAACAAGGTGAGAACATCATAAGGTGGGAACATACAAAATACATGCATATGAGCACTCAAGGCACTAGTGTACCAGCCACTGTCCATACAGTAAGAAATCCTGACATATGGCCTACACTGCATCATGGTTGTCCTTCTCTTACCTCATTCTTAGCTTTAAATGCATCATCAGGAAAATACAGAACTCATTCTTAGCTTCCAATGCATCATCAGGAAAGTACAGACTGATAGAAAGTCACCTGACAACACACCATTGTCAATGCCTCACATTGTGTTGGATTGACCTTCCCCTGCAGAAGAGACCACAACTGGAGGCATCACCAAACTGCCGCCCAAACAAAGTATCTCCAGGCTATGAATATAGCTGGACAGTGCTCCGGACACAGGTACTACAAGCATTGCAGTACCTTCAGCAAATCAAATTCTTCACATCCATAATGAGCAAAATAGTACTGTTAAAGTTGTGGGCCTTTCACCCAGTTTTCAATTCTATCTGGTAGCTGGTGAGCAATGAGAAGAAAGGAGAGTGAGCAGTACAGGCATGATGCTGCTGCCAGGCTCATTTTCTGGAAGATTCAGTTCACCCAATCCACATCGAGGTCCACTGCATCCATCACATCCATATGAGATCATGCAGCTGAATGGACTGACCCTCATAAATCTCTCCACTTACATATGCTACAGAGGTTAAAGGAAAGTCCCAAACAATCACCTTCCAAGAAAACGGATATCATTTGCAATCTTCATCAATGAAGCAGCCACAGTATTAAGAGCCCCACTACACTCCACAAAAGCATCATGCGCTGCCTGTAGCACCATACACTCAACCACTTGGAGTCCATCAGCTATTCATCTTTCCATGAAGCTACACCAGAAAAGTTCTTTGTCAAAGCACCTGACTTTTTATCCTATGTCAAAACCTGGTGGACTTCAAACTGAAACAGGCTTGGCAAGCAATTACCAGTGCTTCAAACTTGTTAGGTGCTGTCACAAATGGAAGGCCTGTCTCCTTGCTCACTTGAGCTGCAATCTTCTTATCAAACCTGCTCTGTCACATTCATTTTATATGAGTGGCTTCCACATGTTCCTGGATGGATAAAGAAATATCTGGGCACAAATCAGGCCGAATATCACTAAGAATTGCCATATGCACCAACTGGGATCGCAACTTTCAGCTCCACAAACTGGAGATACAATAAAATGTGGTAATACCATTCTATTGGTATTTGGTTTGAAACAGTATCCATACTACATATTGTTGCCATACCCCTTCCTTGTATTGAGACCAGTTCCCACAGCTGTCCCTCCTTGTGCAAGCTGTTAACACAGGGGAAAAACATTGCATCAATCTCAACTGCATAATTTTTTTTTTCAAACATAGATCAGAAAACATGGTAAATTACATCCCTAGTTTGAAGAGCCATCATTCACACAGAAGTAGTGTATCAAATACCTGATACATTCGTGGCAGTGTTGCCTCAATACGTTGGATGCCATAACTCACCTGGAAGCAACAGTCAGCAAAGTCCTTACTTGGTCACTTTTCAAACCAACATCCTCCTCGATTCTATTATTTTCCACCCAAAACAAAAAAAATTTGCTGCATTTAAAGAAGACGTAAACTATACCATGGTACCTGTGTGGTGTAGCCACTGAACTCCTGCCCAAGAGTCAGAGGAACAGCATCCTGGGTGTGGGTTCGACCAATCTTTATAATGTCCTTGAACTCCTCTTGCTGTCATATTCAATTTTTCACCCATGCAATAAGTCGTGCACACTTATGCAGAAAGAAAGCAAGATCCCTGAAAGAAATACAAGACGTTCTGCAGTGATTGAAGATCTGCAAGATCTCATACCTTCTTCGCCAAAGCCTGGTGAAGACCATGCAGTTTGGGCAAAAGCCTGGTGTTGGCCTCTACTGCTGCTGCTATATGCATAACCTGTAGTACAAAAATTGACAGTGACCACTAGTAAGCACATTCTCTACTTCCCAGGACAATGGACCACATTCCAATGTTTGCTTGGCTTCACAAATAAAGAGTTGCACCATGTATAAATCCAATTGGCTTGAATTCCATGCAAGGCTACAAGGGGATGGCAACACACCGTAGGAAAAGTGTCATTGGAAGACTGGCTCATGTTAACATGGTCATTTGGATGCACACCTTTGCTGCCCATTTTCAACCCAAGTATAACACCTGCCCGGTTTGCTATAACCTTACACAAGATACACAAGACACCCAAACCAATAAAATGTTTTCAGCCAATGTACTAGCTGATGTCTGTCTTCAGCTTTCTCTCTGTAGCAGTCTATTGAATGAGAGGTACTATATCATTCCTAATCATGCAATCAGCTGTTAGTGAGCTTGCTATACAACACCTGTGCCAGTATCCTACTCCATATCCACAATCAGAGGAAAATGAAATGACTTGATGGTGAAGTTCAGGGGTTTCTCCAATGAAGCTGAGCTGGAGAGGATGAATAAAAAGAATGTGAAGAGTGAGGTTCGTGAGAAAAGAACCACAAAAGGAATGAGAAGGGAGAGAAAAAAAACAGATGAGAACTAGTTCATCAAGAACTGACGATAACATGTGCAGTGTGACCATAGTGCAAGTCACCAGTAACCAAGCAAACAAATTTAGGGTACATGCAAATGCAGGAAAAGATCAAACAAATAAACTCTCTGCAACATTCCACCATGATTCCACCTGGTAAACTTGACATGGAATGCTACCAGTCACAAGAGATTAGTTGCTAGACATAGATACAAAATTCATCACCAACATCTCAGAAGCAAGCAACCCCAGATAGATCCTACAAAGTCAAACAAGAAATAAATGTACATGAGGGACCTCACACAGGTTGCAGACCTCATTAGCATTCATGTTGGTCTGAGTGCCACTGCCAGTCTGCCAAATCACCAGGGGGAAATGATCATTTAGCTTGCCATGTGCCACCTCTTGTGCTGCTTTCACTATGGCTTCACCAATCTTTTTATCCAAGCCATACTCCATATTCACCTGGGATCATGTCAACAGCCGCAGTTCACAATTGATTATACCTTGAAGAAAAAGTGAAACATGTAGACATGATCTGCACAATTCCACATAAAAGGATCCAGGATACAAAGACCAGTTTGAATGCTTCTCCTGCCAAACACCACAACATAATTGTATTTCACACCACAAGCAATTTGGATTTGCTCGTCATAGAAATATCCAAAGAGTTTCAGGGCACACAATTGCAGCAGACTTTTTGAGGATGCCAAAGGCCTCAATAATTTGATCTGGCATCCGCTCCCGTGCTCCTCCAATCTCAAAATTCTGAAGTGACCTCTGGGTCTGGGCACCCCAATATCTGCACACATTCCCATTGCTCTTCTAGATTTAGCTAAGTAAGGGAAAGCCCCTGTTTAAAACAGACACCACTGCAAAAGCTCTTGAGCTTCACAGCATTGAAAGGTTCCCAGCAGTCTCCTGAGCCTACAAGTTCTGCATTCTGATCCATGATTAAGGTGTAGTTACAAATGCGTGCTTGATCCAACTGTGGCGATCTACATCGAGAGAACTTGTCCACCGATTTCCATGACCAGGCTATTATGGCATGCAAGTCCTCAACTATCCTTATCGTTACACAGATCTGCGTTTCCATTCTGAACAGCTGAAGAGGTTCTGCAAGAGCTCACAGACATCATCATAACCTAAAGACTCACAAATCGCAGCCCCTCGTGTAACCATGAGACATTCCATCAAGTTCAAGAGTCGAAATAGAGCCAGAATACGCGAATTAGGTCCTTCCTGAAAGTCTTGAAGACACAGCCATTGCAGCTGCAGAGGAGAAAAACACAGGACAGAATAGAGAGAGAGAGAGAGATCCCGAAAGAGAGAGGGATACAGAGAGCACAAGAGCAGAGGAGACGACGGAAGAACCTGTCTTCAGGTACGTGGATAGGGCCAAACGTATCGCGCTCTTCCCTGAGACCAGAAGAGATGTAGCGGGAGAAGCTCAAAGACAGATCCAGAGACATGGCACCGCATGAGGGAAGAAACAGACGACGCGCAGCCGCCATTGTGATCGCCATCGCCTCCCACCCCCTCGCGAGAGCGCACACAGACACACGGGAAACAACACGCGCGCATTCACCGAAGCTCGAACAACACCGTCTTCTTCCCTCTGAGACACACTAATTGCACAACCCTAATCAAATTAGTAAACTCACTAATTTGACAAATTTGCTTACTATCCAGTCACACCACTGCTAATCGAGGTCACTAATTGGATGATATTTTGGATACTTAGCTAATTGAGTTACTAATCTGTTTAGTCGCGTTACAAGTTACAAGGTACAAGCCACGGGGATGTGAGTCGCCGGGCTTGCAGCTTGCTTTAGGGTTTAGTGTTGCTGTTGGTGCCGGTTGTCATCTGTGTGTTTCGGGGCGTTGCGTATGCATTTAGCTTAACGAAGATGGCTGTGAAGGTGAGGATTCAGTGAGGTTTGAGGGGGGTTCATGCTAATCTTTGTGTGAAAAGTTGTAGAAGGAAGGTGAAGCAGCAGCAGCAGTTGCAGAGATGGCGAACCTGATGAGCGAGTTGGAGAGGTTCGAACAGGAGATGAAGGAGCTGGGATCCGAGCCTTCTTCGTCTATGCTGTTGCCGTCTGGTCATCTTGTGGCTCCGGTTCAACTTCCTCCTCCTCCTCCTCCTCCATATGGAATTGCAACTGCTAGCAACTCCGTTTCTACCCCGGTACTTTTCCATTTTTTCCCCCCAGAAGTTTTTGTTCCATATGTTTTTCCCTCCCTTCTTGTCACATCACTCCGTACTCCCAAGTGTGACAAACAGCGTGCTCTCCTCATTCACATTTCTCCATACTCATGAGGGTTTATGCTTGTCACATTCGGTCTCGGAGGTTCTTCTTTTGACAAATGTTTGAATTGCTGAAGCGAGCAGAATTTTCCAGGTGCTTTTGTCTGCGCTGCTGGATGGATTAGACAGAGTACTGCTTTTGATTCAGTGGCTCTGTGGGTTTGATATGTTGGAAATCTCTTCCTGTGGTGCTGTGCAGACAGCTGGGTCTGTGACAAATGGCTCACTCCTTGGCCCCTCTTTGCAGCCTTCTCCTTTACAAGCTCCCAAGCTACTGCCTCCACCACCACCTCCACCTCCTTCTCCACCTGTAGCAGTCCATCTGCTGCCTCCCAGACCTAATCCCTCAGCAATCTCTCCTTCCTCTGGTCCCTTGCCACCTCCTCCTCAATTGGGCTCACACATGCCATGGCTTAATAACTCTACTAGTGTGTCCCCAAGCTCTCCTGCTCTGACATCAGGGCCTGTCACCCAGTACTCCTACGCAGCAGCACCAACGTCATCATACACACCAGCCCCACCACCCCCTCCCCAGATCTCTTCCGGGCCCACGTCAGTATCATCAGCATCCCATTTCCCTGTTCCCTTTCACCTTCAGCAACAGCAACAGCAGTATCAGGCACCACCTCAGCAATACAGTCAGCAGGCTCAAGCATCCTATCAACAGCAGCAGCCACAACCCCAGCCCCAGCAATCAAATGCAGCTGTATCCACACCACAATATCCATATCCAACAGTCTACCAGCAATCAGCAACCACTGAAGTTCATGCTCTGCCCCAGCAGCAACAAGTATATACCCTTTTGTCCTTTTTCTTTTGTTTGTCTTTCAAAGTATCTCTTGGGGGTAGTGATTGCACATCTGGTGGCACTCTGAAGGAAGCATTATATGTGAACATTAAAGGGCAGATGCTGAACCTGTTGACTATCAAATTTAGGCGTAAATTTGCTGCATGAACTCTCTCACATGGAGTTGATAGTAGGAGCATTGTATGTAATCCAGTTGAGGGGGGGGGGGAGCACTTCCATCAAGGCAGTTGTCCCTATGGGTCTCCTTCTCTTTGATTTGGAAGTATGAATAAACATGGCAGTAAAAGGCTGGTTATGTGTAAAGTTTTGATCAACAGGGTGGAGTTTTTTTGTGACATGATTGCAGGCACAGCAGCTCTTTCAGCGAGATGCACAAACTATCACACCAGAGGCTCTTGAGAGTGTGAAGGCTGCATTGGCAAGTGGAGATGGAGAACACAAGGCCGAGGCCAAGAAGAAAGCTGTGCCTCGCAAAGCTGCGGGTCAAACTTGGGAGGACCCCACTCTTGCTGATTGGCCAGAAAGTATGTCCAATGCACCTGATGGTCCTTTCTGGGTACACAACTGTCTTATCTCTTGCATAGATTCCCTTCTCCAAGTTGAAAAACTTACTCATATGCTTATTGGGTGGGTTTTATCCATAATATTTGAGCAGATGATCATCGATTGTTTTGTGGCGACTTGGGAAATGAGGTGAATGATGAGGTGCTGACGAAAGCATTTGCCCGCTTCTCCTCTTTCAACATGGCACGAGTGAGCTCCTGGCACCCTTTCTTTTCTGTATTCAGAACTGATTCAGTTCCAACCTCAGCATTGCTAGAATCTGGGTGTCCTTTCTATCCTCTTTTGTTGAAGGGTTGAATGGAATCCTGAGTGAAATCATCCTTGGTTATATTGAGTTGAAAAGTCAATTGTTGCTCTTAGGCATGGTAATGTTTCCTCTTTGGTTCCTTTGTGTTGATTTGAAACTCTTGTAAGATTCCACCATTCTTTTGTTATTACCTACATGCATAAATGTATTAATGGTTTTGGGGTTGTCTATAAGAACCATCATGTTGCTCTTCTTTCTTTGAATGCTGTTAATAATAAAACAAAGTGTGGCCTTTTGCTGTTGCCTTCCTTTCTTTGTGCAGGTTGGAAATTTCATAGGATTCTCACAAAGCCTATGTTGATAAGTGCAGTCAATTCTACTTCTCTCAGAGAATTTTCTAAGTGGTTAAGATCCTTTTATAAAGCTATCTGCCAGTTAATGATCTGTGGGTGCCAAGTTGCAGGAGGCTTATGTCCCTACTCAGAATAGTTTTGTTCTGAAGGACTCCTCTGGAGTAGTTAAAATCATCAAATTCTTGAATTTCTCAATTAATATTTACAAGTTTTCTCCCTTTTTGTTAGTCTTTTGATTTCTCCACTCTTTATAGAAGGATTAGCCTACCAGATTTGAAAGCTAGAAAAGAAAGATCTTGTGAATAAAATCTTTGATACAGTCTCTGATTGACTCCCATTGTTTCAGTTTTTTGTCAGTTTTTGATGTCAGCCCTTGAAATCATATATGTTTGCTTGAAAGATAAGGAGTAGCAGTGGCATATATCTTAAACATTTTGTGAGCCTGAGTGTCCCTTTGATGGCTTCTCTTGCAATTTCTTGGATTCAGCAATATGCAGATATGCAAAAAACTTGAACATTGATAGTTTTTACAAGCATTCTTAGCAAAAACTGCAAGGTATTAATATGATACATATGCCACATTTGGATTCCAATATTTAACATTCTGTTTGGAGTTGTCAATAGTAATTTTAGAAGTTCTTAATGCTTTGTAGCTCAAATTGTGAGATAAAGTAGTCTTGTGAAGTGAAAAGGGTTACTATCAAAGTTTCTGTTTGGTGTTTCTGCCATTAGAATTTTGAAAATCATTATTTCAAGGACATCTTACCTAAGCAGGAAGCTTTCTGAAGCCTACATTGTCCTGAAATGATCATGCCCTAAAAGTTCTGTCATCCTTCTCTTTTGTTCCTTCCTCTTTTTCCATTTTGGTTTTTCCCTTTTCTATTTCTTTTTCTCATCTTTCTCCTTCCCTTCTACTTGTTGAGCTAGCCAGCATCCTGGGTGTGTCTTCCCATTACTTGCTGGTTTTTTGACAGGAACTCAGTATGTTAGATGATGTACAACACTGACCTTTCCACCCGCTGCTGAGAGCTGATGAAGTCAGTGATCACTTTGATGCACATTGCTATTGAAGGTTTCTGAACTTGCTGTCACTGTTCAATCTGCTCATCACCTTTTGTTTTGTTTTGATTTCTCTCTCTTTGCTGTTGGGTTTCGTCTGTTTGTTGTCTGCTGGTATGTTGTCAGATTTAGAGTCGGTAAAACCTTATTATCAGCTCATCTCTTGATTCTGTTCATTATATCGGAAAATCATAAATCTGGAGAAGTTCTCAGTACTTTATACCTCTTTTTTCCTTCACCAAAGCAGTGTGCTTTCTGTCTTCTCCTTGCTTACTAGTTTGGTACATGTGTAGTTCCATTGTATTAAAATGTCATTTCATGCTTGTGAAGGTGACTGAGGTGGTCTTATTCAGAGGGTGGGGTTCTGGGCTGTAGGTTGTTCGTGATAAGCGCACTGGAAAAACGAAGGGTTATGGCTTTGAAAGCTTTGCAAATCCATCTGATCTGGCTCTAGCTTTGAAGGAGATGAACGGTGAGCACTGCTCTGTGTGAATGCATGTCAGCTACTTGAATCAGAGTAGAATTTGAATGTCTAAAATTGCACCATGAGAGGTTTGCTGGATATTTTTGAATTGTAAAATCCTGAAGAGAGTGTTGTCTGCAGGAAAGTATGTTGGGAACAGGCCAATCAAGATGCGCAAGAGCACATGGAAAGATCGGACTGATACAGAGGCACTTGACAAACATAAGGTATTGTTTGTGAGTTTGATTAGCTTCAAGTCTCAGCTTATCCTAGTTGTGGCTTTCCTGGATTGTAACATCTTTGTGTAGCATGTGGTCCTCTCTTGCAGAGATGCCTAGAAACACAGTGGGACCTCCATGTGATTCAGTTGTTATGGCTTGGTCAGATCTTGTGAGTGCTTGTGTGGTGGCAAACACATGTGAGCAAAGCCATAGGTTGTAGTCCAATGCTTCACTGCACCTCAGGTATAGGGGACAGTTGTTGACAAGAGACTAATCCCTGGCTTTTGCTGGTGGGATGCAGCACAAAAAGACAAAAAAATTCAAAGAAGCAGATTTTGCACAAGTAGCTTCAGGGTTTTGCTCTGAAGTATTTCTCAGAGGACTGGATCCCAAACTGGTGGAGCTCACTAGCTTTGTCCCTGTGAATACAACCTGAAAGCCCATGCTAAGGCACAGTCCTAGAAGTCTTCATGACGGTTTGTAAGTTCCATGGAGCATTGTGCTGTGATCAAATGGAAAGATGTATTGTCTAGGCCATCCACATGTACTGCCAGTTCTTAATACCTGATGCATGTTGCCTGTTACAAGTCGTGAGAGCATGATAGTTAGAATTTATTGAAAATGAAGTTGGACTGGGAGACTTTGGAGAGAGACAAAAATGAAAGTTTGTATTGCCACCATGTGACCATCAGTCATTGCACACAGATTGATCTACTACCCAACTGGGGAGTTTGAATTTGTACAAATTTGCAAGGTGATCACTTCGAAAGAGTAACCCATCATTCAGGGTCACATTGCAAGTACCTCCACCATTCAGCAGACTTGTGTGTTTTGACTTTTTTGAAGCATTTTGCATAATTTGGCAACTTGTGAGGTATTGAGACATGTCACTGGTATTAACTTTAAAACCACTATTTAAATCTGCAAGGTATTGATTATGCTAATGGTTTGAAATAGTGGCCATTGATGGTTGTGCTTTACTTCCTATGATTAAGAGTGATTTTATATATTTAAGTCTACTTTGAAAAGATCTTGGTTCAAACATCATTTAGGTTAGAATCGATCTGATTGAAAATCAGTGGTTCTTACTTTAATGACAATCTGCAAACCAATCAAGGTATGAAACTTGGGGGTAGTTTCCCCAAAATGGCAATTGAGAACCAAAGCTGGGATGAGAACACGACACACAAGGAAGAAATGGAGAGCGGGGGGATACCAAAACGGTTCCCCCAATTGAATTGGTCTCACCCCTCAATTTTGGATTTCCTTCACATGTGCCTTGGAGGATACCAAAACGGTTTCCCCAACTGAATTGGTTTCACCCCTCAATTTTGGATTTCCTTCACATGTGCCTTCTTCGTTGTTCATATTTTTCAATAATTGTCAGTATAAAATCTTGCAAATCTTGTGAACATCAACCTAGTTTGCTCACCTCCAGGCTACACTCAAATTGGGGAAACAGACATTACAGGGTAAAACTAGGGCCAAAATAAAGGGTCTAATGTCTTTAAATCTAATGACCTTGGGATCTTTTCCGTAGCGATGGCAAGTTTTAAAAACCCTAACATGAATTGCAAATGTGTGGTAGAACTATACAACACAAATAGATTTAGGACCGAAGCTATGTGTGATTATTACATAACTATGAAATCTATGCTCTTGGTTGTAAAATTATTCTCTCACCCTTCTATTGGCTATGTAAGCCTCACCATTCTCCTATCATGAACTAAACACAAACAACACCAAAATCATTCAAAACCAAAACTTCAATTCTCACAAACTTTGTATTCATACAAATGAAGGTGTTTCTCAAGGTTACAAACACCTACTTATATACTAACCAAAAGAAAACTAGTCAAGAAACTTCCTAAAGCTTATCCACCACATGGTTCCCCAAATAATCAAAAGGAAACATAATCACATGGTGCACGTGTGATTCCACAATTAATCACAAGGAAACAATATCATATGGTTCCTCATGTGATTTCACAATTAATCACAAGGAAACATAATCACATGGTGCACGTGTGATTTCACAATTAATCACAAGGATACAATATCATATGCTTCCCCATGTGATTCCACAATTAATCACAAGGAAACATAAGTCAATGCATTGTAACTAAATTATGGAATCCTATCACTCAACTTACCCCTTTAAACAATTACCTAAAAAATTATGTAATTACATCAAGCTACACATCAAGTTACAAAGCCATGATCTATCAACCATTCATTTTAACTAAATAATAACCTCAGGCCTCCTTATGAACA
>Ga0209611_10011905_pt1 | contig 12373 bp, 8 predicted proteins | sample S1TSphgellanicum_3_FD_187693 | JGI IMG/M metagenome (GOLD analysis project Ga0209611, IMG submission 187693) | Host-associated microbial communities from peat moss isolated from Minnesota, USA - S1T2_Fc - Sphagnum magellanicum MG (SPAdes) (version 2) | ecosystem: Host-associated > Plants > Peat...
TGGACCCAGCCGATCATCGTCGGCCGCCACGCCTTTGGCGACCAGTACCGCGCCACGGACTTCCAGGTTCCGGGCAAGGGCAAGCTGACGATCAAGTTCACCGGCGACGACGGCCAGGTGATCGAGCACGAGGTGTTCGACTTCCCGGCGGCCGGCGTCGCCATGGCCATGTACAATCTGGACGACTCGATCCGCGACTTCGCCCACGCCAGCTTCGCCTACGCCCTGAACCGCAAGTATCCGCTGTACCTCTCCACCAAGAACACCATCCTCAAGGTCTATGACGGCCGGTTCAAGAACATCTTCCAGGAGATTTACGAGGCGGAATATAAGGACAAGTTCAAGGCGCTGGGGCTGACGTACGAGCACCGCCTGATCGACGACATGGTGGCCTCGGCGCTGAAGTGGTCGGGCGGCTATGTGTGGGCGTGCAAGAACTACGACGGCGACGTGCAGTCCGACATCGTGGCCCAGGGCTATGGCTCGCTCGGCCTTATGACCTCGGTCCTGATGACGCCCGACGGCCAAACGTTGGAGGCCGAAGCCGCCCACGGCACCGTCACCCGCCACTACCGCCAGCATCAGCGCGGCGAAAGCACCTCCACCAACTCGATCGCCTCCATCTTCGCCTGGACCCGGGGCCTGAAGCACCGCGCCAAGCTCGACAGCAATCCGGAGCTCGACCGCTTCGCCAATCTTTTGGAAGTCATCACCATCGAGACGGTGGAAGCCGGCTCCATGACCAAGGATTTGGCGCTGCTCGTCGGCGACGAGCAAGGCTGGCTGACCACCGAGGGCTTCCTCGATAAGGTGGCGGCCAATCTGGACAAGGCGATGGGGGCTTAAGGGGGTCCAGGCGCGCGGGATTCGAGACGCCTCTTGGCCGGGGCGGCCCGCGCGCCCTGACAAGGCGCTAAATCCCACCTCTCCTGTCTCCCCCGGACTTGGTCCGGGGGCCCACGGGCGACATGGCGACCGTCGAATGGCTGTCAGAGTCTGCGCGTAATCGGCGCCAGAATAAGCCGCGGCTCGGCGCTAGGTCTGACGCTCGTTCGGCCGCCGACGCGTCGCGCCATGGGCGCCCGGAACACGTCTCGAATTGGCACGCTCTGAGCTATTTTAGAGCAGCGGTGGTCTCATCATATGAAAACTTGGCTTTTGACAGCGCTTAAAATAAAGCGAGCGCAAATCAATCTCCCGGCTGGTGATAAAATTTATCCGTATCCATCAAAATTAAAAGCCTATTTTTTGCTCTAAAATGATATAATGCATGAAAAATTACAGTATTTTTGATTTATATTTTATAATTATATTTCAATTTAAAAATAACATTGGCTATTTGTATCGATAATATTTGACAATATTTAAATATGTGTGGCCGGCTGTCGGTTGGGCGCCGAGTCGGGTGGTGTGGCCACGCGCGCAGTCGCTGGCAAAGTTCTTGCTTTCACTGGTCATGTCCCAATTGCGGTCGTGAAGCTGGCAAGATGTCGAGCTTCCTATCGCAGACGTTGGGTGTGTCTGAGCAGTCGTGATGGCGCACATGATTGAGGAAGCTAAGTTTTGAGCAAGTTTCTAATACCTGAGGCGGCGCTTGCATCAGCGATCGTCTTGCGCGCCGCAGTCGTCGGCGTCGCCGCTTGCCTGGCGCTGGGCGCTAGCGCAGAGGCCGCCCCGATCGATCGCGACGGCGCGCCCCAGGTGGCGCTTCGGGTCGTCGGCCACATCGCCCAATCCTGCAGCCTCGGCGCCGTCGGATCGGCCCATATTCAAGATCTCGCCCACGCCGTCCAGCCGGTGTCGAGCTCCATGCCCATCCACTGCAACGTGCCGTTCCAACTCAACATTTCGTCCGACAACGGCGCCATCGTGAACGCCGCCAAGGGTCCAGGCAGCGTCGGCGGCTGGAGCGGTCGGCTGGGCTACAGGCTCACCGTCGGAATCCCCGTCCTGTATCCATCGTCGGGTTGGGTTCGCGGCGTCTACACGGCGAGCGAACTCGCCGCAGGCCAGGCGCTCTCCAGCAACGGCGGCATTGCGTTTGATAAGGTGCAAGTCGAGCTGAAAACGGAGGCGCCAGGCGGCGCCGGTCTGCTGGCGGGCGATTATGCCGATGTGATTCGATTTTCTATTTCGCCGCAGGTCTAGGTGCGGCATGTCAGCAAAATAGCGCTAGTATTTCCGCTGTAAAAATAAAAAATATTATTTATTTAATAAATACAAGATCTATAAATAAATATTATAATTTTTATTACAGATATATTTTTGCATATCCAAATAATTATAGTTAATATGAGCGCTTATATCAAAAAAATATCGACGTTAATCATCTTATAGTCTTGCTATATTCAATTAACGGGTTATTAAGCCTCATCCTCAATGAGGCGCCCGGCTGTCGGGCTATGGGGTCTTCGACCTAATAATAAGGGTGAAATACAATGAAGCTTCTCTCCACGCTCGCGGCCTCCGCCGCTCTGTCGGCCGTCGTGGCCGGCGCCGCTTTCGCTCAAACCACCAACCCCACGCAAGCCTTCAATGTCACGGGCTCCGTGGCGGCCGCCTGCGTTCTGGGCGCCTTCAATGGTTCCGCTTCGCTGGGGACGATCACCGTTGATCTGACCCCGGGCGACTCCAACCTGTTCAAGATCACCACCCCGATCAACACCGTCGGCCCCACGGCGGCGGGCGGCTGCAATGACGGCGTGACTGTCGGCCTGACCAAGAGCGCTCAAGGCCTGACCACGACCCCGGACGGCACGGGCTATGACGCGACCGTCTTCCAAGCCAACATCCCCTACGCGGTCACTGTCCTTTGGAGCGGCCCGTCGCGCGGCGGCGCGACGACGACCACCCAACAGCTGACGACGGGCGTCAACCAGCAGATCAATACCGCCGTGGGCGGCGCCTTCATCTCCAACATCAACTCGGTGATCAGCGTCCCGGCGACCTCCAAGGCCGTCCTGGCCGGCACCTACACCGATACCGTGGGCGTGCAACTGGCCGTCTACTAGACCGCGATCAGACGCCTTCGTCTGGGCGTTTGTCTACGATTAAGGAAAGGGGGAGGGCGCGCCTTCCCCCTTTCTACTTTTTTTACGTTATCGGATTAGATGAAGGCGTCGGTGCGCAGGAATAAAAGATGCAGGCGGCTTTCAAGATCAAAAGACATAAGCGGTCTCTATTTGGACTGGGTGTAGCAATTTTTGGCTTTTCCCTGCTTGGCGCCGCCGGGTCTGCGTTAAGCATGACGGTTACGCCGATGGTGACGGAACTGGTGACGACCGGCGCAGCATCGACGGCCCGTATCCAGGTCGGGAATGAAACCAACGCCGCCCTGCCGTTCGAGGCCAAGGTTCTTAAGATCACGTGGCATGAGGACGGCTCCCGCACGGAGTCGCCGGCCGACGACGATTTCCTTGTGTTTCCTCCCCAGGGCCTGATCGGCGCCGGCGCCCATCAGATCGTGCGCGTGCAGTGGCTTGGCGACCCGCAGATGAAGGGGTCGGAGTCTTTTTACCTCGAGGTCAAGCAGCTTCCCATTCAGATCGACGCCAAGGCCGAGCCAAGTCAGCGTCCGGTCGCGAAAATCCAGATGGTCTATGACATCAAGGCGCTGATGGTGGTGGCGCCGCGCGGGGCCAAGGCCGCCGTGCGCGTCCTATCGGCCGAACCCGCGACGCTGGAGAGCAAGGCGCCGTCGGACGGCGCAGGCCCGACGAGCAAGCCTCTCCCGCCAACGCCGGCGGTGAAGGTGGTGGTCGAGAACGACGGCGATCGCCATGCCCTCATGGGCGGCGTGACCTGGATCTTCGAAGGCAATGGCCTGGATGGAAAGCCGCAACGGATCGTCGTCAAGTCTTCGGCCGCCCTGGCCGCCATCGGCGTCGGCTATCTGCCGCCTGAGGGGGGGCGCCGCGTCCTGACCGTCGGCGTGGATAAGGCGTTTGGGGCCGGTCCGATCAAGGTAAGCTTTACTGAATGACCGTCGTGGGGGGGCTTAATACCTTGAAGCGGGCGCAAGGGGCGGCGTTCGGACTGGTTATAGCGGCTTGCATCGCAATCCGGCTCGCCGGTCCGGCCTTCGCTATGGACGCCGATCAAGTCCAGGCGCCGGTCCCGACCGGGGTCGAGACCGCGGCCCAGCCCACCGCGACCGCGCCGTCGGGCCCAGGCGCACCTGTCGTGGGCGCGCCGTCCCAAGGGCCGGTGCAGACCACCGCCAATCCGGCCACGTCTTCGGTCGTCATCGTCAGCCACGGGCCCGAGGTGGTCACGCCGATGTCCAATACGGGCGGCGGGGTCGACACCTCCAAGATGCAGCTCACCACGACGGCGCAATTCGCCAATCCGTTCAAACACGACATCGAGCTGACGCTGACCCTGACCTTCAATGGGCGCAGCCTTGGCGAATTGCCGGTCACCTTGCAGCGCGACGGCAAGATACGCGTGCATACCGATGAATTTTTGACCCTGATCGTGTCCCTGCTGAATGAAGCAGGGGAAAAGCGGATCAAGTCGGCCCTCGCGGGCTCGGCGACCTTCGCGCCGAGCCAGATCGCCACGGCCGGGATCGTCCTGCAGTTCGACGCCGCCCAACTCGCTGTTGCGGTTCTGAAGATCGACGCGCACGAGGCGGCCACGCAGAACCTCTACGAGGCGCCGATCCAGGCCACAGGCGGCGTTCCGCCCGCAAAGTTCTCCGCCTATTCCAATATCAATGCGGTGGGGACCTATACGACCGGTTTGAATTTCCAGCCATCGATTCAGCTGGTGAACGCCGTGCGCTATGGCGCCTTCGTGATCGACTCAGAGTTCGACGGCCAGAACAATTTCAACACGACCTCGACCACCAGCGACCAGGGTCCGTTCGTCCTGGACCGCCGCTACGCCCGGCTCGTGTATGACATGCCTGAAGATTACACCCGCTTTTACCTCGGCGACCTCAGCCCGATCACGGACGGCCAGCAGGGTTTCGCCCAACTCGGCGGCGTCGGCGTCGTGCGGGAGCGCTATATCTTCGATCCCTATCGCGCCACGACCCTTTTGACGGACCAGACCCTGCTTTTGGCCCATGACGCCACGGTGGATGTGCTGGTGAACGGGGCCTTGACCAAGCAGATTCACCTCAACGCCGGCTCGTACAACATCAACAACCTGCCGCTGCAGATCGGCAGCAACGATGTGCAAATTCGGGTCAACGACGTAACGGGGGCGTCCCAGACCATCAACTTGAACACCTTTGTCGATACCCTGGACCTGACGCCTGGGGATTACGAATACGCGGCCTATCTGGGCGTCTTGGCGCCGACGTCGTTGCTGACGCCGCAATACACGGGCCAGGTCAGCTTCACCGGCTTTTACCGCAAGGCGTTTCTGAACCGCCAAGCCTTCGGCGTCGGCCTGCAGGCCTCTGCCGACACCCAGGTCTTGAACGGGGAGTACCGCTTCATCGTTCTCAACGGCGCCAAGCTCGACGTCCTCGCCGCGGGCAGCCATTCCGACAAATTAGGAACCGGCGGCTCATTGGAGACCCTGTTCGATCAGGCGTTCGACCGCGGCCAGGTGTTCGACGACCTTTCGATCCAGGTTCGCTACGACACCGCACGCTTCACCACGCTCGGCGAAACGCTGCTGACGCCCAATCCCACAGCCGCCTGGCAGGTCTCGACCACCTACCGGCGTGGCAACACCATCAAATGGGATTCCGACGTCTCCCTCAACTATACGGCGGGAAACGGGTTGAAGACCGGGACCTATGACGCCCGATTCGACAACGACTACCTGATCAGCCGCTTCTGGCGCATCCGCGCGACGCTGGAGTATGAGCGGGGCGGCGGGGTGGGGATCGGGAGCGGCGTCGGCGGCCAGCTCTCGCTGATCTGGCGTCCGAGCTTCCGTACCGATTACGAGGGCGACGTGGATACGTTGCGGCGGACGCAAACCCTCTCCGCGACGCGATCGACAGATAACAGCGTCGGCAGCCTGGGCTACTCCGTGGTCGCCGACAACAGCGACGGTCAGGCCGCGATTACCGGCACGGGCGAATACGTCGGCAACCGCTATGACGCGGGCGCCAGCGTCGCGACCCAGGGCTCAAGCGTCGGCTCCATCGGCGACCAACAGGTGATTACGGGCCGGTTCGGGACGTCGATCGCCTTCGCCGACGGGCATTTCGCCATCGGACGCCAGATCGTCGACAGCTTCGCCATGGCCTATGCCGACCAGAACCTTGGCAAGGACCCCGTGATCATGGGGCAGTCCCTCGACGGGGGCCATTACGACGCCGACAGCGGCCTGTTCGGCCCCGCCCTCTACGGTCGTTTGCAATCCTATACGACCCAGGAGTTGCACTACGATGTGGTCGACGCCCCCGCTGGCTACGATGTCGGCCCCGGCGTCGCCTACCTCAAACCCGCCTATCACAGCGGCTACGCCATCAAGGTGGGCGGCGACGCCTATATCAGCGCGGCGGGGACTCTGGTTGGCGACGCCGCCAAGCCTGTAAAGTTCGTCTCAGGCCGTATTACATCCACGACCGACAAGGCGTTCACATCGGCCACCTTCTTCACCAACTCTGTCGGCCGGTTCGCCATCGCGGACCTGCGCCCGGGGATGCGTTACCATGTCGATCTGAATACGCCGACGCCGGCCTCGTTCGACTTCGTCACGCCTAAGGACGGCAAGGCGCTGGTCAATCTGCAAACCGTAACCGTCAAGCTGCCTGTCGATTGAGGGTGGGGGTCTAAGCGATGTCGAAGACGACTCTTTTAAGTCTAAGGCCAAGTCTGTTGGTCGCGGCTCTGGCGGCGGCGGTCGGCGGCCTGACGGCCCAGGACGCGGCGGCGGCGACGCCTAGCCTTCATAACGGTTGCCATCTGACGCTGACCGCCACGCCCTCCGCCTGGTCGATCAACAATTACAACCCCTTCGCCACCGCCACGGCGACCGCTCATTATCAAATGGTGATCGCCAACGATGGTAACGCCGCCTGCACCCGCAACCTCTCCATCGCGGCGGAGGAGGCCTATGGTCTGGTGGGTCCCGGCGGGGCGGTGCTGCCCTACATCCTGTTTGATAGCACCCATAATCTGGACGTGACGCCGCTCTATGGGACCTACCCTCGCCAGACGGCGATCACGGAACTCAGTCTGCAGCCCGGCGCCCAGCAGATCGTCAACTATACGTTCGAGATCAGCCTCAACACCCTGCCGGCCGACGGCCTCTATCAACAGTATGTGGACCTGTCCGCCGACAGTCTGCCCGGCGCCAACAATGACGGCGGGCCGCCGGCCTTTACTCAGCGCGTCGGTTTGGATCTGCAGGTGGTCCCGTCTGCTGTCGTCAGCCTGCGCGGCCAGTTCAGCCGCGGGCATGGCGGCGACGCCACCATTGATCTGGGCGATCTGGTCTCAGGCCCTGTGCAGGGATCGGGCGTCAGCCTGTACGTCCAGAGCACGCGCGGCTATGCGCTCAGTCTCACCTCGGCGAACAGCGGCCGCCTGGTGCGCGGCGTCAGCGGCTGGTCCGTCCCCTACACCGTGTCGATCGACAACCACGCCTTCAACTTCTCAAGCACAGCGCCGCTGCAGGTCGCCAGCGCCAACGTCGCGCGGCAGGACTTGTTGCCGATGAGTTTCACGATCGGCGACACCTCGCAACTGGCGGCGGGCGACTATTCCGACGTGATCACGATCCAGGTGGAAGCGTATTGAGATCGAAAAAGCCGGCTCAGGCCGGCTGGGCGTCCAACTCAAGGTCGATCGGGCTGTTCACGTGTACGTCCGATACGCTGTAGGCCACCGAGATGATGGTGGCGCGGCTGGAGGTGTGCAGCACCACTGAGCCATTGGCCGGCAATTTGATCTGGACCCCATCGTAGACCACGGTCGCGTGCTCGTCCGCGTCCAAGGGACGATAGGTGGCCACGACCGTATAGCCGCCGACCTTGTTGCAGGCCTCTGTCACCTTGCCCGAACTCGCCGCGCCGTCTGTCAGGGTGATCGCCGAGTCCGCATGGGCCAGGCACATCACGGGCACGGAGGCCGTGACTCTAAAGCCGCCGCCAGCGGCCAAGGCGGCGCCCGGCTGTATCAGCGCCACGCCGCCGAGCACGAGGCCCCGCAGCAGGCCATTGGCCAACGAGCGCAGTGAGGGTTGGCGGCGATCAAACAAGGTTTCGGGAGCGTTAAGCATGTATTGTCTCTCCGAAATGCATTATCTTGTTTGATTATTACGGCCTCTACGCTTTCAAACGCGTTAATGGCGCAAGAAAAAGCTCCAATGCGAACAGAGCCGTGTCGAAGATACAGCGCTGAAGACGGGCAAGGTTAGCCGCTGCTGCGTTGAGGCGGCGGTAATCAAACGGCGGCGTGATCAGGCTCGCCCCACAGCCATGCTGAACGGCGCGTTCGGTTTCGTATCAGCCCGAGAGAGCTATCGCCGTCGCGGCGAAAGGGCGGGCTTATAAGCTAGGGGGGGCGCGCCGGGGCCGTTGCATGCGCCAAGACGCGAGCAAACTCGCGCCTCGATCCATGACGAAGTCATTATAATTCCACGACATTCGTCATCCCGAGGAGCCCCTTCAGCGGCGTCTCGGAGGACGCAGACCCCTCACCCCAGCGCCGCCCGCACCGCCGCCAGCCCCGCTTCGGCCAGCGCGCCGTCAGGCGCGCCGCCCTGGGCGAAGTCGGGCTTGCCGCCGCCGCCTTGGCCGCCCATGGCGGGTACGGCGAGCTTGATCAGCTCGGCCGCGCTGAGGCGGGGGTTAAGATCCGGCGTGACGGCGATGGCGATCGCCGCCTTGCCCTCGGTGACGCCGATCACGGCGACGACGCCGGAGCCGATCTGTTTGCGGAAGTCCTCGATCACGGGCCGCAGACCCTTGCCGTCCACGCCGTCGAGCACGCGGCCAATGAATTTGACGCCATTGATCTCTTCCTCCGCCGGCGCGGCGCCGCCGCTCCCGCCGCCCAGCGCCAGCTTGCGCTTGGCGTCCGCGAGCGCCTTTTCCAGCGCCTTGCGCTCGGCGATCAGGGCCTGGACGCGGGCAGGGACCTCGGCGGGGGGAACCTTGAACTGGAAGGCCAGATCCTCGGCCACCCCGGCGCGATCCAGCAGGAAGCGGCGGGCGGCTTCGCCGGTCAGGGCTTCGACCCGGCGCACGCCTGCGGCGATACCGGTTTCAGCGATCACCTTGAAGAGGGCGATGTCGCCGGTGCGCGCCACGTGGGTGCCCCCGCACAGCTCCACCGAATAGGCGCCCTCGCCGACGAGCGCGCGGCCCAGCGTCAGCACCCGCACCTCGTCGCCGTACTTCTCCCCGAACAGCGCAACCGCCCCGGCGTCGATCGCCGCCTGAGGCGTCATGGACTCGGTCCGCGCGGGGAGGTTCTGGCGGATCACGGCGTTGACCTCGGCCTCCACCCGCTCCAGCTCGTCGGGGGTCAGCGCCTGGCCGTGGCTGAAGTCGAAGCGCATCCGCTCGGCGTCGACCATCTGGCCCTTCTGCGCGACGTGGCCGCCCAGCACATTCTTCAAGGCCGCATGGACCAGATGGGCGGCGGAGTGATTGGCGCGGGTGCGCGTGCGGGCGTCGGTATCGATCGCCAGCCTCACGTGATCGCCGATGGAGAGCGCGCCCGAGGCGATGTGCAGGGTGTGGACGAACAGGTCGCCAGCCTGTTTGTGCAGCGCGACCAACTGACCCGCTCCGCCTGGCCATTCCACCTCGCCGGCGTCGGACGCCTGGCCGCCGCTTTCGGCATAGAAGGGCGTGCGGTCGAACAGCACCTCGACCGTGATTCCGTCCGGCCCGTCTGCGACCGCGGTGTCGATCTCGGCGGCGTCGCGGACCAGGCCGATGACTTCGCCGATGATCTCCGACTGCTCGTAGCCGACGAAGTCGGTGGGACCTAGGCGATCGCGCAGCTTGAACCATTCCGCTGTCTGGGCGCCGACGGCGGAAAAGGCCGAGGTCTCGCGCGCCATCGCCCGCTGGCGGTCCATGGCGGCGTCGAAGCCCTCCAGATCCACGGTCAGTCCCTTGGCGCGCACGGCGTCCTGGGTCAGATCGAGCGGGAAGCCGTAGGTGTCGTAGAGCTTGAACGCCGTTTCGCCGGGCAGCACGCCGCCCGGCGGCACGAGCGCCGCGGCCTCTTCCAACAGGCCCATGCCCCGCCCGAGCGTGGTACGGAATCGCACCTCCTCCTGGCGGAGCGTTTCGGTGATCAGGGCCTCGGCGCGGCCAAGCTCAGGGTAGGCGCCGCCCATCTCGGCGACCAGGACAGGGACCAGGCGGTGCATCAGGGGATCGGCGGCCCCCAGGATATGGGCGTGGCGCATGGCCCGGCGCATGATCCGGCGCAGCACATAGCCCCGCCCCTCGTTGGAGGGCGAGACGCCGTCGGCGACCAGGAAGGCGGAGGATCGCAGGTGGTCGGCGATCACCCGGTGCGAGGGCGTCGCCGCCCCCTGCGCGGCCACGCCCGTCAGCTCGACGGAGGCCGCGATCAGGGTCTTGAACAGGTCGATGTCATAGTTGTCATGCACGCCCTGGAGCACGGCGGTGATCCGCTCCAGCCCCATGCCGGTGTCGATGCTGGGCTTGGGCAGCGCTTCGCGGGGGCGGTCGACGAACTGCTCATACTGCATGAAGACCAGGTTCCAGATCTCGATGAACCGGTCCCCATCCTCGTCCGGCGAGCCGGGCGGGCCGCCGGGGATGCCTTCGCCATGGTCGTAGAAGATTTCCGAGCAGGGGCCGCAGGGGCCCGTATCGCCCATGGACCAGAAGTTGTCCGAGGTGGCGATGCGGATGATGCGGTCGTCGGTCAGACCGGCGATCTTCTTCCAAAGCCCATGGGCCTCGTCGTCTTCGGCGTAGACCGTGACCAGCAGCTTGTCCTTCGGCAGCGCGAACTCTTGCGTGATCATGCACCAGGCGAAGTCGATGGCTTCCGCCTTGAAATAGTCCCCGAACGAGAAGTTGCCGAGCATCTCGAAAAAGGTGTGGTGGCGGGCCGTATAACCGACATTGTCCAGGTCGTTATGCTTGCCCCCGGCCCGCACGGACTTCTGAGACGAGGTCGCGCGCTTGTAGGATCGGGTTTCGGCGCCCGTGAACACGTTCTTGAAGGGCACCATGCCGGCGTTGACGAACAGCAGGGTGGGATCGTTCTGAGGGATCAGCGGCGCGGATGGCACGATCTCATGCCCCTCGGCGGCGAAGCCGTTCAGGAAGGCGCTGCGAATGTCATTTAAGCTGGGCATGTTTGGCTCGGCGTGGGGGCTTGCGGTGGGGCGCGCTTTTTTGAGTCTTCGCCCACCGAAAATTGAACTCCTGATATAGAAAGGCGCAGCTTGAGAGGCTAGCGGAGGTTTTCGCGTAAGCGCCTCCTAAAGGCGAGCCGAGGGGGGCGTCATGACGCAGGCGACGGAAGAGGGAGGCGCCGGCCCCAAGCAGGTCAAGGCCGACTATCGCCGTATGATCGGCTCCAAGGACCGGCTTGATGCGACGATCCGGGGCCTGCGCCGGCGCCGGTGGACGGACCTCTATCATCAACTCCTGACCGTGAGCTGGGGCGGGTTCTTGCTGGTCTGGATCGGCGTATACCTCTCGGCCAACCTCGCGTTCGCGACGCTGTTCTGGCTGGACCGCGGGGGGCTGAGCGGCGCGCAGCCCGGCTCTTTCGAGGACGCCTTCTTCTTCAGCGTACAAACGCTCGGCACGATCGGCTATGGCGTCATCGCGCCGAAGAGCCATTTCGCCAATGCGCTTGTGGCGGTGGAATCCTTTTTCAGCTTCGGGATCAGCGCCCTGTCCACGGGTCTGATCTTCGCGCGCGTGTCACGACCGACCGCGCGGGTGATGTTCAGCCGCCATGCCGTGGTGACGCCGGTGAACGGCGTTTCGACCCTGATGTTCCGCGCCGCCAACGAGCGGCGCAATCAGGTGCTGGAGGCGGAGGTGACCGTCACCCTCGCCCGCAATATGACCACCACCGAGGGCGTCACCTATAAGGCGTTCCAAGCTCTGGAGCTGAAACGCGGGCGCTCGCCGTTTTTCGCGCTCAGCTGGTCGGTCATGCACGTCATCGATGAAACCAGCCCGCTTTTCCGTCAAACACTCGAGACCTTGATCGCCGACAGGGCGGAGATCGTCGTCATCCTCGCGGGCGTCGATGAAACCCTGGCCCAGCGCATTCACGCGCGCCATTCTTACCTACCCCATGAAATCGTCTGGGATCGGCGCCTCGCGGACATCATTACGATAGGGGACGACGGGCGGCCCGTGGTCGAATACGGCCGTTTCCACGACTTGGAGGAGGTCTAGGGTTCAAACAGCGGGCCGATCTGGAGAGATGTAGCAGAGTGT
>Ga0209611_10011907_pt1 | contig 12371 bp, 10 predicted proteins | sample S1TSphgellanicum_3_FD_187693 | JGI IMG/M metagenome (GOLD analysis project Ga0209611, IMG submission 187693) | Host-associated microbial communities from peat moss isolated from Minnesota, USA - S1T2_Fc - Sphagnum magellanicum MG (SPAdes) (version 2) | ecosystem: Host-associated > Plants > Peat...
GAAACACCATATTTAGACCACAATTTTTTACATGTTGTCAATATATAAAGCCCGAAATTTTTTAATTTCTATTTTTCTCTCTATGCATAACCCACTAATCCACCTACTACACAATTTTATTTTTTTTAAACCATGATATGATGATAGTTCAATGTTATTTTTTCCCAATTTTGTGATGTAGTTGAAATGGTGTGATCATCCATAAAAACATTTCACAAATATAGCTATAAACAAATTTGAACATCCTTTTATATTTTTCATTATTTAATACACAAATCTAGCAAAATTTAACACTATTATTTTGAAATTCAATAGGTAGAAGATTAAATATATATATTTTTCAATGTTTAAAAACAACCACCAATTGATGGAAAATCATCATATATTATATTTGAATTATACGTGAAGTATGTTAATGTTTTAATTTTTTTTGCACAATATTTTCAAGGAAAGAAAATGTGATGTAGTGATTAAATTTCTCCTCTAAACCCAAAGGTGCAAGGTCCAATCCTTTTTTCAAATTTTCTTTTTTTTCCCAAAATATAGAATGGATGTGAAAAAAAAACCTTCATGCAACTTTTTCAAGCTAGTTGCTTGTGGGGAAAAACTTTGTTAAGGAAAAGGGAACTAAATGACAACCCCAACCAAGTTGCCCAAGTGAACAACTTCCCTAAGGATAAGGGAACTTTCCTTAAGGAAAAAGGGATTAAGTTGTGGCCTTAACAAGTTCCCCAAGGCACAATTTCCTTGGGAAGAATTAGGGGATTACATTTCCCCAAAAAGCAAAGGACTTGGAGTGTTTTAATTTTTTGGCCAAAAGTGCAAGATGTAAACTTTATCCAACTGAGAGTCATATCATTGAAAAGCTCTCAAAATGTAAATATTGAAAGTGAACTCACATTATTCATTTGAAGCTATAAGTTAAGAGTTATGGCCAAATGAAAGATAATAAGTTATATTAACAATTTGCTTTCTGAACATTAAAACTCAAGAAATAAAGGTCAAACCACCTCTAGTAAAAACGGTAAAAAATTTCATTAAAAGGTACAACTTTGTAGTTGGAAGCTCTTCAATCAAAGCTCATATGAAAAAGTTTACCCTTCCACTTTTGGCCCGAAATTCAAAACACTCTAAATCCTTTTCTCCCTTGGGCAACATAATCCCCTAGTTCTTCATGGGAAAGTTGATCCTTAGGCAACTTGTTGGGGCCACCACTTAGTCCTTTTCTCTTTAAGGAAAGTCCCATTCTCCCTAAAGAAGTTGCTCCCTAGAGTAACTTGGTTGGGACCCCTAATCCCTTTCTCCTTTAGCAACTTTGTTGAGTATTCCAAATCCTTTTATGTCCTTTGGGCAACTTGGTTGGGGTTGCCACTTTGTCCCCAAGTCTCCTTGAAGAAGTTACTCCTTGTGGGCAACTAGCTTGAAAAAGTTGTTTAACATCGACATTTTTTTCATCCATTTTATCCATGGAAGAAAAGAAAATTTGGGAAGAAGATTGAACCTTGGTCAAAGGGTTGAAAGGGGAGATTCTAATCATTGCATCACATTTTTTTCTTTGAAAATATTGTTCAAGAAAGATAATTATAACATTAACCATAATTTGGGAAAAATAAAAAATTCAAAAATATTTTTCCTACTAAGCATTATCCTACAACTGCATCGAACCTAATGTCACATTTAATTCATTGCATATGTTAATGTTTGCTTTATATAAAGTTGGTTTTCATTATTGTGAAACATTATACTTATAAAATATTTAATATTGGGGAAATGTATATTTTAAAATTGAAAGAATTGATGTCAAACTGTACCCATAAAACCTCCAACTTTTTTTTAAAAATCAAAACTAAGATTGGAGGTTCTTTCAAAAATAAAGAACTGCACAACATTGGTCACTACATCATGACTAATTTTATTCAATTATAACTTTTGGATAGATCCTTAGGTCCATGTTCCAACTATTTTTTGGTTTGATAGAACCTTTTCATTCCCATTGTAACTAGTTTATATTTGAAGGAAATTTAGGTCTAGTTTCAAAATCCTTTAATATATTTTTTTGGGTGAATTTTTAGACTAAAATGACTAACATTTTTGGGTTTTTTAATGTAAATTTGAAAATGATTACTAAAAAAATGAAAAAAATAGTTATTTTAAATAGATATCTTAATCACATTCATCATTTTAGTCACAATATTAAAGGCATAAAAATTGACATGTTTTTATAGTAGTGGGAGCAAATGGATGTTTGAAAGAAGATTTACATTTGTCTACCACATACAACACAAAAACAACAAATGCCATTTAACAAAATTAAAAACATAACACAAGAAGAAATCTTGTCCTTTTCTACCCCCACACATTGCAACTATTGTCCAATTTGACTACATTTCAACTACATTTGGCCATCTTAAGTTTATAAGTGGTTTGTTGCACTAATTAATGGTCAATATTGTTTATAGTTGTTACGTTCATTATGTTGTTCATTTATGAATATAATTTGGACCTTATTTTATTTTTTAATAATTTCAAATTGCTGATGTGGAAATTGAAGTAGCATTTAACTTTATTTTCTTAATGCATTATAATGCATTATAATGCATTAGTGATTTTTTGAACATTTTTCAACTATCAACGTGGTACATGAGTTGAACCATCAACTTTTAACATGTCGAACCCATTACTTGTGAGTTGCATTTTATACTTATTGTAATTTATTAAAACACATTTAACAATTTAAGACCTCACATTTATATTAGAACAAATTAATGATTTTTTTATATCTTTTCAATTATCAGCATGTGAAGGGAAAATTTATCCTTGGGTGGTACCATTAAGAAAATCACATCCCAAATTTATGAAACCCATCCAGCTTTAGAACAACATAAAACTCACATAAAAGAAGCTTTTCATTTTAAATTATTTATCAAAAGGTTACCCAAGTCATGTACAATTTAGAACTTTAATTAAGATTATAAAAAAATGTTTTTTGATTGAAAAATGAATGCACAAGGAAAAGTTTTAGGAATGTCACATGAAAGATTTTTTTGATTAGGAACATATGATTTTGGGAATTTTTCTTGACTATTAATTTTTAAGAATACTTCAAATGCTAACCTATTTGATGTATTTTATAGATAATTGATTGAATCAACTTTCAATTTGTTGTGAATTTTTGAAGTCACGATCTTGAAGTCCCAAAAGGATGATGTTGAAAACATAAATGATAACTATTTTCATTTTTTATTATTTTAATGACTAGTTTGGATCATTCCCTTATGCATGTACTAATTTTTTTTTTAAAAATCTAATGTGTAAGTGTAAGGACACTTAAAAGGAAAAATTCAAGAATTTGGTCAAAAATGGTTCAAGAATCAAAATGTTAATGCATATTATAAGTTTTTGGATGTTCATTATTTTTCATGAATGTGTGCATAGGTGGTGGGGAAAACATAGCCCACCTAGCCCAATCAAATAAACCAATGTATAAGTAGATGGAATTTCATTTCTTAAATTGGGTTTAACTTTCTTGTGATTTTGGTGAGGTGGTTCCTAATGGTACCACCCAAGGATATTTTTGCCCTGAGTTAAACCATTCACTTTTAATATGTTAAAACCATTACTCACAAGTTGCATCTTGCATTACTAAAATATATTGAAACACATGTAACTCAATGCTTTACAATTGTACTTGAATGATTTAGTGAGTTTTTTTTTCTTAAACTATCAACATTTTTACATGAGTTGAATCATCCACTTTGAACTTATTAAAACCATTATTCAAATGTTGCATTTTTCACTTATTAGTATATATTGAAACACACACAACAATTTAACGATTCACATTTATACTTCAACAAATTAGTGGATTTGTCACATCTTTTGAATTATCAGCATTTGCACATGAATTGAATAATTCATTTTGAATGTGTCAAATCCATTATTCGCAAATTGCATTTTGCACTCACCACAATTTCAAGTTGTATAATTAATCATCTATATTAGTGTATGTTCATGTTGTTAAACAAATATGGTATTGACAATTAAATGGATATGTTGACTAGTTAATTTTTAAAAATTGTTGACATTTTTGCCAATTTAAAGGGGCAACAACATCAACAAAAGACTTTTTTGAAAAAAAGAAATCAAGTTTTGTTAAATTTAAAATATATATATCGATAATGTTTTACAATTAATTATAGTAGGTAGCTATAATATTGAAGGATTTACAAAAGTTTCTAACTTCGCAACTTGTCTATAACCAAATGTGGTTAAATCTTTTTATGGATAATTGCCATTTTAACAACATTACAAAAATAAATTAAAAAATTTGTGCTTAATCACATTGGGAAAAATTAAAAAATTCAAAATTTCAAAAAATGGACATATTTTACATAATGAAAACAACATTGTGAAATACTTAATGATAACATTCTTTAATTCAAATTGAATTCACAAAGATTGTTGGTCAATTTAAAAAAATAAAAAATTGTAATTTGTTCATGACATGATATTTTGAATGTTTTATTAACATTTTATATTTATTATTATTTTTTAAAAAATATTATTGAATAAGCTTTAAGGTTATGTTTTCATTTGTAGCATTTGAATGACTTTTGAAAAAGAAAATGTACATTAAAGTTTGAATTTCCTAAACAATTCCATGCCAAACACAATAATTAAAAAAATTCTTTTTTATTAATAAGGTCTTGAAATGGTTTGGTGGTTAAAATCATGGTGTGCCTCCATAAGGTCTTGGGTTCAAATCTTGACGAATATGTCAATGTATCTTGTATAAATGCAACATACAAATGCGTACATCATGGCTAATGACATCAAAACTTTTCTTTGACAAAATCGACAAAAAATTAATTTTTTTCATAACAAGTAATTTTTTCATAACATGTCGTGAAAAAAATACGATCCATGACTCCATTATTTAAAAAAATTTGAAAACAATCATATGATGACATGGCACTTTATTCCATGCCATATTAATTTAGGATCTCATATATCCATGTCATAATTTTAAAATCAAAAATTATGTAGTGCAACATGTGACTATCCAAAATGACTTAAAACCATTTCATTAAAAATGTCATATCAACTAGTCCTTTTAAACCAAAACCATACAAGTTGCATATTAGTTAATTTTGTTCTATTTCACCAAAAACCTAATGAATTCAGGTAGTGAAAAATGACAAGATTTTTTCTTGTGAAATGGGCACTATGAATTTGAGATTTGTAAAAAAAAAAAGTTATTTTATTAATCACAAAGAGGTTTGGGGTTCAAGAAAAATTCTTAAGATTTTGAGATCAATTGTAGGTTTTAAAAACTCTTGATTTTGTGAGATTTTGAAAACAATAATCGATTACAAAGATGTGGGTTCCCATAAGAAAAAAGGTTATAGGTTATGCGTGTCCATGGTAAACATTCATTGAATCTAGTTTGTAGCAAGGGTTTGCAATTGAATATAGGTAGATAGAAGTGCAAGCAATGGCAGATAACATTGAATAGTGCTTCAAATGATTGGAAAAACAACATGTGTAGCTAGCACATGCCAAGGTTGTTGAAAACCATTTCAATAACGAGGTTTTGGCATTGAGGTAGGAACTTTGCTCGCTTTGAGAGAGTGGGTATAAATAGTAACTCGTTAGAATGAGTTGATCATGCAACAATTATCCAAAACAATTTGCAATGTCATTTGTTGAGGATAGAAAGTAAAGCAGACGCTTTAGTTTGGGCACCGCCATTCTTAAATATTATTGTCGAAAAAATCTTACAAAAACACATATTTCCTCATGACCTTAACATTATAGATTCTTCATAGTTTACAAATAAAAAATATGACATAAAGGTCATGGAGATGGCTTTCCAGCTGAATATGGATATCGATGAATTTTGCAAAGTAGCTGATGGCATTGTTAATGAACAACACACCAATGCACATTTGATTGTGACAAAGCACAAGAAATGCGTGATAAAGTGCCATTATTTGTTACATCGATTTTCTAAACTCAAACGACTATATCCCCAACATGTCATATTTTTGGAAGCATTTGGTGGTGTTTTAATTGAAAAGGCCTCATTCCACCTTGTGTAACTTCATTTCAACCTGATTTGAATTGAGTGGAGCTGATGCCATTGTAGCCACCAAAGAACTATAAAGGCCATTTGATAAAAATGATGGTGGCTAATTTGATGGCTTTGATTGAGTTGCAATTTTATAATATTATTGGAAATTACATCCATCTACATATTGAAACCTATATAGGATCATGATACCCATTTTGTTATGTAAAGGCTTGTAATCTTAAAGCTTCAATTCCAAAGGTTCTTGCGAAGCTCTTTGATGGGTCTAACTAAATCATCAAGGTGGGATCCCATTTCAACTTGATCATCACCATCGCCATGGAAACCTCCTTGCCAAAAACCTTCCAAAATTGAAACCTGGGTTGTTAATCACAAGAAGAAATCTTGTCTTTTTTCACCCCCACACATTACATCTATTGTCTAATTTGATTACATTTCAACTACATTTGGCCATTTTAAGTTTACAAATTGTTTGTTGCATTAACATTGTTTATAATTGTTATGTTCATGTACTATGTTATTCACTTATGAATATAATTTGGACCTTATTTAATTTTTTAATAATTTCAAATTATTGATGCAAAAATTGAGGTAGTTTTTATTTTTATTTACACAATGCATTATAATGGGTTAGTGATTTTTTTGCCATTTTTTTAACATGGTACATGAGTTGAACTATTAACTTTTAACATGTTAAAACCATTATCTAAAAGTTGCATTTTACATTTACCATAATTTATTAAAATACATGTAATAATTTTAAACCCCACATTTATATTAGAACGAATTAATGATTTTTTTCACATCTATTTAGTTAGCAACATGTGTACATGAGTTGAACCATTCATTTTTTAATATGTTAAAACTATAATTCACGAATTGCATCTTGCACTTATTATAATATAATAAAACACATGCAACTCAATATTTTGTAATTATATGGCTTGAATAGTTTAATGAATTTTTTCACATTTATTGAACCATCAACATTTTTACATGAATCAAATTATTCACATGTTGAACTTATTGAAACCATTATTCAAATGTTGCATATTACACTTACTAATATATTTTGAAACACACGTAATAACTTAATGCTTCACATTTATATTTCAATGGGTTAGTGTAAATTTTCACATCTTTTCAACTATTAACATCTGCATATGAATTGAATCATTCATTTTGCATTTGTTAAATCCATTGTTCTAAGTTGCATTTTGCAATCCTCATAATGTTTTTACATGGAAGTATAAAAACTTGGTAGGTTTCACTTTTATATTTGAATGGGTTAATCATTAAATCAAAATGTTCAAGCATGCAAAGTTTAGGATGTATGTAGACCTCTAAATTACAATTTTTTCATATATTAAATTTTTGTATATTTATATAATTAGAATGTATTTTTTCCCCTAGTTTGTTTTAGCCATCATAGATAAATCTATTATTACAAATGTTCATAATGCCACATTAAAAAAACCCCAAAAATAATCCTTCATTTTTTCCTCTCCCTTTTTTTTTGGTGTTAAAAAAAAAATCCATGTTAAAAACAATGATTAAAATATTTATTATAATAATGAAAAATGATAAATATTTTATATTTCTATTTTAACCATGATTTATCAAATTATTTAAACTTGTTTAATTACAAGTTTACGTTTACATATTTAAAATGAATTTCAAAATTTTAAAAATCAAATAATGAATGTATTATAAATGGTGATAATATAATGACATCAATGACTTTTTAATTTTTTTTCAATTTAAAAATATTCTTCAAGATCATCCACAAGAAAATTTAGTCATGTTTTGGCTTTAAGTCCTATAACCCATTGTAAAATTACATCATTTAACAAAATTATATATATATATATAATTGATGTTGATGGCCCTTACTATGATGGTGGAATTAAATTCACCATGAAAAAAAACATTCAATTACATCATTAATATTTATTTTAAATGTTCAAAAAAATTGGATGAGGTGTTGCGGACACGAAGATCCACAAGAACAAAGGTCAAAGAAAATGTCTAAGTTTAACTTTCAAACAAAGAACACGACAAGATGTGATTAAAAAATAAGAACATAAGAACTAAGAATAAAAACGCAAGATGTGTAAGACAAACATGAAAATGGATATTTATTATGCTAACATCTGCAAACATGAACATGAAAAAAACATGACAAGGCTATGGTGCAACATCATGCCTAAAACTGGTGTTAATAGATTGAAGGAAATGAAAGGGTTTTATTTCTATTTATCTCCTTTTGAAGACCTAATTCAAGGAAGTTTCGAAGGAGGTTTCTAAGTTTACATTGAATAAAGAACCTTATTTTGTGAATTAACTAAAACTAAAACTTAATTGGGATAAACTAAGACTTAACTAAAATGAATGAAAAGTCAACTAGAAGTGAACTATGGGTTAAGTGAAAGTAAAATAAAATTTAATTGGAAATTAATTAAAAATGAATTGAAAATAAATTAAAAGTTGGTACATGGATGAACATTCAAATGAATGAACTCCATGGCATTAACATCCGAACATAAGGGTTATAATGATCTCAAAAATTAAACTTAAAAATTTTAAAATAAATTTGATGTCGGATTATTTGTGTTTAATGTTAAAATTCTTAGAATAATTTAAAAAAATTTACTCATTAACAATAACCCTTTTTTTTTCAAATTTATGATCTCAAATTTTTGACATTTTTTTTGTAGTTTACAATTTTCCTTAAATTTTTAATAAATTTTCCATTTTTTTCCAACAAAAATTGTTCAGTTAAGAAAATTTGAAACCAAAAAACATATTGGTTGTGGGGGCGGGGAGAAAGGGTAATCCAACTATTTAAACCCAAAATTTCACCAAATTAAATTACTTTTACTTTTACAAAGGAAAAATATAAACTTTATTTTTTAAAAAAACAATATGTTACAACTTTTTTCAAATTGGTGTAATTAGTCAAATGTTTGTATTAGTGTATGTTTTCATCTTGTTAAAAAATTATGATCTTGATAATGAAATGGTTATATTGACTACTTAATTAATGTTTATATTATGACCAATTTTTGCCAATTTAAGGGGCAATAACATCAAGAAAGTTTTTTTTTGAAAGAAATGTTTTTTGTCAAATTACAAATGTATATTGTCAAATTTTTACAATATAGTAAGTTAACCATAATATTAAAGGATTTGAACAAGTTTCTAACTACACAACTTGTCAATAACTAAATGTGGCAATTTTCTTAAAGATGATTACCATTTTAGCAATATTGCAAAAATAAATAATTAAATTTTACCTAATCATGTTGGGGGAAATAAAAACTTGCAATTCTACAAAAATTGGACATATTTTATGTATTGAAAATAAAATTATAAAAGACTTAATGAATACATTTTTGAATTGACATTGAATTTACAAAAAAATTGGTCAATTTAAACAAAAAAATATTTGTAAATTTATTCAAGGCATGAAATTTCAACTTATTTTTTAACCTTTAAATTTAATTTTTGTAAATTTTCATTATCTTTTGAATGCATTATTGATTAAAATATTTTTATATTTTGATTACAAGTCCTAGAACCCATTGTAGAATTGTATCCTTTAAAAAATCAAAAATCAAAAATATTTTATACATATAAATCATCTTTTATTGATATTGATGGTCCTTTTCATGTTTGTAAAATGGTTCAAATTCATCAAAAAAATAAACCTTTGGTTACATCATTAATATTTAATTAAAAATTTCAAAAAAAATGGATAAGGTTTATGATGATTTCAAATATTGAACTTAAATATTTTCAATAAATTTGATTTTAGAATTGTTTATGTGTTTCAGGTTAGAATTATTAAATTTATTTTTAATTTAGGAGAAACAACCTTTTTTTCAAATTTTTGATCCCAAAGTTTTGGTAAATGTTTTATTGTTTACATTTTCCCTTAAACTTACGCATTTTTTCCCCATTTTTTTCCGAACAAGAATTGTCAAGTTAAGAAAATTTGGAACTTAAAAAAACATATTGGTTGGGGGTGGAGGGGGTTAATCCAACTATTTAAAGCCAAATTTTCATCAAATTAAATTGTGTTTCCTTTTTCAAATGAAACAAATGTAAAACATATTTTTACATCATTTAAAAATATATACCATGATTAATTTTTTTGAAGTTCTGTAATTAATCATTGGTATTAATGTGTGATTAATCTTGCTAAACAAATATGGTCTTGATAATTAAATGGTTATATTTACTACTTAATTAATGTTTGTTATCATGACCATTTTTTGCCAATTTAAAGGGGCAACATCATCAAAAAGACAATTCTTTGAAAGATAATTGTTTTGGTCCAAATTTAAAATATATATTGTTTAAATTTTATAATAAAATATCATAAATAACCATAATATTGAAAGATTTAAACAAGTTTCCAACTACACAACTTGTTTATAACCAAATGTGACAATCTTTTTATGGATGATTAACATTTTAACAACATTGTAAAAGAAATAAATAAATTTATACCTAATTATATTAGGGAAAATAAAAACTTGAAATTTTTCAAAAAAATGGACATATTTTAAATAATTATTTTTAAAAATAAAAAGATTTAATAAATGCACTTTTGAATGCACATTGAATTTACAAAAATTTAGACAAAAAGATATTTGTTGATTTATTTATGAAATGATATATATTTTTAAATTAACATTATAAATTTATTTACTTAAAATTATAATAATTATAATACATTATTGAATAAGCTTCAAGATCATCTTTTCATTTGTAACATTTGAATAAATTTTACAAAAACAAATATATGTTAAAATCTGAATTTTTAAAACAATTTCATGCCAAACACCTTTTTTTTTTTAAATCAATTTTATTAATAAAGCCTTGAAGTAATTTGGTGATTAAAACCTTAATGTGTTTCTATGAAGTCTTGGATTCAATCCTTAATGGATGCATGCTTTGATGTATTTTTGGTAGAAATGAAATTTAATTCCTACAAAATTATTCCACATTATTGTAACAATAGATTTGCACCTCACATACATACATTCACTATTTCTGCTTTGATTTTCAACACACTTAACTTTGCCATTATTAAAACACCAAATTCATGGTTACTTCATATAACCAGAATTTGCACTTCAAGATACATTGTAAAAGACTCTAGAATCAATATCATAATTTATTTTTATCATATTCTAATGCCACAGAAAATTCACATAACAATATGAACATAGAAATTACTGTAGAAGCCTATGATTATCTATATTACTAAAAATAAATCAAAATTATAGCAGAATTTCATGTTTTGTTGAAAATGAAATCCAAACAACAAATAAAATCTATAGTATATCAAAACAAAATTTATGGTTTTCTACTACAAAATACCTACAACTCCTCTTATAGTGTGTCTAATAATGAATATTTTTTCCCATAATTTCCCCCTTTGGGTAGTCCTAAGTCACATCATCATGATTCAAAACCAACAAGAATTCAAAATTCAAACTACCAATGTTCCATGATTAGTCCTTATCCTAAATGCCTTATTCATCCAAAACCATGCAATCATCCTATCCCTTTAACATTATCCCTTTGTACTTTGGATTTTGGCCTCAAAATCTTTGTAAAATGGCAAAAAATGAAATGAAAGTATTCCATATCCTTTTAAATATCTATCTCCTCTACTAAAGTCTCTATAGTCTCAACCTATACAACAACCAATGGTTCTATACCCATTTTTGGTTATGTAATTCCAATTTGTATCTTTGTTTCTATAGTTCTAACCTCCTTTTCTACTAACTCGATCTATGGTTCTATTTCCAAATGTTGTAATTTGAATACCTTTTCTTCTATTGCTGGAATAATTTCCACCAATTCTTGTTCATGAGTTCTCTATGGTTTTTTATCTTCTTGACCCCCTCTTCTGAGGTCCTATGGTTTTTCTGTTTATACCTCTTCCTTTTGAACTACTCCACTTCTAAAGTCTTGTGGTTCCTAAGTCTACATTTCTTCCTCCCAAATTATTCCATCGGGCCCTACTTTAGTCTCTTCATCTTGGCTTGATGCTTATGTACTTATTAAATTGTCACACATTTAAATCTGGATAATTCTTTTGATAAGTTTCCAACTTGTACCTCAAAAAAATTTCATCAGCTTTATGCTAATCCAAATTCTTCTCCAACTCCTTTGTAAAATACTCCTTTGCAACCTCCCACCATTCCTCAAATTTCTACCTCAAAATCCTTCATCTTGTTATTTGTCTTCATCAGGGTATAGT
>Ga0209611_10011910_pt1 | contig 12367 bp, 12 predicted proteins | sample S1TSphgellanicum_3_FD_187693 | JGI IMG/M metagenome (GOLD analysis project Ga0209611, IMG submission 187693) | Host-associated microbial communities from peat moss isolated from Minnesota, USA - S1T2_Fc - Sphagnum magellanicum MG (SPAdes) (version 2) | ecosystem: Host-associated > Plants > Peat...
AAAAAAAAAAAAAAAAAAAAAAAGAGGAAAAAATGTTTACCCATTTTAATAAAAGGGTGGTTAGAAGGGACAAAATAAAATGTTCAACCGCTAAGTCTTGTGTGGAGGTGATATTAAAAGATTGTCAAATGTTGCTTCCCATTAAATATTAATGAATTTGATGTTTAAGATGGGTTTGTTAAATCTAACTAATTTCATAAACATGACGCTGATAGAAAAAAAATGTAAAGTTGTCAACTTTGATAAAATGTTTTGATGGATATATCATTCTCAATGTTGATTTGAATATTTTTTTAATTTTGATCAAAAAGTGCCCATTAAAATATTATAAAAAATTGAAATTTAATGTTTTTATGTTATCATATGTGAAATAAAAATACAAAAATAATTATTAAAAATCTTGATATATCAATTTTAAAATTATAATTATAATCAAATTTCATATTGATTTATTTGTAAATTTGATTTTCAATACAAACCAAAAGCTACTAACATGTTAAATTTATTGTTACCACTTGTTGGAATTATGAACATTATGAAAATTAATCAATATCAAATCCAATAAAAAAGAATTTGGATGTAGAATGTGGTTTAGTGGTTTGAAATACTGTAAGACATGTTATTCCTTTCATTTGAAATAAAATCTTGAAATTGAAAACATCTACGACAATTTACAATCATGATTATAATAGGTTGAAAACTTTAATCATAATTTAATATTCATCTATCAAAAAATAATAATGTAATATTTATTTAATAGGCTTTAGGGTAAAGTTAAACTTTAAAATGTAATTGTTGAATGAAAAGATGAAACAAAAACACACTTGAATGTGAATTGTGCACTCTTAAATAACATGCAAAAAAATAATTCAAAGTTTTCAAAACTTTGGTGTGATACATAATGATATTAGGTTGAAAAACATGTGAATTATGATTAATATGCAATTGATTTAATCAAAATATTAAATCTTTAAGTAATGTAAAATTTGAAATCAAAAGTTAGATTTTGAACATGTTTTCAAAACTACATTAAAAAATGGGAAATATTTATGATTTTAAAAATAAATAAAATCAACATTTATGGTTTTTCAAGTTTTGCCCATTTCAATTTGCACCCAATTTGTAAGTGTTAATGATTTTCCTACAAATTAGATCACTTCTTTAAATCTTCTTCTTTTTTAGTCAATTTCTTTGTTTTTTCCCCTTCTTTTCAAGCTTGTATGCCAATAAGTCACCCATCCTCCCATGCATTTAATTCAATTAATAACACACATCAAAAGAAAATTATAACCTCCACAACATATTCATGGGATGTAAAAAGCACACATGATTTAATAGATTCATAATAATTTCAAGATTATTTAAATATGTTTTGTTACTATAATATAAATGCAAATTCAACACATGTTTATAGAATAATTAATGAAAATTTAAAAATTCATGTCAAAAAGTAATATTCTTGAATATGCCAAAAAAACTATGCATTTTCCTTCACAAAATTTCGTTCTTGGGAAAAATAAATTTTCAAATTATAATTTTTTTGGAAAGGTATTATATATATATATATATATATATATATATATATATATATATATATATATATATATATAAGATGAACTTTTTTTGTTTGAAGTAATATTTGCGAAAGGAACAAGGATCATCAAATGAATTTTAAAATACATACAAACCATTTTATCTCATGAAATCATGCTTGTTTATAACAACATTTTAATCTTTATCCTATTTTGTAATGTCAATAATAGTTCTAAAGGTTTCTATTAATTTCAAAGATATTTTAAATTCATTTAATAAAATATCATTCATTTTAAATTAAAATTTTATCATCAAGCAATGACATTTGTAATGAGGATAATGTTGGTCATTTATCAATATAATTAATGATATGAAAATTGAATTTTTAATTAATGAATTCTCAATAGAAACTAATGAAAGGATCACTATTGATGACTTAATTGATGCCAACTTAATCAATCATGAATATATAGAAAGAATGTTTTTATTCAATAGAAAATTCATGCAACAATATTTTTATATACTATGATAGGAGAATTTGAATAATGAAACATATCATTGTTTCAATAGATTGTTAGTAACCATTAATTTTGTCACAAGACATGCATAAAGATATTTTGGTTTATTTATTCACGTTATGTATGTAATCATGTAACAATGATCAAATGACATTTTGCATGTAGAATTTGTCTTATAAAGACTCATAAATCTTTACTCAATTTTGTTAGTGATTGATTTAAACAAATAAAAAATGTCAACTGTGAATTTTAAAAATAACATTATTCACAAATATACCTTTTCAACCATCATTTGTTTTCCCATATTATTGTGTTTTCAAACTATTTTATATTTTACTTCATCTTGGTTAAGTAATTTCACAAATATGTAAGTTTTAAATGCTTAGGTTTTTTTCCTCTTTTGAAACATGAATACTCATGTCATTGAAAACATTTTTATAAAGGTATAAATGGGATATTATAGAGCATGCATTATATAATAATGATGTAATGCATTTCATTAAATTATTAAAACACATATCAAAATAATTTTGTAACCAAAATTTGAAAAACAAAGGAAAAACATTGAAGAAAATAGTACATCTTTCCTTTTTTGGTCCATTAATTCTTTCAATTATTTCTTTTCACATAATGCACACATAATGAGATGAACATCACTCAATGTTTTAACACTTTGAGTAAGTGCAAATCACAATGAAGAAAAAAAAATGTTCATGTCCAAACATAGAAAACTCGTTTCATGTTCATATGTCAATGACATGAAATGTTGAAATAACTTTGAATGAAATGTTGAAATAACTATGACTGGAAAGGGGGTGACTGAACGGGAAACCTGTTTGTGGTTTCTGTGATGTGAAGGCCAATTTTGCTTTAAGGGCTGAAGGGTTAAGCCCGTCGAAAACTGGTTTAACGATGGCGGCAAGGTTTATGCTTTTGGGGAGGTGAGGATGGCAACGGTGCAGGGGTAGCTTGTGCAGGAAGCTTGGAAATCAAACAGAGAAGGGGGAGAGCTAGAGAGGAAATCCGGGGGGATTTTGCTGAATGTGTAGTGGTGTGAGAAAGGACAACAGAGAACGGCAGAGAGAGATGAGTAGAGAGGAAGAGAGTCTAGGTTGGGAAGAGGATCTTGGTTGGCTACTGAATTTTCCGTTGCGTCTGTAAGCCAGCCAGTTGTCTGCTTCTTGATGGGACGGTTGGAATGAGTAGTAAGGAGAGAGAGATCAGGCCATTGAGCGGCATTGGAAAAACTTGAAGTCGTGTTGCTTCAGGAGAAAAGTTTTCTGACTTGGGCAGGCCTGAGTATCCTGCAATCGAGAATGATCAACAAAGGCATTATGTGGCACGGTGGCGTTGTTGCAGTCTGTGGTGACGAAGGTCAGACACTTCATGGAATCAGTTGCATACCGTGAACTCTGATCAATAGGACTCAACCGTGTGAGGAGTCTGTCTTCTGATAGACATGCTATAACTAGAACGTAGTAGGTTTGTATTGCATCTGTAAATAAAGTTTTCAAGCATGAAATCAACTCTGCCATATTTGTGTGATCGAAATCAATGTCTGTAAATGATCAGTGAGTGCACAGGAGAATGCTTGATAAAGATGCTAGAGGAGCTTTATAGTTTGGGAATAATGAAGCATTCACCTGAGTTCAGGCAACTCAGGTCATCCAGTCTGTCTGAGTGGTTTTAGTACCCTCCTTTTTGGTGACATTAACACTTTAAGTAAGTGCAAATCACAATGAAGAAAAAAAAATGTTCATGTCCAAACATAGAAAATTCGTTTCATGTTCATATGTCAATGACATGAAATGTTGAAATAACTTTGAAAAAGATGAATTCAGCCAAAGAGTAATGATGATAGGATGCAATGTGTAACATGCAATAAATCCCACTTATTTGTGCCAAGATTAAAAACATTGGAAAACAAGGAAACAACATATATCATTGTGGAACAAAAAATAAAATCTAAATGTTGTTGAAGTGAAAGGCATGTCTAGTTCCTTTTCATATAAAATTTAAATCCATCAATGTATTTGAATTCCATTTGATTAAATCTAAATTCAATTCCAACTCAATTGGATTAAGTTTGAATTGAATTAAAGACAATTAGTATGCAAATTGGTGGAAAATGTGTTCAATATCTTCTTGTGAATATGTTGTTGGAAAAAAATATTTAATACAAAAATATTAAAAGACACCTTTCCATACCTCTTCACTTTGGAATGAACTAACAAATTCCAATTTGGAATTGTCCAATGTATGATAACTTAAAGAACCTAAAATTGTCGTACCTAAACCAATTCCAATGAATCATTATCACTAGAATTTTGATATGGGCCCTTGACTTAGTCGACCACCCTATTTGAAATGATAATATAATGTCAATTGTTTAAAAGCTCGAACGTAATCATTCGATGTCGCAACATACAAACAGGCTCCCCTTTTGCCAAATTGTTGAAGCCATACATTGTGCATTATTTCTCAAAGGTTGCATGTGGGCATGTCTACAAGTTTTTCGTGAAAAAATTTCTACAAGAAAAAAAATGTTTGTTGTGCAATTTTTAAATGACTTATAGCGTAAATGTGAACTTTGCCAAGAAGGTGGGATGAAAGAAAAGATGTGTAGGAAGGTTGAAAACAATACATGTATCATAAATCCCCCCCATTGTCTCACACGAAAGTGCCAAAACTTGAGCCAATTTTCCAACTCTTGAAGTTTGGTTTCATTAACGACACCCAAAGAATACCTCCAATAACAAATTACTATATACTGAACATTAGCCTCTTCTAAAGAAATGGCATTTTTGTATTCATAGCACAATGTCCTATGTTTTTCTCATAACTTTGGTTTAATCTATTATTTTGTGTGTTTATCCATGGATTGACTCCAATGAAAAAAACAAGTTTGTTCTTTGTCAACCATCGGTTCATTTAAATCTCTGCTACCATAGACAATTCAAATTGTGTTCCAATTGGCCTAAGCATTGTCGACCATGAATCCTTTGAAATTTGGATTGGGAACACCATTATTCACCATGACCTTGTTTAGATTTTGCCACATTACACATTAAGTCCTCGTGTCTTTAGATTGCATATCTCATATTGCAATCGTCATCACCTTGTAGTAGAAAAAATCATACACATGGCAAGCGAGTGTCGTCCAACCCTTGACATGTTTTACATGATCAAACATGATCCAAGCGATTTGGAGGTCACCCTCAACTTGCATTTGCTTAACTAAAACATAGCCACTACCATTTCCATGCACATACATCTTAAACAGAAACATTTTTTCTTTAGTCTGTTGCCCTAGAAAACAACTATCTTAAATAAAATAGTAACCATTGTTTGTTTTGAGAGCAAGAATGCTAAAAATGTACCCTTTGTTCCTTGGTTGATGTTTAAAGGATGTAACTAAATTCTGGATGTTAGGGGAAGACACCATTATGAACTTGTCCATCATTTGACACAACTTGTCACCTTTAAAAAATTCCACTGGCCCTTCTCCATCCTTGTTCAATAGGTGCTCGGAGAGAAAGGTTTTACTTGAAGTCAACACAATGGTCAACACAATAACCCTCAGTGTGCAAGACATATCCTCCTTGACCAAGGATTTAACTTGATCAAGAACTTCTCTAGAGCGACCTTCCACCACCGGATGATCATGTGTACCTAAATGATTAGTTGTTCAAATCAAATTCTTTTACTTGTGCACGACATAATACATGTGAGCTAGACACAAATTAACATAGAAGAAGGCATTATTACAAGTTTTGCAAAATGGTGAATCGGGAGCAAAATGACCTCCTTGAAGATCGTGAATAATGATGCTAATCCAAGTTGTTTCATTTTTACATTTATTAAGAAGAAAAAATCACAACCATCATTCTAACATTGCAAATGGCCCAAGTAGTGCACTCTTCGAAAAGTAAGGTTGAAATCATTCTTGATGTTAGTCTTCTTAACCTTATGCCATGCATGACCATCATGTTTCTTGTCCATTCCTTCCATCTGCCCAAAGTGACTGTCAAGACTAACAACAGGGGAGAGTTTAAACAAAACATCACCATTAAATGTGGTCAAAATGCAACAAACATTTTCTATGCGAAAGTTATCATAGTTCAAATCTCTCAACTTAGAGCTAGCATGCGCAACAAACGACATTGCCCGAAAATAATTTACTACACTCAACATAGAGGGAATGTATCAAATGGAATATTGGGAATAAGCAGAAACTGAAGCAGAATGACTTGTGTGCAGAGAAGAGGTCAATGGGCAGAAAGAAATTGAAGGTGTTCCATCCTCATCAAAAGAATCGCACAAATCTATGAACAAAGATTGAGGATTGACACATTTTAGGACAACCTCCTACTTGATCTCCATAATATGCAAGATGGCATTTGCAACAAATGGCGAAATTCTTGGCATCAAACAATATTTTGAGAGTTTTTCGAAAAAAAATTTACAACGACCTTGAACCTTCCAACATTCACCCTCCATTCCAAACCAAAATCACCCAATATTGAAACTTGATAAATGGATCTAATAACATTGTTATTATCATCATACGTTTCATTCTTGGAAACATGAACAATTCCCATATGGAAACCAAACATAACACACAAACATTTTTTTGTGACATGTGAGATTCCAAAGTCATTAGTAGGAACAATGAACTTAGTTTTACCCTCGACATGAAAAGTTGCCATTTTACTATAAATCAAATAGACCAAAGAATGAGGTGGAAATGCTATAAAAATAACAATGATCTACATGAAAATAGATGACAAATAAAAAACAATGATGTTGGTTAAAAAAGTATAGATGATATGTTAACCTTGTGGGAAATGCCAAAGCAACAAAAAGAATGAGAAAAATGTTCAGTGGAAAATATATTTCGATTTTCACTAAGGATGGATACTCAATTGATTTGGGAAAAAGATAAATATGGTGAAACGCACAAAAGGTTGGTGGAACTTATTGTTGTTGGTTGACAGTACCAAATAAAGGAAAACAAACTATTATGTAGAAGAAAATTTTGAGAAATGATTATGTAAATGGACCTCATGTCAAGTACACTTTATTATGTTTGTGATAGGGATAACAATGGAATCTATTACCCTTTCCTGGAAAGGGCTTGCCACACTCAATCAATTTGCTAAAAAATTAACTAATGAAATTTGACAAATACAAATAACCACTCCTTGGGAAACATAGTAGCATAATTCTTGCAAGTTGCCGACAATTCTCCATGTGCTTTCAATTCATTGTTGCTTCTCCCAAAATAATGAAATCAAGAAAGTAGATAGTAGGTGCAACAATCCAATTTTCATTCAATATCCCGCAATATGCGACATTCATAATCATGAGATGTTATATAATTTGGAATAACAGGAAAACCCAAGAACATAATATGTGTCCTTATAACATAATCATATTCCAGAAGAAAGATTATTCTCATCACACACAGCAGGGTCTTTATTAAATAAAACACAATAGAAAAGAAAAACTATTTGTTTACAATTGAGAGTCCAACATGAAATCCTTTCTCAATAATATCCATGGATTTTTCCAACAATGTGTAGAAATGTGATTCACAAGAAATGAATTCTAATTCCTGTTAATTAGGAGGTGGTTGTTTAAAAAAATTTGAATTCAAGAAGATGTAGGATAATATAAAAGATGGGTATTTGCGGATGTCTAATTACCATTGATTATAGCAATGATTCAACAAATAAATTTAAAATGCATATCCTAAATTTTCTCTAGATTAATCAATAACAAAATTATTATGCATATAATAAATTTCATATTGGGAAAAAATATTTGGGAAAAACTTATCTAGTCAAAATTAAAATGATTTAAATAGTAATATGTTAAGATAGGATAAATCAAAATATATCAAGAGGGAAGTTTGGGATACATGTTTATTAAATTAAACTATACAAATTTAACCACATGGGATTAAAAAAAATCATAATCCATAAAATTAAATTCTCAATTCCAAAAACAACAAAACCTAATTAATGAAAAACTATAAATTAAAAATTTTTAAAGGGTTGTAATGAATATTGATAGAATATTTTCTAGGAGATCTTACCTAATAGTTCCATAAGATAAATGAAATTCTTGAAATATACACTAGATTTTCATTTTTGAAATTTATTTGGCAATATATTTTCATCTATAGTAAATTTTAGTTCAAATGGATGTAATTGAGTAGGTATGAGCAAGTTAAGGATACATATGTGAAAATGTTTACTCAATCATCCATACATTTTATCAACCAAATTAAATTTCAAAAATATATATTGATCTTTTACAAATGGTTTATTTATTTACTAGTTCGCATACAAAGGGTTTTTGAACAATAAAATAATGAAGGGTGAATTTTTTAAAAAAATAAAGGACATGGATATTATTGAAATGAAGATTGTTAAAGATTATATAATACCCTCATAAACCACACAAAATTCAAGATAGATGCATTAAATTAACTATTTAGGAATTAAAAAGTAAATAATTTAATCACAAATAACCTTGATTTAAATGTAAATATTTAAAATAGTTATATATTTGTAAAATAAAAACATTTACGAGATATTATATGGCTAATAAAATATCAACAAACTGGCTAATTTTGGAATCATTATATAAGTTTCAGTTGATAAAACAATAACAAAGAATTATTAACAACTGAAAATTGTAGGAAACAAAGTGGCATCCAATATTATGTGTGTGTGTGTGTGTGTGTGTTTTAAGGGGGTAGGATGAATACATGATTTTGGATGAACACGGTATTTAGGATAAATATTGATAAGGGAACTGTGTTAGTTTGAATTTTGAATTGTTGTCAGTTTTGATCACGATGAGAAGACTAGGGACTGTTCTAAATGGGAGACTTTTGGAAAACATAGGGATTTTTTAGACATATAATTTTGGAAAAAAAGTGAGAGGAATTGTAGGTATTGGTAGTAGAAAACCACAAATTTTGTTTTGACATACCATAGATTTTAATTATTGTTTTGGGATTTTTTTCAACAAAACATAGGATTCTGTTGTAATTTTGATTCATGTTTACAAACTATAAAAAAACACATACTTCTACATGGTATTTTATGTTCATATTGTTGTGTGAATTTTTTTAGTATGAGAATATGATGAAATGAAATGTAATTTTGTTTATGGTGTTTTTTACAATGTATTTTGAAGTGCAGATTTTGGTTATATGAAATAACCATGAATATAGTGTTTTAATGAATGGCAATGTTAAGTATGTTGAAAATTAAGGTAGGAATAATGAATGTATGCATGTGAAATAAAAATATGTTGTTATAATAGTGTGAAATATTTTATAAGAATTAAATTTCACTTCTACCATTTAACAACCATTTTGTGGGGAATTTTTTTTTTTGTTTTTTCTTTCACTAATGGGAAGGTTTTCTACAATTTTTGTTGCTGTAGATGAAAGTGTTTAGAAGAGTAATGTTTTTTTTTTCAATTTTAAGGGGTATGTTAGAAAGTATCAAAGGTTTAAGCGGTTGATGCCGCAAGAAGTGTAAAATGATCTACAGACTCTAAAAACAAAGAATTGTGGAACAAAATGAATTGGATGGTGACCTGAAGTTTACAACAACAATTGGACTTGGAAGCAAATTGGCAAGTTATTGAAAAACAAACATAAAATAATCTTGAAAATGAAGAGGAATATGTAGGGCTTGCAAAAACCCCATTTTGGAGTTTGATGTTGGATAGATGAGTGTTGATAACAAAGGAAAGACTTATAGGGCATAGGTTGTTTCTATCATAAGAGGTGGTACATCGTGAAGTATGGACTGGGGGTTTTAAGAAAAGGCATAGTTATAAATGATGATCTCCATGAAGAGAAATGGAATCAACTATTCACCCAAATGAATGGGTGTAGTATACTTCCTAGCTGCAATCTGTGGTTCAAAGTTAAAGATATCAAAATAGAATAGAGACTTCTATAATACCTGATCAATTGCAGGAAATCTTGAGTCTAGAATTAATGAATAGCCGAGGAAGGGATGTTATAGGAGCTACACAACCCAATTTGTGTATCAGTCTGCATCTCCATATTACTATGAACCAGTGGAAAACTCGGAGATGGAAGAAAACACCAATATTGATGTGGTTGAGGAGGCTAAGGAAAATTACCTGCAATCATCTAAGTATGTAGAGGCATAGGTGAATGTGTTAGATGAAGTACCATAGTCATACTCACATCAAGGGAATCCAGAGTTCAATCAAACAAGTTACACAACCAAAACACAAGATCATGAATATGTGGATTTGAAGATGGTTAGATTACTTTCAACGGTCTGTGCATTTTATGAGGAAAAAGGACATGTGATCATGGATTTTCCTTTTGTGCCTTTTCACATCAGAGTAGGTATTGCTAGACATGTGGAATTACATAATGTGATAGGAACATTCATGTATCAATCACAAGAAAAGGAACCAAAAATTCCTATAATCCAGAACAAATTGAAAGGCATGGAGTTGGGAAGCCAATTAGGATCACAAAGTCAATAGATTTGTCCATCTATTTAGACTAAGAGCAAAGAATCAAAGGTATTTTTACACCCACATTCTACACCACAGAAGACACCAATGGGTAACCATAGAACGGAACATTATTGCCTTCGAATCAACATAACTTCACTAATCGTGTTAGAAGCAGCAATTGTTGAAACCTGGAAACAACTTGTTGGAGTAGTAGTTATTCAATCACTTGATGTGGGTATTACAACCACATGAATTGAAACGATTATTGCACCCACCATGGACATTATTAGAAGGGGAGTACTAATTGGATCTACAGAAAAATTGGGTAGTGGATTGGGTGGAGTCTCGATAAGAAGGAAATGGAGTGGGAGTACAACATAACCAATAACAATTATTAGAGTTGTTATGACACCTCAAATGGTGTTTACTAATCCGATAATGACTACTCATGTGAATAGGACTATAAATCAACCACTAATGAGCTCAATGGCTACTTAAGGATACTAAAATGTAGATGTAACAAATTTGAAAGGAGGATATAGAGAACCATTTGCTATAATTACACCGATTTTTCATCACATAGATGGCTATTATGTTAAGCCAAACAGGGTAGCTTTTAAGTATCCTAATTTCAAAAAAGATGTTGATCCAAATGCTCATGTTCGAATGTTCAATTTTGTAGTAAAAGCAAATACAAAAACTTTTGAAGAGTATATCATTAATGCGTTTAGCTATACGCTAAAAGATACAACATCAGACTAGTGTCATAATTACATGTTATAATTCCTTAACTATACTTTTTCAAAGCTTACACATGCATTTTACAAATGTCATTGAAAGACTCGGAACGGTGATAAAATATACATGGAGCTGAAGAATATGAAACAAGAGGAGACTGAAAGGGTGGAGGTTTATTATGAGCGAATTCAAAAGTTGGCTCATGGTTTATAAGTACCAATCACAAATAGTTTTTTAACTACTATGTTTAAAGCTAGTTTGTAATCATACCTCATAATTACGATTGCAAGGATGAAGTAGTTAACAATACAATAGCATAAGGAGGCGACAATGTTATGTGAAGAAGACATGATTACTACAGAAGCAAGGAGTGCACTTTGAGTGCCGCAGAATACAAAATAGGTAGCACTAGTGAAAACATAAAGTAATACAGGAAAGATTGACAAACATTGCACAAATTGTGGGATGACGAATCAAAATGTGGAAACATGCAAAAAAAAGAAAGAGTAAACCATGGTGGCAACCACAGAGGTTACACAACCAAGTAAAAAACCATAGAAGACATCTTCATATGCATGCCACATATGTGGTTTGAATGGATATAAAATGATAGATTGTCCAAAGTTTGTTGAAATGCAGAAGATGTTTCATGGGAAATCTATGGTAATAGTAAAGGTTCAACCTGTTGTTGAGACAGAACCAGTCATTGCAAATGTGAATGTGGTGGATGTTAATGTTACCACAAGAAGTAAAATAATTGAAAAACAAGTGTTCACACTAGAAGAAAAACATGTATTTTCGACTGCTCTTTGCAACTAAAATTTAATCGCAAGAGACATTTTGCAACTAAAATCCTTTTAGTCGCCTAAGACAAGTCGCATGTGAAAACTAGTCGCAAATGACAAAGAGTATAAAGTCAACAAATACATTTCATCCTTTGACACCATTGTATACGTATTGTCACATGCGACTAATATGCGACTATTTTGGTCACAATTCAAGGCAAATCATGTGCTGCCACGTGTTTTAATATATGATTATTTATATTA
>Ga0209611_10011911_pt1 | contig 12367 bp, 9 predicted proteins | sample S1TSphgellanicum_3_FD_187693 | JGI IMG/M metagenome (GOLD analysis project Ga0209611, IMG submission 187693) | Host-associated microbial communities from peat moss isolated from Minnesota, USA - S1T2_Fc - Sphagnum magellanicum MG (SPAdes) (version 2) | ecosystem: Host-associated > Plants > Peat...
TAAAATGCAGGATCATGGCCAGGGCTCCCCCAAAATTTGAGGTTCTATTTTGATGCATAGAAATCCTCCCCTTTGGCCCAGGTATATAGGTGAAAGGAGGACAAAATTTGCCAAAGCATATGGGATAAAAGTGAGGTGCTATGGAGAACCTGTTGATGATCACATTGCAAACTTGGGGAACATATTGAGAACCTGATGGGAACAGTTGGGGGGAGGTGGGAGGAGCGGGTCAAAGCGAAGAGTTCCCAAGTTCCTGACATTCAATAAAAGTTTGGCAGGGTTTCATCATCTTTGGACCCTAGTTGTAAAATAGAAACAATTGGTGCTCCCCTTTAGCATACCCTTTCACTTTATATACATGAGACTTGAACCTTGAGCAAACCATATGGGATAAAAGTGAGGTGCTATTGTGAATGTCTTGGAGGGAACAACTTGAAATTTTGGGGAACATAATGAGAACATGTCAAGAACACATTAGGAACAAGGAAAAAAACACAAAAAATAACTCCCTCCACCCCGCTTTCAAAAGGGAAAACATTAACCTAACATTAATTAGTTAGGTTAAAATGATGTAGCCTGGTGATCTTGAAGCACACTTCCCAAAAGTATTTAGTAATTTAAGAGGAGCCAATTTTTATTTTTGAAGTTTCATTTATTTCAGAGCTCTATTCTCAATTTTCTGATGTATCTCATCTTTTATTTCATTCTTGTGCAATTTTTGGTAGCGGTTTCAAATAGTTTTTCTTTTAATACCATAAGTTGTCGTGTATACTGCACTTAATGTAATTTGAAATACTCCCAAAAAAAACATGAAAATAACCAAATTACCTTGGCATGCCATTCTTATTTTTTTTACAGATTTTTAATAATGGCACCAATCAGGAGAGAAAGCTCAAAGATATATTGTTAAATTTATTTTAATGTATTTCACGGTCTATCAGAATTTGGTAGAGGTGGGCTTTGAGCCAAATTCTAGTAAACCATATGCCCAAAAAGCTGCAATTGGTTGTCAAAAAAAAATTAATGTTTCTATGAAAGAGGAAAGAGGGGGAGGGAATGGCACTTTCCCTTTAGAACTTTTAAATTTGTTATATATGTTTATAGGTTCTACATACTAGTGTTATGGAGGTTTTTTTTTTAAAAAAAAATTTAAAATTTATTTATTTATTATTATCATAAACATGTTTAGGTATTTAGGATTGATAATCTACCTGGATGAAATTACAATCATCTGGGTAGGTTATCAATAAATGAGTTGATTAACTAGGTTTTTCTCAATAACTGGCTAACCTTGGTTTGTAGTTTGTACCAGTGTTGTTCATTTCTTTGCTTTTGTGAAGAATCTCTGGATCCAGTTCAGAACAGTTCCAGTTCCGTGCATAATTGGAACCCGGAATTTGTTTCAGGGTCTGGTTTTTCATAACAATGAGTTTTGATTCCAGTTCTGTTAGGGTTCCAGATTACCTGAGCTGGAACAGGCAGTTAACTATCAATTAACCTCGGGTTAGCCCTTGGTTCTAATCTTTTCTTCAAAATCTTGGTTCTAGTTTGTGGTTACAGTTGCACACACATAAATGGAACTGAGGTTCCACGTCCGACTCTTCAAAAAAAGAACAAAAGGCTCCATGTCCAACTCTTTGTAAAAAAAAAAATTTTGAAACCCACTTTCACTTCAATTTTTGTGAACCCTCCAAACCAGATAACCACCCAACCCTGGTTTTGCGCCAACTTTTACAAACTAATGAAACCAGCAATTCTAAACCTCCAAGTCAGGTAACCGCCCAATACTAGTTTCACTCCGATTTTCACAAACCAATGAAACCAGGGATTCTAACCCTCCAAACTGGGCAACCACCCAACACTGGTTTCACTCCAATTTTCACAAGCCAATGAAACCAGTGATTGTAACCCTCCAAATCAGGGTAACCGCCCAACACTGGTTTCACAAATCAATGAAACCAGCAATTCTAACCCTCCAAACCCGGTAACTGCCCAACACTGGTCTGCATGTGGGCACCTCAAAAAAGTCCATTATCACCTTTTGACAAGGCATCACAATTGCGCTAGCCCTGCCATTCGATAAGATGTACATTTACCTACTGTGTCCACACTCTGAACACCGAAACAATCCATTCCAATCTAAACACTTTCACCAAAGAAACCGATTCACTTAAAGTGAAACTGATTCTAATGAGGTAAAACTTCCAAAAGTTGGATCCAATGCGATAGTCCCTGTCCCTGTGGGGGCAGGGCCCCATAAAGTTAAAGAGCTCCCACACACACACAAGAGTTTACTGAGAAATTCTCGTGAGAGTTTTCATGCTCTCAGAGGCCTCATCACTTGCAGTGTAACGTAAAGTTGCATTGCTACTAGTCATGTCTTTTTACACCTTTTCAAAGAAAGGTACTTGTGGCGACAGAAAGTGGGCAGAACACAAATTTTACAAACCAAAAACTCTGTAGAAAGAGAGAGAGAGAGTGTGTGAGAGAAAAGCTGAGATCCAACTTTGAAATGTCATAAAGTCAGATGTGAGAGACTGGGGAAGTGATCAGTGAATCATGATGAAGCTCCTCATAACCTCAGTCCACAACTCTGATGAGACGAACAAACATCCAGAGTACCGCGAATATAGGCATGGTGTGATGCGAGGAACCGCAAAGAGGAAGCGGGATTGTCGGAGTTTTGTGAAGTGGGAAAGCGGAAAATGATTTTGTTTCACGTTGGCTCTTGTGTAGTATGAAAAGCCATCCCACCCATTTGCCCCAAATTTGTGGAAGTTCCATATATAATATTAATGTGTTTGTGAATTATTTGTTGTTAAGAGTTCTTGAGCTTCTTTTCCAATCATCTCCCAAACTTCCTCACAGTAGCTGTAATCAATGTCTGAACCAGTGTTGTTGTTGTTGTTGTTGGAAAATCGCTCACTCACCACCTCTTGTACTAGTCTGTAAACAATTGGTCACTTCCAAATTGCTTGTTTTCGTAGTTCAATTTTAGGATCACACCAGCTGCTACAAACCTTAGGATCACACAAGTTGCTGCAAACCTTATGATCACACAAGTTGTTACAAACTTACAAAATGTCGGTGTCGTCGGTGCCTTTTTTTTTGTCTTCTCCATGGCTTCGTATCAAGAGGAACTTACAAGTGAAGAATGGGTGGGAGGAGGTGAGTGGAGCTTTGGGGGATCTTGGAACGTTTATACCCATTGTCATCGCTCTCACTCTTGTGAATCACCTTGACCTTGGAACCACTCTGCTCTTCACTGGTGCCTACAATATCATCACAGGTCAGTTAGACAGAATGTTTTTCTTTCAAAATTACACACAAAATTCACAGGCACTACACATCCATTTCTACTGTCAGATGGACTCTGAGGAGAGAAGCTCTGCAGAATTTCTTGTTTCACTGTGCTAAGTCCTTGACCAAACCCAAAAAACAATTTCAGAGATTTTTCTCTCGCTGCAATTTCATACTTATCTGTGCTTCTTCAGAGCAACAATTGGGTATTTTGGTTTCATCAACTATTGGACTCTTTGGAGATTAGGAGTGTGATGAGAGATTTCTTGAGGAATTGGGTTTGCTGCTTTGGTTTTGATGAGGGTTGGGTTCTCTGCTTTGAACTTGTGATGCTTTGGTTTTAGGATCAAGAGTCCTTCTCACCCCAAAAAAATGGAGAACCTCTGGAACCCATCTTCTTCTAACATGAGCTTTAAAATGTGAGCTCAAGAGTGGCTGTTTTTTTCCAGGTCTTGTGTTTGGTGTTCCGATGCCAGTGCAACCAATGAAGGCCATAGCTTCTGTGGCTATCACACCTGGAGATCCTCTGACAGTGCCTCAAATTATGGCTGCTGGAATCACTACAGCTGCAGTTCTGGTTTTTCTAGGCATCACAGGCCTCATGACAGTCATCACACGCTGGGTTCCTCTTTCAGTTGTGAGAGGAATTCAATTGTCTCAGGGCATTTCCTTCAGCATTACCGCTTGCAAATACATACTTATCAATCAGGCCTTGGGTGGGGGAAGTGGTGGAGGCGGAGCTCGAAGCTGGGTGGGTTTAGATGGAAAACTCCTGGCTATTGCAGCCCTGTTATTTATTGTTATTGTCTCTGGTGTTGGTGAAGTGACTCATGATCTGCCTCAGATGGAAGCTCACAATGTCGAAAGAATGGAACATCTCAAAATGGCTGATGGAAAATCACATTCAGAAGGAAATGATCTTAGAGGACAGTCTAAGGATCCAGAACTTGGCAGTTCAGATATCATTGTGTCTCATACTGAAATTCCAGAGAAGATGGAGGAGAAGAAGATGATGAAGAAGAGAAATTGGATCAAATCAATTACAATTCCAACAGCACTTCTGGTGTTTGTTCTGGGAGTGGTGCTGGCATTCATCAGGCAACCCAGCATTGGGAAGCAGCTCAGGGTTGGACCCTCAACACCACACGTGGTGCACATCTCTAGACGGGATTGGAGAATTGGTTTTGTTAGAGCTGCCATTCCACAAATCCCACTGTCTGTGTTGAACTCAGTATTTGCAGTGTGCAAGCTCTCCCAGGATTTGTTTCCTTCCCAGGATGCAGTTTCTTCTTTCAATGTCTCGGTATGTGCATGTCTCTCCCCCTAAACCAGTTCTCATCCTTGATTTCTTGCTACAGACAAGCTGGTTCCACATTGTGATGAAAATAAACCCAGATCCTCCAAAGAAAAACCAGATAACATGGTGTGTGGGTTTTTGTGTTGTAGATAAGCGTGGGCCTCATGAACTTGGTCGGATGTTGGTTTGGGGCAATGCCTGCATGCCATGGTGCTGGTGGACTGGCAGGCCAGTACTGTTTCGGAGCAAGAAGTGGTTTCTCAGTAGTGTTCTTGGGGACTGCCAAGTTACTTCTTGGCCTTCTCTTAGGCAGTTCTCTTATTCATATTCTGTCAAAATTTCCTGTTGGGCTTCTTGGTGTATTGTTGTTATTTGCAGGCCTGGAGTTGGCCATGGCCTGCAGAGACCAAAACACTAGAACCGATGCATTTGTGATGCTTGTTGTAACTGTAGTCTCCCTGACAGATTACACAAGCTACAGTTCGGCCATGGGGTTTGGATGTGGAATGGTTGCAGCTATATTGTTACGCATTCGGGAAACAAAGTTTTGGGAAAAGCTTTGTAGATTAATGCCTTGGATGTCTCAGCATGCAAGTACAGAGCAAGATTCAGCTACCCAGTATTAAGCAGGCAGTCTCTAAATTTCTGTGAATAGAACTCCTGCACTTGTAAGTCATGATCTACACAAAACATGAAGAAAAACAGTGACAATTGCAGCAGCAGAGTCTGCAAGGAACTGATTGTGTTCATCATCTTGTTACCAATCGGTAACTGATGTGAATGAAATAAAAGGATCGAATTGTTTGGACTATGAGCAAGATTCCCTTTTTCTGGGTGTTGTGTCAAAAACCAAATCTCCACAACCAAAAAAATTTCATTTCCAATGTTGCACACCATCCTGGGACCGGATTGAAACTGAAAGTTTCTTCTCCTATCTCATGCCTCTAGCATAATATTTAGAACTTCAATTTAACCCAATCCAGATCCTCCGAGAAAAAAATTGAATCTTCAAAATTTCAATCTCTGTTTGCCCCCAGTTTACACAAATCTGCAAAACTCTTGAAGCTTGAAGCTTGAAGTTCCATGCCTGCAAAATTCTCCCACTTTCTGAAAACAGAAACACAGTTTTCTTTCAAATGGCTGCCAGGATAAGAGGAAGACCCCACAACACATTTTATGCACTCCCTTAGAGGAAATACACAAAAAAGAATATGCAACATTTGCTGATCAGTACAACTACTGTTGCCTGATTGCACAAACTCCCCAAAACTTTCATCCTCGAAACATTGTTAGCTCTTCTCTTGTGCCAAAGCACTCACACTGAGAAAAAAATTGCATCAATTGTTGAATTCAGATTTTTTTTGGGAGAATTGCACTTATGTTATGATGGCATTGTTTTTTTTCCATCTGTGTCCTAATGTGCAGACTTGCTTGTTGAATCATATAGAAAGGTTGTTAGTAGCATGCACACAATGTTTGTGTGCCAATGTCAAGCTCTGAAACAAAAATGCATGGTCTAAAGTACTACAATTCTTCTTGTAGAGAGTTATTGTTTCTTGTAGTGTAGGTAACTATCACGACACAAACAAATCCCTCAAGTTATATAAATCTCAAGAAACAATTATTGTTTTTCCTTTTGCCCAAACTGATTGATATTCCAGAACTTCTGCTATTTGTACTATGCCAGAAGCATGGATCTATAACTACATACACAACAAACGCATGACAGAATGCTGCATGCAGCAGCACACACACAAGAACAACAACCTAAGATGCTTCAAACTCACTTAGTTATCATATAAGGCAACAGTAAAAACAAGCACAAGTTGTTGTTGCTGGTTTCAAAGTGTTAGTATGTGATTTTTCTGTTGACGGGACTTATATTGTGTTTCAAGCAGAAAATTCTCTCTCTGAGCTCTCATTCTCTATATATAAAAGCACACAATAGAAGAAGCAGCTTCAAGAAATTTGTGTGATGCTTAGTTGGGTGCACAAGATTTTCTCACTTTTTTTTTTCTCTCTTTCTCTCTCTTTGTCTCTCTCTCTCGATCCAAATCTAAAAAGGAACTGAAAAAGTTCTCGAAGGCAGGCCAACAGATGAAGAAGCCCATGATGATGATATGATGATGAGTTTTTAGTAGTAGAAGTATCTAGTGTAATCAGGACCAAGGACAAATGTTACAGGATACAGTTCTTCCAGCCTTGGTTCTTCACATATTTCCTCCATCTTCTCAGCTTCTGTTGTTGTTGCCTTTGGCTCTTCCTTCTTCTCCTCTTCTTTCTTCTCTTCTTCTGCTGGCTTAGGAGCTGAATCCTCTGCAGGTTTTTCCTCTGGCTTTGCTTCTTCGGGTGGGGGTGGTGGTGGCTCTTCTGCTGGTTTTTCCTCTGGCTTTGCTTCTTCTTCTTTCTTCTCAGGCTCTGTCTTTGCTGCCTCAGGCTCCTCTGGCTTCTTCTCTTCTTCTTTTTTCTCTTCTTCAGGTGGGGGTGGGGGTGGTGGTGGTGTTGCTTCTTCTTCTTTCTTCTCCTCCTCTGTGGCCTTTGGCTCCTGTTGTTATATCAGAGAGACAAAAAAAACAACACCACAACATCATTTCTTCTTCTTTCTTCTCCTCGGACTCTGCCTTTGGCTCCTGTTGTTAAGAGGGAGACAAAAAAAAAAACCAACAACACAAAATCATTGCAGTGATCAAGAGAAACCAATTTGTGCAAAAACATTTGCATGTAAAGTGCTTGCATGGTTTGCTTGCACAAATTCAGCTGAATGCAGAGCATCATCAGAGAGAAGATAGACCACAATGTTCAAGGGAGACAAGATCACATTCAGGAAGGAGAGAGAGAGTACTAGGGGGATCACAATTCAGGACTAACTTTGAAGAAGAGCACACGCAGAGCCAAATCCTCCAGAGGTTTTTTTTTTCTGTCAGACAATCTGTACCTCCGGCTTTGCCTCAGAGTCCTCTTTCTTTTCTTCTTCCTTGGGTGCAGCAGCTGCTTCTTCCTCCTTCTTCTCCTCAGCTGGTGGTTCAGCTGGTGGTTCAGCTGGCGGTGGTGTCTCCTCCTTCTTTTCCTCAGCTGGTGGTTCAGCTGGTGGTGGTGGTGTCTCCTCCTCCTTCTTTTCTTCTTCAGGCTTCTTCTCAGCCTCCTCCTCCTTTTTCTCTGGTTCTTCTGGGGCCTTCTCCTCCTCTTTCTTCTCTTCTTCTTTAACTTCTTCCACCTTGGGTGGCTCTTCCACCTTCGGCTCTTCTGGCCAAAAGGATGTAATCTTCCCAGATTTGGATACCTTCTTCAACACATCATCAGGCTGCACATCACCTGTGACTGTCACTTTCTGTCCAGGAAAATCAATTGTGTAGGAGATCACTCCTGCAACAAAACACATACAAACAAACAAACCAACCAACCCACAACACATCAACAAATGCTTGTGCATGCCAATGGTGAGTGATCAGCCCCACAAGGAGTTCTTGTACAACTCCTTGTGGGAAAGTTCTGGGTTATCCTTTTTAGAAACCCCTCTTTCAACCAATGTCAAAGGGAGGGATATTTATTGGTCTTTCCCGACTTCCTTCCCCTTGTAATAGTCATATGGTAGAGTTGTACATAAACCCTTCTAGATGAACTTTTGCCATGAGGTTCCTTGGGAAAGAATGTTGCAAAACCCCTCGTGTTGCACATTGATTCCATGTTACTTACACTTGTAGTAGTTTATTCTTGGAAGTAAAGTTAGGCAAAAAAAAATTTTCCCACAAGGGAATCGTCCAAAAGCTCATTGCATTGTGAGCAGCATAAAAGCTAGCTCTCAATGCCGTTGATGATCATGAATCTAAGCATAGTTTATACTATGCACAATCAGCTCTAGGAGATGCTAGCTAGCTACTTGTTGATCATGGATCTTTCTTATTACAATGACAATTTAAATTACTATGAAATATTTTTGAATATTTGCATCAAATTTTGAACATTGAAACTTTGCAAGTAGTGGAGTCTATTCCCAAACAAAATTTGACAATTCAAATTATTGTGGTTCCCTTGCAATTTTTAGAAGATACAAAAATACAATTTTAAGCAGTGTCCCCTCACTTGGTTGGCTCCTTTGACAATGTTTTCCATCTTGACGATGTTGTCACTCAATAGATGATACATATGTATGTCATGTATTTGTGTACCTCGTATTCGTTTCACAGCTCGCTTGACAGAGCCTGCACATCCTTCGCAGTGCATCACCACCTTAAGTGTGACAGTTCGCACCTCTACTGTCTGCAGCACATGAAGAGATCTATCAATCAATAACTAGTTTCTACTCATGCATGATTCTTGAGAGCTGATCTTGACAAAAACTAGGTGGTTGATATGATCAACAGAATTTTGTATCCATGTTCAGCTTTAAACAACACTTTCTTGATGAACTCAATTGCTCCTCCTCCTGGTGGCTGCAACTAATTATCCCCGCAAAAACTCTTACTTATATACTATAATTTGCAGAACTTTGACTCTGCTAGCTACTAGACCTCGGATAAATATTAATGCATGCAGGGATGATCTCATTATATCCTCCAAAATTAGCCTGAGAGTGATTGACTTCACTGCAGCTAGCAGCTACACAGACACTAGATCTGCATCTTTCTCAGACTCTGGAAGAAGAACTACTAGTACTAGTACTAGTGATGAGCAGGAATTATATGCAGCAACCAGAAGCATCTGACGATGAATCAAAGAACAGAACAGTCGACTCTACTACAACTGAGAGAGAGAGAGAGAGAGAGAGAGAGAGAGAAATCAAAGAGAGATAGATATATACCAGAGTAGCCATCGCCTCTGCAATCTTTGTTGTTGAGCTTGAGATCAAGTTTGCAAAGTCAAGGAGCTATAAAAGCTTTCTAATGCAGATCAGTTGTAAGAGCTTGAAGGTAGTCGATCTCAGATCATTCACAGATGTTTGCAGCAGGAGCACACTGGGTCTTCCAACTGAAAAAAGAGAGCTCTTGAGCTAATTACTACTAAATCAACTGAGGCTGATCACCCCACAACCAAAAAAACCCAGGAAAAAATATCAACTTGTGCTTGCAGCTCACTATTGGGGAGTGGGGGGGAGAGGTGGGTGTTGTTGTTGTTGACAATCATAAGAGTTAAATGGAAACAAAACACAAGCACATCAGTAATGACACACATGAACTAACTACAATTCAACAACAAGAAGTTCAGATACGCATTAAGCTTTGAAAATGGCACTCAATTAATACCACCCACCAGCTTGCTTCCTTGTTTGCTTGCTGCAGAAGAAATAGATATGTCTAGAGATGAGAGAGAGAAGTTTGGAGAGAGAGAAAGAGAGGCACAGAAACAGAAACTATGAGAGAGAATAGGACACACCAACATAAAGAAATTTGCTACTTGGCCAGCTGCTGGGGACCTCTTCAAACCAAAATAAACAATTTTAATCCAGCAACTCCTGGAAACGATTCTTATTGCAATGGATTTTTTAAATTGAAAATAAAAAAATGTGCCAACCAAAGTAAGTCACCAGATTTTGAAGGAAAGTTTTTCTGAAATCACAATATCTAGACAAAACTATAGAGGAACCCATGCAAGTTGCCAAAATATAGAACAATTCTTAATTTTTTCTACTTTGCTCTCTGATCTGTCTGTAGCCAAATTTGGCTAATTTCCTCTCAAGTTGCAAAAATATAGTACAATTCTTAAATTTTTTTACTTTGCTTTCTGATCTGTCTGTAGACAAATTTGGCTAATTCCTCTTGTGGATGATCGCCATAATTGTGGTGTCTACATAAGAAAAATTTGAAGAAAATTTGTTATTATTTTATTGAACCTGTTCTTGACCTGTTCTGTTTACTATAATCTCTCCAACATTACTTGATACTACTTAACCATCCACAATCAACTTCTGACACTCCATCCAACAAACAAATAGTATAAATCACCACCTTCCTTCATCTCAAGCTCTTTGCCTTCTCACCCAAGCATGCATGTCGCCCACCGGCATGCTCAGTCTCCCCCCTCTGCCCCTTTATATCTTATTGTACATTGTCCAATGTTGTTTTTTTCTTTTTTTTTGGATTGCAACAATGAATGTTGTGTACATTGTCCAAGTGCTGTTTTTTTCTTTTTCTTTTTTTTTGGTTACAACAATGAATATTGTGTACATTATCCAATGTTGTGCTTTTTTAAATTTTGGGGTGCAATATTGAATATTTTGTGCATTGTCCTAGTGTTGCTAATTTTTTAAAAAAAATTGTGTGGAAAGAAAATGGGTTTTTGTACATTGTCAGTGTTGTTTTGTTTTGTGCAACAATAATAACATGTAGGTAGTACATTGTCCAGTGTTGTTAATTTTTGTGCAACCATGGGGGAAGGTGAAGGAGATTCATTGAAGCCCCATTGAGATTTCTGAATTATGTACTAAAAAGTTCATGAATTTTTGCATCTCTGGTTACTACTACTATTAACTACTGGGTTACAACTGGTGTTGGGTGGGTACTTGATTTGGCAGGTAAGAACCGTTGGTTCTGGTTGGGGTTAATCAGAATCGAACCAGAAATGGAACCAGATTTTCATTTAAAAAGAATTGGAACTGGGTTCCTGGTTTCAATTATGTGTGGAATTGGAATCAGAATTCACATACATGGTTTGAAAAAACCAAAAGTGACTAGAACTAGGGGTTAATCAAAGGTTAACCAGCCAAAACTTGTTACAACTCATGTTTCTCAAATTCTAACTTGGTAGAATCCAAACCGTAGTAAAGTAAAGTTTGTGAACTTTGGCACCTTAATATTACTGCGCCCTAAAAACTAATGCAACTAATAATATGGTACCTATAGTCGCCTCTATTAATCAGAGGAGGGGTGGCACACAAAGTGTGTTTGCTTTTTTTAATTTTTAAACGAGTCACTTTGATTGTTGGCCCATCACCAATTTTTTTGAAATTTTGAGCACTCCACAAAATAAGAAGCAAAGAGGTGCTTCATTAAGGTCGTTATATATATATGTGAAAGTTCATCTTTGGCAAAAGCATATGGGATAAAAGTGTGGTGATATTGGGAACATATTGTGGAACACATTGGGAACTTGATGGAAACATATTGGTAACAACCCAGAAAATAAAAAATCTATCGATAGTAATAAAGTTATCTAATTTTTGCAATCCTAATGATGCTACCTGGGAAGTTAGTATATGATACTAATACTACTTCCTTGCTCGTCACTTCTCCCATTACCCTCTCCACTCTCACACAAACAACAACAAAGAAAACAGTGTTATTATTATAAGTTGCTGGGAGCTCCCCCCCCCAAAAAAAAAAAAACCAATTTAGCAGCCCAAACTTTTTGAATAGGCCCAGAAAAAAAAAAACAAAACAAAACAAATAAATAAATAAATAAACTCTACTAGTATGTGGAGGGAAGAGAGAAGTTGTCCAGCTTTAAAAAAACAAAGTTGCATGTAATGCTAAGAAAATCCCACAAAAATTATTGCACGAATGCCCAAAAGTTGAAGAATTCCATTGAAGTGACAGACAGACGGCACCAAAAGTGGACTACACACAACTAATTTAGTAGCAATTGCACAAACTCCCTATCCCGAGTGTGTCTGCCCCATCATCTCACTCAGCAACAAGAACTTACTTTGTGTAAGGTAAGGGAGAGACTAGAGAACAATGGAAGCTTTTCCAAGTTGGTCCCACATCTTCTGGAGGAATGTTCACCTGGTGGTTTGTTACTGTGATCTAGCCCACGAAATAACCAGAACCGCCAGTG
>Ga0209611_10011912_pt1 | contig 12367 bp, 7 predicted proteins | sample S1TSphgellanicum_3_FD_187693 | JGI IMG/M metagenome (GOLD analysis project Ga0209611, IMG submission 187693) | Host-associated microbial communities from peat moss isolated from Minnesota, USA - S1T2_Fc - Sphagnum magellanicum MG (SPAdes) (version 2) | ecosystem: Host-associated > Plants > Peat...
GGTCAAAGGTCAGCAGCCAAAAAAGATTGACTGTGGTAGAATGTTGGTTAACGTAAGGTAAAGAGGTGAATGAAAAAGAGGCGAATCATCCAGCCCATCCTATGGACAGAACGGCCAACTGGTGCAGTCATGGGGGCTGGTTCACTCTGGCCCACACAACGCAGGATGGATGTTATGTGGAGGGATTGTTACCACCATTTTGTTGTATTCCTGTCCCATTGTGGTTAGTTATGTACTAACCATCCACATGTATGTAATATCTACCTACTTAGTAATCACCAAGTCCATGTTCTACTTAACTAGATACATAGTAACCATGTACATTAGTCTAGTACTTTTACCTATGTTACATAATCCTTGGTGACAATCCCATAGTAGTAGTAGGAAGTTCGTTAGTTAGTTAGTTAGTTAGTTACTACCAGTTAGTTAGTTGGTTAGTATTTGCATATTTAGTGTGGAATCGATGATGCATTATTGTGTGGAATTCACCTCTAACTTCGGAGGTGTTTAAAACTTTTGAGGAATGGGAGCATTGGGAATGGGCAAGACATATTATGAGTCTTGGGTTCTTTGGAAATCCTGGATTTTATTTTATTTTTCTGGAAAGAATGTAAGTACCAATAAGATGGAATTGTTTTGCTCTCTTGTGGAATTGTCATCTTCTACTACTAGTGGACTGAGGTGAGTGAGGTGAGGAGTTAGTATTTGCATTTTTAATGTGGAATCGATGATGCATTATTGTGTGGAATTCACCTTTGAACACTTTGGAGGTGTTCAAATTTTTTTGAGGAATGGGCAGGATATTATATTGAGTCTTGGGTTTTGCGGAAAACCCAGATTTTTTTTTCCTGGAAGAGTGTAATCTACCAGTGTAAAGTACCAATCGAAGATGGAATCGTTTTGCTCTCTTGCGGAATTGTCATCTTCTACTAGTGGACTGAGCTGAGGTGAGGAGTGTCCAGCAGAAGAGAGAGAGAGAAAAGGTCGAAAAGATTTTGTGTGTGTGTGCAATTCCTTGTACGCTTTTCTTTCTGTACTCTTCTGCTTTCAGATCTGACTCTAAATCGTTTTTTTTGGTTGTTATTGCTGTAGCTATTATTTGAATTTTTTTTGGTTTTGTTGTGGAGATGCACTCTCGAGCTTATGTCTATGTTTTTTTGTCTGTTTTTTTCCCCAATGTATGTTTTCTCATAATGAGTGGCGGAGCAACGAGTTCTCTAGTAGGCAGTGATGATGATGATGCTTTCTGAGAGGGAGATGTGTTTTTTTCTTTGCTCTTGCTTTCCGTAAGGTTTATGATTCACGAGGAGGAGCTGCTTCATGATGCGAAGACGACGACTATGAAGACGTCTTGTTGAAGCTCATTGGTGGGGAGAGGAGGAGACCGAGGATTTGGGGATTGATTGTAAGAGAGAACTTGGAAGGGATCATGTTTTCATTGCTGTATGGGCTTTGGAAATACCTGTTTAGTAAAGCCGAGTTCCATGTTCTCATTCTGGGGATTGACAAGGCAGGCAAGACGACGGTGCTGGAGAAGCTAAAGACGCTCTACTCAGATTTGGAAGGTCTTCCTCCAGATAGAATTGTTCCCACCGTGGGACTCAACATCGGCCGTGTGGAAGCTCACAAGTCGAAGCTGATCTTCTGGGATCTCGGGGGGCAGTTAGGGTTGCGAACCATCTGGGAGAAGTATTTTGAAGAAGCGCATGCCGTTCTCTATGTCGTGGATGCTGCAAATCAGTCGCGATTTGATGATGCAAAATCAGCTCTAGAGAAGGTTCTCAGACATCCAGATCTGCAAGGAGCTCCAATACTCATCTTTGCCAACAAGCAGGACTTGCCAGCAGCTGTGATTGCCCAGGACCTTTCTCACTACCTTGATCTCAAGGAGCTTAATGATCGGCCTTCCCTCGTACAGGCCATGTCTGCTTATGATGGTTCAGGCATTCAGGAAGGAGTGTTCTGGCTTGTGGAGGCCATGAGAAAGACCAAGAGGACTGAGGAGCTGAAACGCCGGGCAGATGCTGCTGTGACTTTGTAGAGAGATAATCTTCACAAGTATTCAGGCAAGAGATTTTTTTTCCAGCAAGCTTAAGAATCCATAGCATTCTCATAGTTTAAGATCTTTGGGTAATTCAAGCAGGTCTAATCTCAAGATCTAGGGTTCTCTTGGAGCACATACTGGGAATTGGAAGGGGTACAGAACTAATCTTGCTTGATTGATGCTTGCAAAACTGACAGGGGGGTGTGTGGAAGAGTCATTCTGGCAGCAATGCAATTAAGACGGTTAGTAATCAGAATCCATGAATCTGGGGATTTTCCTAAAGAGATGATCTAGTCAGTCTGCCCATCTGTGTTTGGGCAGGTTAAGAGGTGCATTATTCTATTAGTCATGCTATGACTGTTCTATGGTTTTGGCATCACACCCCTAAAATAGAAGATGACCAGGGCTTCACAACACCGATTTTTATGTTGCTGGCATACTGCATCCATTTCATTCCATACCTCAACTTTGTGGATTTCACCATATGAAGTGCAAGTCAACCCACGTGTGTTGTCTCTTATGTATAGGCTTGTTTTTCTCTCAAAGAAGCCCATAGTGTAACAATATCTAAAGACATTAGAAAAGCAGCAACCACAAAAGAGACTGTTCTTTGCTTGGAAGCTTCTTCCTTGCTTTTTCTGGGTATGAAATCCCATTTATTCTGTTGATCCATGTGATATGTTTTCCCATGGAGAGTGATTGAATATTGAACCACTACTCCAGCTGCTACCCAAGAATTAGAGTTATCAAGGGGATTCAGGGTTTATGGTTCTAAATTGTGTAAGGCAACATCAAGCAGTAGGCAGATTTGGAAATTAGGGTTTCAGGTTACTGGAAGGGTGACACCAATTGGAAAGTGGTGGTTTGAGAATTAGGGCATTTTTTCATGCATCCTGAAACTAGTATGATTGCTACTATTCTTGCTTGTTTGGTGTATGTTTTTTCATGTTACCTTATTTCTACATTTATCCCCGGTTACCTTCTTGTTTTCCTTGCTTCAACAACCATTACCTTGGCTAATTAATGTCTGTAAAGAAGCTTTGGTCCTTGCAAATGAGGCATGATGTACAACTTTGTGAATGTGTTGAGTATTTCTCTGAGGTACACAGATCTAGTGATCTTCCAAAGTTACTAGAATGCATGTGACAAAACTAGAGCTACATATTGAGGCAAATACAAACAAGGGAGAGTGTAAGCACTTAGCCCCAATTTCTCTTGAACTCAGGGGGTGGGTAAGATGATGTTTGTTTATGGATGCAAGCAAATGTATGTGTGTGGGTGATGGGGGGGGGGGGGGGGGGGGTGGATGTTCTGGAGAAGGGTAGGGGAGAGTGTGAAGTATGAGGTAGGTTGGAGCATGATCACGGTTAGCAATAGAGTGGATGCGGTGCAGTCAGAAAGGAATTAGTCTTGTGATGGGAACTTGAAATGGTCATTGGCTGAATAAAACAGTGATAAGGTAGAAAGGGTTTCTATCAATATCAAATATAGGTGCATTAGAGGGTTGTGCATGGGAGTGGCAAGTTCTTGTTAGGCTGAGGAGATTGTAAAAGAGTAAGGCTTGACCTGTTCATCCCTGAAAGGGAATTTGATCAATGAGCAAGGTTGGACTATGCCATTGTTGTGGAGTTCTCTCTTTTTCAAAGAAAGAACTGGCAGGTAAGCACAGGATATATGAACCCCTCAATCAGTGGATCTAAAAACACCAAAGGAGTTGGGACCTATTTTGAACTGGTGGTACTGAAAAAATAAAAGAACCAATTCAGCATGCAGTCAATTCTCTTAAAAACAATTAAAGAACTGATCATACAACCTTCCATTGAACTGCAGATTCTTTGCTGGTTCTTTCACAAAAACTGTTGGTTGAATGTGTGTAATGTTGAACATAACAAGCTCAAAACAACATAATTTATGTGTTTTAAGGTATAGAGTTCAGGGTCTTAGGGTTAAGGGAGAATCCATACAGAATAATATGAATACAAATAATCTTCAACATTTCCCCAATGGCATGCATGTCAGTATGATTGCATCAACATTAAGAATTTTTAAACCATCTAATTTGTATTAATTGTTACCATGTAAGTTCAAACTAAAATTAGCACAAAAGTTACACTTAAAAATTATTGATAATACATTGCAAGAGAGCCACATTTTGCTATGCATACTTAAGGCATGGAATAATGTTAAGATCAAGTAATCACAGATGGAGTTAAGATTCATTTGAGATAAATTTAGAATAGTTGAATTCTGACTTAACATGTGTAACATTATGATTCCATTATTGCAAACATATATTTCACAAACAGTAACATTGCAACATAATAATATATTAATTCCAAATCACCATAATGGCATGAGAATAATTAGTTAGGTGAGAAAAACAAATATTCAAACCTAGTTAGATAGATTTCCCCTCCCTCTCTTTTTGAGACTTCAAAGAACATGGAAAAAAAGGGATAATGTGTGACTCATGAGAATCCTTAGTCAGTAGAAGTAGCATATAGTTCTTTTAATTAAAGCTAATTGAGGACATTCTATAGCTTGAAGGAAGTAATATCAATATTTCAATAGTAAAATATATGGGGGAATGGTGATAATCCACGTGAATATGTTATTGTGCTAATTGAGTATTAAATGGCAGTTTCTAGCCCCTCCAGATGCCAAGAATTAGTGAAAGGAATTTAAGCTTTAGATGAAGAAACAGGCATTAGGCCAAAGAGCTAGAAAAACCCAAGTTAGCAACAAAGACTTTGAAGGATGCAGAAACAGTTTTGCTTTGTTGAATGCCCATTGTTGTGTACCGTGTCTTGTTTTCCGGTGGAGTCTACGTCCACACAACTATTAAATTCTATTAGTTCCGTCTTAGCTTATCATCCATGTCCAACTAGTGTAAGCATTGTACCTCATAATATGCTTGGCTAGACTGTCAAAAAAGTAGGAAATATCACATACAAATGCAAAGCTCTCTGCTTAGACCGCACATCCTACTCCTTGCTGCAATGCAGAGCAAATTCTTTCATAGCCTGGTGGACACTTGGAGTTTTGCATCAGTTACCTCTTCTGTCAAAATGCTGACAGCAGGGTTGAATTGGCATTGAGATTGACAGCTCTCTGCAGTTCTTCATTCAAAGTTGTAGTTTGTCCCAATCATGAATTGCTGTAACAGATTCCCAAATCCCTTGCAAGTTCATGAAGCAAATATTATAACTTCATCTTCTTCTGAATTCAAGGTCAGTCCCTTGAATTCAGAAGAAGATGAAGTCATTATATGTACAACCCTTCCTCTCAATGTTGTTTCTCCATCTCGTCCTCTTATTCACAACTAACCCTTCCTCTCGTTATTTCTCCATCTAGTTTGTCTTCTTCTGGTAACGACATTGCATCTTGGTGGTGGTTGCATCCTGTCCCTAAACCCTAATCTCCAAGCAATGTTTTTCACATACGCAAATTTGCGACGTCCGTAAGCAGCTTTTCACAACATGACTTTTGCTTATCATTCACAAAAAGCTTACGATATTCCCGAGCAGTTGATTCTTGGAGAAAGACAATACACTCATGAACGGCAACCAGGCATAAAACCAGATTGCATCTATCACTGCCGCTGCTTCTTCTTCATCGGCGTCTTGTTCGTCCCCCACAGCGCTACGATGCCCTAATTTTAACGGACTGGATGTCGACGATCCAAGAGCTCTAACTGAATTTCGTGGAGGGGCTTCATTCTGGAACCCTGGGATTTCGATGCGAGTTTCGCAGAGAATGGCAGCATTATGCACTTTAGACACTTGACATAGACACTTGATATAGTTAGTTTATAGGACTCAAAATGACATTTACATAGTTTACAAGAATAAAATCCAATCTAAGAATTCTTTACTTTTGTGAACTGACCAATAGTCCACTAACCAAATCATTTTTGGATGTTTTGTCAAGGTCAATTACTCAACCTAAGATTGTAAAAATGGTAGCAAAATTTTGTGCACAAATATTTTCATGGTTTCCAAAGTTGACCGATGATTCTTTTTCAAGGTGAGATCCCATCCATCATTGATGTACATGGTTTTACCATCATTGTTTGGTGGTAGTGTTTTGTTGGTGGTACTTGCAAATACAACTTAACAAAGAAGCAACCCATCTGTAGTTGATGAAACAACAAGAGTAACTTGTCTCTTATCCTCTATCCCTAAAACTTTGAATGTGTTTTGTACCCTTACTCTCCCATGTTCTCTTTCCTGGTGTTGGCACAAGATGTATTCTTGTTTGGTCACTGTTGACCACTAGGGTTAAAGGAATGTTGTAAGTTTTTACAAGGTAAATAACCTTGTAACTCATGTTTTACCCTTGCATATTCCAATCAATTGGAAGCTTACTTGTTATAGATGTTGCAATTATGAAGTTTTAACAAGCCCATTCTCTTGGGACTTTGGAAACCCCAAGTGTATCACTTATGATTTTGGGAGCAAGAGATTATATAATGTTTTTCACTATGGGTTGTATGGTGGAAGTAGCAAGGGATTGGCCTACTCGCAATTTTTGTAACAAGTTCACCAAAACATCTCAAAGTTCTAAATGCTCTTCAAGTACTAGTAAGTTTCTTTTATTTGGTTTTACTGTTGTTCCAAGCCTTGTTGCATGAATGTAGTTTGGTTTTAGGTCACCATTTGGTGTAAACCAATCCCGCAAACTGGCCTTCTCTAATTTCTCGTATGGACTTGGGATTCTAGGTTTCTTGTGAGCAAATTTGAGGAAGTGTAAAGCTTGGGAGTTGTTACCATATTTTTTCACAACAACCGTGATGGGTGACCAAAGATGTGGTTGGAACTAGTTGGTGAATTCCCTTCTTGTTTTTTGATGTTTCTTGCGATGTCCTCCACCTTCCTCTTGCTTAATCTCTTGGTTTGGCGATAATTATAAAATGTGTTTTTGTGGCTTGCCCACAACACGCTTCTCCACTTGCTTCAAACTAGACTTGATTTGGTAAAACACATGCATCAAGCAACTCTATCTCATCTTGTAATGTTACTTCCCTTTCTTCATTTGTGACTTTCTTGAAAATAAAAGTGAAGGTGTTTTGGTGAAACTTTTTATACTTCATCTCTATTGAAATGCACACTAGACTAAATTTCTTTTGAGTATCAAACCTATACTAAAAAATAAAGAACCTCTCATCAATGTTGGAACCTATTGAAAGCTTCTCACATAAAAAGATTATAGGTTTTTCCATCTTGTTTGTTGCAAGCAGTTGGTTTGTACTTAATATTTTCAAGAAACAACAGTTGGATTCTAAAATCCATGAACAAAATTATAACTACTTATAATTTACCTTCCATCCACATCCATTTCATTTTATTGTCAAATTTTAATGTATCAACCATATAAAAACGCCATTTAAAAATAAAATAAAATTGCCAAATCAATATTTCCAAATTAAATTAATTATTCGACAATTGAATGCTGAAGCCACCAAGGTGATATGGCATTTTACATCCAAGAAAGAAGCACATAGGTGGTTACCCAAAGAGGTATGTCTATATCCTTAAGATAATGAAGAGACATGTTTCTACATATCATGTGATGCTAGCTGACTAGACTAACTGATTGCAATGAGTTGTTACAGAGACCCCATCACACTGTTTGATGAACTATCATGGCATTCAGTTTGCTTGCTGCACCTTACAACAGCTGACCTCGACTTAGAGTGGCTTTAGGACTTCTAGGAATAGGTGGTGGGCACAACTCCTACTTAGCCAAGCACTCCATGAAATTGATATTGCCAGCACTAGTAATAGCTTTGTTTTCGATCATCAGCTCACAAACTTACTTCACAGTTTTCTTTTCTACTTTTATAGTCTGAAAGATGTTCACTTAAATTTGAGGGACATTATTCTAGAGACATGGTCTTATGGTCAGCCTGGATATCTAGGGTTCAAGTGGGAACGGCCCATTGGCGTGCCACCCACTTAGCCAAGGAGTCTAAACTCTAAAAGTTCCCAGAACTCAGTTCAAGCTGGAACATGCCTTTGAAATGACATTTCTGAGAGGAATGGGGAACCCATTCTGTGGACCCTCCATCCTCCTCCCCCCCCTCCCCACAAGCTATTTCGTGCAATGTACTGAGTAAAAGGGGTCTGCTTTCCCCCTCTCCGTATGCGATTCACTCTTAAGGGATGACACATGTTGAGTTCAATGGTCTCAATATCTAAGATCCAACGGACAAAATAGGTTTCTACAATTTGAGATTATCCAGACTCCAACGTTCCGAATTCCCATCAAGGGAGTTTGTTTTTTTCCTTTCTTGAAAACTGACAATTGTCAATTTTCAAGTTGTGTGGATAGGAGCCAAAAGCCAATCCATCTGAAATGATTTCTACTCGTTTTATTATTTCTGAATTCTAATGGAAGTGTGAAAAGATGAAACGTGCTAATTTTTTTAAAATATCAACCTTTCAGACAAATAACCCAAAAAATTTATTCATTCTTGAAAATTAGAGATTGTTTTTTAATGCCCATGATAGTGTAATAAACTGACAGTAAAAGTACTTTGTCAAATATATCTGATTCATAATATATGCCTCTGAAAAATGCCTTCAAGGCTTGTTACTTTTGTTCAACTGACATCCTCTCCGGAAATGTCAATTCAAAGGCTATTAATCAAAAGCTAACCTCCTGTCATTTTGAATCTCTATCTCTTTAGTGGTGATATTTAACTGGGGTAATGTCAAAATTGGACTTGAACACCCTAGTTTAGTTTAGGTAGATGGGACATTGATAATGTTTAGAAGAAACCCGAAAACAAATTTGAGTTTTTCCATGGTACCAGTGTAGGTGCTGGTTCACCCAAATCAATGTTCATCTATGCTCAGATCCAGTTTGCCTTTTGGAAACTAAAATATGGAGAGGTGGTGGTGTAGAAAGTTGTACTTGCATTGGAGCCCTGCAATAAAAGTTAGGGGCATCATAGAAGCTGAGAAAGCAATCTCTAACTTGCCAAAAGATGCGGTAAGAAGTTCTATACATTATATCAAAGAAAGAATAGGACAGATTTATTTTAGATCAAGTCGTTTGAGAGAGGGGAAAATTAAAACCTCCAGTGCAGATTGAAACTTCACCTACACAGAAAACATCTGACAATTATGCACTTCACAAACCTTTCAGGATACGAGGGATCTAAGTAATTACTAATTACTCTGTCACCTGTGTGGCTGCTTATGTAAACAAGCTGCTTGTAACATTTGATTCTGCCCCTTATGACAAGTTCAAACCAGCAGCAGTTAAAACAAAGAAATGTTCCATGAAGTTCTTGGAAAATGGACGGGCAGGTCCACAGTGACAGTTGGTGAACATCCATCAAAATGTGGGACCAAATGAAAACAACAGATCATAGTCCCTCCCTTATAGAGAGAGCCAACAAACCATCTCTCAAAAACTAATGAGTAACATATTCAAAAGAAGGCCTACAACCCATCCAAGAAGAGCTAACAACAGGACCAAATTCATGTGCAGGAAGGGAATAACTCTCTCATGAGTACTGAGAAATCTCAGAAATCTTCAACACTCACCATTCAGGAAACCGGGACAAGGTGGAGAACAATTTTTCCTTTTCAAGTCAAAGAGAAACTCCTAGAATAAGGACTGAAGAACAGAAAGAAAAAAAAGGAAGGGAACAAAAAAGTTGCATATGGAGCTGCTGAATGCACATAGTAACAAACTAGTCCATAGAATCATGTAAGTACCTGTCAAATATGCTGGGGTTTTTTCTTCGAGCTGCATCCACAAGCAGCACTGGAGATGGCCCAAAACCTTGCTTCAGATCATGTGATGCCAGCAGCTCCGTAGATGGGGGGGATGATGCTTATGACCCTTGTTTCCTCGTTTTGAAACAATCTCTATGTCCGAGTTGGAGTATTTAGCTTGACCACACCAGCTGGGAAACTAAGATTCATCATTGCTCACGAAAACTGCAAGATATAAGCTGTCTGTGAAAACAACAGAAAATTGTTGACAATGGAAACTAAGATGAAGCAACCAGCTGATATGATCAGGAACAACATGGAATCGTGACTTAGCCACCAGCGGCACCAGCCTACAAATGTTTACAGGCTGCTGGAAAGTATCTGGTTACATGTCTCAAGATGCATGAGACCAACCATTTGGCTAGAAGTTCACATGACCAGGATGATTGATTTGGACATATCCATGTGAGGAGAGTATATACAAACGTCAGAAATGGATTTCTTGTTAAGGATGCTGAATGGAGGATCTCTCTGTGACCACAGCAGCCAAAACGAGAACCAAAACAGCCATAGCCAGTGGTGTCAATCTCATGATCATTTATTCTGCATCTTTACAAATCAGGCTTATTGAATCAAAGCACTGTTCCCTGCAAATCCATCTGTGCCTCCTGATCCAGGTACTTACAGCAATACGACGATCCCTTTCTTCACTTCTTCAGAAATTGCTAACAGAAAACGTAGTACCAAATGAGCCGCCGTCGGCGAACAACATAGGCACACACACAGATACACATACAGACGACATACGGGGACGCAAACCTGCATACATCTGGTCACGCCTCCTTAAGCTGCGTCACTTTCAGAATGTAATCCTGCATGGCCTCATCCTTGGATTTGTCCTCTACCTTCTTCCACGCGTCCCACTTGGCCCGTCCCTTTTGGTCGAAGATTCCAGGACGGCTCGTTTCGGGTTTGCCGACGGTGGCCGTCTTGAACAGGCCGTAGAGGACGAGCTTGTCGTCATTGGTGGTGGAAGCAGGTAGTGTGAGCGCATCCTTGGCCGCCTGGTCAAAATCTTCCTTCAATCCCATGGTTATTTTGGCAAGGCTTTTCTTGCACCTTCTTCTTCTTCACAAGCACGTCGTTCTTATCGTCTCCCTTCCCTTCCCGACACCACCGGCCCTGTAAAAGACTGACCACGAGGAAGACGAGAGATCGATGCAAACAAGCGAAGAAGGAACGCAAGAAAGCCGTCGAGAGCTTGCCGCTTGGAGGGTAGAAGAAGCAAGTTCCATGCACAGATTCGACAAGGTTCCTGGACATTCCAGCAGGAATGAACCCCACCCCCCTTGCTGTAATCACCCGGCCCATGAAGTTCCATTCCGTAATGTCCAAACATTCCGTTTGGGCCGATACTTCGGCCCTGAAGCTTGCCTCGGTTCTGTCATAGGAAAACTAAATTAATAAATAACACAAATAAATTTACGGATAAAATTTATTTTTATTACACTAAATCTCCACTCGTAGTTTAGCTTCTCCATTCTTTTCTTTTTTTCCTTTTTTTTTTTTTTTTCCTCCCCCCACAACCTTTTTAATGCACTGGGAATAATTGAGCCATGGATGGATGCACCCAGACTATTTCCAGTAACCAGCACCCTCTTGTTGGCTATCGGATATAACCGTCATCCTTAATGAGTATTGAGAGGTCCTTTTTTCATCCATATAAAGAATAGTTATGACATTTCCATCCATGCAGAGAGCGGATACGGATTCATTGGGCCAATGAGAGCTGAGAGGGTGGCATTTATTGGCCACAGTGAACCAGCACCCATTAAGGCACCATCCACTGGATGCCCATTATTACTCAGTTCTGGATGAACCTCAACTGAGTTAAATTTTGGTTTCACCTTGGTAACCAATTCTGTAAGAAATAGGTCTCATATATATAGGTAGATATGTAAGAAATAGGTAATTACTAGGTAAGTAGATGGGCTTTTACTACCTACCTACTAACAACTTGCTTGTGGATTGTTAGTAGGTAGGTAGAAAAAGCAACTGAGCTAATCACCATGATTAGCTAGGGAACTGGAACCCAACAGAAAACTGTTTCCTGATCACTTATCATTCATCCTTCATAGAGTGCTGGTGGGTGCTGGTTCATTGTGGCCATATTTTAACACTGAATTCTTGGGCTTTGTACCCAAAAAAGAATCCTTCCTCAAATGAAGACCCAATTTCTTTGGACAAAGGAACTGCCTTGTTGGGCCTGCTAGGCTTATATTCCTTGTCCTTTGGGTCACCGTAATTTGAACTTTCCAAATTTTGTCTTTGTATTTGGCCTGGCCGGGCCGGGACGTAGCAGAACTTCCCATCTGTAGTCCTTACAGGGATCTTACAAAAGTGTATGGTGCCTTTTCTTGAAAAAGTGCCTTACACTTTGTCTAACATTCTTAACTTAAAAAATTGTTTGTTAAGGTGTGATGGCTCCCTGGTACAGCCCATTCTAGGACCATGGGTCTTCAGATAAGGTCCCCAGTTCAAACCAGTGTTGGCTGGTTCTTGGTTTTTAGTAGATCCGGAAGGTCCGGGTCTT
>Ga0209611_10011916_pt1 | contig 12360 bp, 11 predicted proteins | sample S1TSphgellanicum_3_FD_187693 | JGI IMG/M metagenome (GOLD analysis project Ga0209611, IMG submission 187693) | Host-associated microbial communities from peat moss isolated from Minnesota, USA - S1T2_Fc - Sphagnum magellanicum MG (SPAdes) (version 2) | ecosystem: Host-associated > Plants > Peat...
GGGGGGGGGGGGGGGGGGAGGGAAGAGAGGCTAACCAGAGTTTGATCACCTTCTACTATGGCAAATTGATCCCCAATCCTCTAACATTGAGGGATGCCAGGGTTAGGGTTTTTTCAAACATGCGTGTGTGGGTTTTGGGCGGCTGGTGAGCCGATCGATCCCATATCTATGCACGCAGTTTGACCTACTTCCTCCTGGCCTACTCCTTGGGCTTCTTGGTCATCCGCAGAGCTGAGAGGAGTAACCGTGCGCGGGGGCTCCAGTTTGGAGAGGTCAAGCTTGATGAATCTTTTTTTCCTAATTGTTTGAGGGGATGCCAGCAGGCTGGCTGACGCGCTTTTGCGTACTTGGCGGTTTGTGCTTACGGGGCTGGATTTCAACAAAAGACTATGTGCCGGGCCCGAGAACTCAATGTCATTGTTCATGTTTGTCAAGGAATCAGACATCCTCCAGTGGAGGTGTCTTTTATTCTTCACACTAATGGCGCTGGTGCCAGTGCTAATGTGTGCGAGTATGGTGCATTCCCATCCTCCTCTGGTCTGTTCTTCTTGCCAGCTCCATTCCAAGGAGAGGCGATCCTTGAGGTTTAGATTGTATTTGAGGACTTGTCCTCGAGCTCTGATTCGATGCTTTGGGTGATATCTGCAAGGGCGGATGCATGGGTCCATTCTTCCTTTGACAAGCCCGTGATCCTGATGTTAAGCGTGAGGCTCGGCGGGGAATTGTTCCTGGCGTATATTAAAATTTCTTTCTAGTCATTTTTTTCTCTGGACAAAATCGGCCAGATCCTTGTTCTGGCGTGCTCTTGGCTTGGTGGTACAAAGATGCTTAGGGAGGTGAAATAGGAGCGATGTACTTCTGAGTGCATTCGTTTCCTTCTTCCCCCTGGTGTGACTTCATGGTTTGGGGTGGGAGTTGGGGACTGAAGTAGGGCCTGCCTTGGCGAAGCGATCCTAAGAGTGTGCTTCTTTCTTCCTTAGAAGGTCTAGCTTTCCCTCAGATCCTCTTGATTATCCTTTGCGTCCTCAGCTTTTGGGTTGACAGCCTCTAGAGCCACGAACGGGTTTGTGTTTGCAGCTGAGTAAGGAGCCTAGTGGTTGTTTGCCTCCCGGAAACCAAAATTGAGCTTTGCTTTGGATGTGTAGGCGCTTTCTGGATGCCTTTTGGTCACTAGGCTAGGCCTATCGTGATTGAGACCTGGGGAGCTTGCAAGTTCTGTCATGACGTGATCAACTTTCGAGCTCCCTAGTACTTCGATCTGGCTTGAACCCCCTAGTTGTATTTCTGCCCTATGGAGCTTATCGGAGCAATTGGCGATGGTTGAATCGGTGGGGTGCTTTAATTAACTGCGAGCTTTTAAGTGTAACGGGTTCTTTCGAGTGCGCGTTTGGTTGCTCCTGACATTTTGAAGTTGAGGCTGTCTGCCAACCTGATCTTGCTTTGGCTGAGAAGCTCCTCCTCCTGACTTCTTTCCATCTGTTCCACTTATGGAGAGGGGGCCGTTGGATGGTGGCACCCCTTCCCAGGGTTTACTTTTGTTGATGGTGCAGATCTGGGCGTGATGGCCGAATCGCCTACATTTTCTACACTGATTTGGTAGTCCAGAATACATAATTTTTTGTGCTACCATGTCATTGGTCTCAGCTTCTTTCGCCATTGACGGAATTCTAATGTAGCCAAGAAGCTTGGAGATATCTCTCAGCTCGATTGTTATCATGGGCCCGGCTAGCCTTTTGATATAAGAATCAGTTGCTTCAATTTCTAGGACTTCCCTGAGCTTGCTGGCCATGATGGTCAGGGCTTTTGTGTTCCGAAATCGTTCGTGCAAGTCGGGGAACTGCACCTTGATAGCGTGAGTAAGCTGAGCTTCTGCTCCTTGCGAGCTTGCATTGAAGTTCGAGATGTATTGTGAGAAGGAGAGACCCAAGCCGCTCCATTCGACTGCCGTTAGTCGTCTAGTGGCCTTCGCGCCCTCCTCATCTTCGAGCAAAATCTCAAAGTATCCCCTTGTGAGGAGAGTAACCGAGACGAGAGGGGCCAAGAGGTGAAGTTTGAGACAATCGAGCATCGTCTTGAAGGTTGCTCTGCCCCTTAAATTTCTACCAATTATGGTTCGCCTTGCTTTCTTAGTAGTGTTTTCTTGCATCGTCAGCACCAAATCCTTTGGAAAATCCGCCTCAATTTCCAGATTATAATCGACTGGCGATGGGCCTTGGGTTACCTCCCCTTCGGGGAAGTCAGCACCTGTCCTGTTGCCTGGTTGCGCGATCAGAGGGTGGAGGGAGGGGGTCATCACTGAGTTGATCGAGTTCTTATGTTGTGAGCTTCTCACTCTCGGTGCTTTTGCTCTGGCAGTGGAGAGGTCTTCCCTCTTCGATTGCCTGGCTGCAGTAGCTTCCGAGTTCTCCGAGCCTCTTCCAAGACTAGCAGATGCAAAGAATAAATATGACTTGCGGGGATGAGGAGAAGATCCTTTCGGAAGTACCTGATGGGTGCAAGGTCCGTCAGAGCATTCGATCTTATTCTCCGGGAGTTTCGTCATGACGTTTAGTGAAGTGGATGTCGAAGATGACCATTGGAAAAGCTCTTTGCGTGGTCCGCCATCGCTCCTGAGCAAGAGAGCTTACGCTTCCTTACTTGTTTCCTGGAGTTTCGTCTGATCTTGGAGAGCGATCAAATTCGCCTGAGGGGTGCGCAGTTCGTCAGAGCTTTCAATCTTGCTCTCTGGGAGTTTCGCCGCGACATCCAGAGGAGCAATTAGCGAAGATGACCGTTGGAGAAGCTCTCTTTGTGGTCCGCCATCGCTCCTGAGCAAGAGAGCTTGTGCTTCCTTGTTTGTTTGCTGGAGTCTCAACCGATCCTGGAGAGCAATCGAATTCACCTTTTTTGAACTCGCAATCCTTCCCTCCTTGCAGATCGTTTCCCCAGAATGGAGAGAGATCGGCTTGGTAGGAGCTTTGTAGAGTTCTGGCGATGCTGGATCAATAGAGCCGTTGGTTGCAAGTAAGTTCTTTTTGCTTGTTGGAGAGGAGGCTTGGGCGCCGCCGATGTTTTTTGGTCTTAATTTGAATTTGTTGAGTCCCGGTCACGCACTACATCTAACTTTCTTAATCTTGTGAGCTACCAAAACGAACTTGTTAAGCTTGGTGGTCTGAGGATCAGCAGCTTCTGAGCAGATTTCCATCATTGTTGAGAAGAAGCGTTTAAGAATCATCTAAAAAAAGGTGCATTCAGACAAGAGAATCATGAGCCTCTCTGATACACGTCCAGACAACAGAGAGCTCCCATCGCCAGTGGCGTGTCACGAGAGTAGGAGGAACAAACAAAAGGAGCATCTCATTTGCGACGAGCCGCAAGGAAAACCCTGGAGAGGGGGAGGGAGGCAACAGCCCCTTCAAACATTAGAATAATTAAGGAAGTACATGGGGGGGAGGTAATGCCATTTGATGGTGGCATTGTCCGTCCCGAGAATGTTCAGATGAAGCCATTCTTTCCTAAAGGCAAGCTCAATGCTAAGCTGAGTATCCGGGTCCTTGGCCGGACGGTGAGATCTAATGGCCTTCCAAGTGGCCATACCGACCTCCACCGTCGCCACCCAAGCATCGAGCAGGACTTTGCGAAGGGAGTATTGATCATTAAAATGTTTTCTACATCTTTCTGACCAGAGATGGTAAAGGATGAAGCTATGGAGGATGTCGAAGGGTTAGCGAGGGTAAGTGAAGCCGCCAATGTGATACGCGAGGAGGCCGGGGGGGTCGTCTTCGTGTTCCAAGGCGACTTCACCGAGAAGCATGAAAGGACAGGAGGGCGCGAGGTTTCGGTGGGTTTTCCATTTGGCCCAAATGCGTTCGTAGGCTTTCCAGACGATTTGGGCCCTTAGGCAATCGAGGAGGTAGTGTTGCGGGGTCTCCTCGGCGCCCAAGTTGCATACCTTGCATTGAGGGGGGAGGCCCATGAGTTTGAGCTAGGAGTCGACTGGGAGGCCCTGGTTGAGGGTGAACCAAATGAAGGTGCTCAATTTTTTGGGGCGGGCGTTATGCCATATTCTGGCGATGGCTTCTGGAGTTGAGGTGTTCCAAAGGTTGAGGCCTTGGATGAAAGTGATCATGTGCGGGGTGTGCGAGGATTTCCGGGTGTTGATGTAGCCTCTTTTGGCGGTGTAGCTGAAGAAGGGCGTGTCCCCGAGCAGCGGGGAGGTGCGCCAATGCCACTCCCCTGGGTCCCAGGGGAGATCTTGGATGAAGCTGGTTTCGAAGATCCAAAAGATTGGGGTCTTCTTGCTGGGGGTCTTTAGCTCCTTGGCGATCTTGAAGAAGGCCTTGGGGCTTTTCTTGGGATAAGATTATGACCGGAAGGAGGTTGCCGGTGGCGATGGTGATTACCTGGTTGGTGGAGGCCTGAATGCGTCCACTGGGAACATTTCTTTTGAATTCGATGGCTTTGGTTTGGCTTGGGGTTGCGTTGAGCACGAAGTAGATCCAGTTGAGGGGAGCTCCTGAGGAGAGGGTGGGGTTGTTTACCTAATCTCCTTTCGGAGTGTTGGAGCTTTCAGCCAGGCACCAAGGAATGCTGGCGATGATGGTTTCTTTGCATTGCCTGTTCGATGTATGGTAGCTCATTCCGAGCTCTGCGAGGCTTTCCCAAGTTTGAGCTCCCGGGTTCTAGAGATCTTGTGTTCGGGAGCAGCCGGCTCTCACGAAGGCACTCCTGTCCCTCGATCCGCCCAGGCCTAGCGGAGTTCCGTTTTTGTTGAGAATTAGAGGATTGCCGAATATTGGTTGCATGAAGATTTCCACGATGTTGGATGGTTTCTCCTTGGTTAGGCTCGCCTCACCTTCATCCAAGCTCCGATTATGCTCTTCCATATTGAACATGGAATCCTTTTGACCTTCGGCGCGGCGAAGATCTAATTGACGTCTAGGATATTGGGTCCCTTGCTGTGGATGGGAAGCCAGATCTGGTCGGCCTTATGCCGGATGAGTTCTTTCCAAGGCTCTCTTCCCGGGGCGAGCCCTTTAATCAGCAATTCGGCCAGGAGGGCCTTGGATTGGGCCTTGGGATCAATGATTCCTAGCCCCCCTTGAGTGGTCGAGATCGTTAGGGTGTCCCATTTGACTTTGGCGCGTGCTGGAGCATCCTTGCCGCCCCATATGAAGTTCCTTACCACTCCTCTGATCTGCGTGGTCATCTGGGGGTTGGGGTTCCAACACGCGGCAATGTACCACATGGAGGCCAAAAGAACCTGGTTGGCTACCAGGATCCTTCCGGCCAAGGACAATTGATTGTGGCTCCAATTGATGAGTTTGCTTTTTAGAACCATCATTATCTTGTCAAAATTCGCCTCTGGGGGGAGATGGGAGCCTACTTGTACTCCCAGGTATCTAATACCTTCTCCGTCCGGAACCCATTTGAGTCCGACGTCAATTCCCCATTGCTAGGTCCGCACGTTCTTGCTTGCCCAAATGGCCGCCGACTTGTGCCAGTTGATTCTTGTGCCTGAGGCTGAGCTAAATAACTTTAACATTCTTTGGGGCTTGTCTAGGTTGGGGGGAGTCCCCTTGAGATAAAGTGTCGTGTCATCCGCAAAGGTCTGGTCTTTGATGAGGCCACCTTTCGGAAGGGAGAGGCCTTCTATCCCATATTTGGGGTCGGCCAACATGTACCCTAATACGTCCGTAGCGAAAATGAATAGATAAGGCACCAGGGGGCATCCTTGTCTCACTGATCTGGCTAGCTGGAAGTCTGGCCCTAACTCGCCATTCATCTTGATGGCTGAGGTTGCCTCTTTGTAGAGAGAGCTCACCCAGCGAATCCAAATGTCTTTGAATCCTAGCTTTTCCAATGCGGTGAATAGGAAATTCCATTCGATCCGATCGAATGCCTTCTCAAAATCTAGTAGTAGGAGAACTAGATCTTGGTTGCTTTCTTCGGCCCAACCCAGGGCTTCTTGCGCCATGAAGACGTTGTCTAGGATTGATCTCCCTTCCACAAAACCAATTTGGTTGGGTCTGATGATGTTCGGGAGGGCCGCTTGGAATCTTCCGGCGAGAACCTTGGCTAGAATTTTGTAAACGCTGCCGAGCAGCGTTATAGGCCTCTAGTTGTTGAGCGCGACGAGTCGTAGAGAGTACTATTAGGGGGAGTGGTTGCATGAGTCAGGTGCATGGGCTCGGTGCATGTGGCTCGTTGCGTGTGGCTCGCCTCCCCCTGGTTCACTACAGAACCGCTTGTCCCGCCTCAGCTCTGCCCCGAGTTTGTCCATCATCAGGCCACTGCTAATAATGTTGAATATGTAGCTCGCTACAGAAGAGTACTTTGGTGATGCTTTTCCTCCTCCCTGGGTGCATTTCTTGCGTCAGCATAAGACCCCCTGAGGTCTGGGTGCCTTCAAAATGGCTTCACAAGAAGAAATCAACACTCCTAATTGCAAATATCTTTGCATTCAAAACAGATTGTGACTCACAACTTGATTGTCCCTCTTGCACTATCATCTGAGTTGATTGTGAGTGAGCTTCAAGTCCGAGATATCATTCTTGCATTTTGAGCAAGTTATGGAAATGTATGTCAAATCCTTGTACATATCTGTGGACCTCCTAAGTCCAAATCTTCCCCAGGTATGTATGTATGTATGTATGTATCAATCAATCAATCAGCCACTCCCTGCCCACCCCAACAATACCTGCACTGCAAATTCCCCTGCTTTCAACTGCCTGAATTTCTCTTCCGAGGTTCAATGGATTTACAGTAAGTAGTGTGGTAACCCACAAATGGGTGCCAGGAGAGCAAACTCACCAGAACTTTCATTCACTTCATGCCTTCCAAGAAACCCATTCAGCCCTGTGGCAGGCTTTTGAAGTTCAAAGTGACCTTGCTTGCTTGCATGCTGCTTCTGAACTGACACTAATGCCTTCATCTCTTGATTCCCATTTGCCATCTCTGGAGTCTAGTGGTTGGCTAATAAGGAGAATCTGGAGCCTTGGGAGAAAAACCAAACCAAACCAAAGGAAAAGGAAGTCCCCAAGAAAGAATCTTAAACCTATACAAGCCTAGCAAAGAAAATACCCTGCACGTATTATATAAGAAAGGAAGGGATGGAAAGGTCCCACAAGAAGTACAATGCAAATAAAAGCCCCAGAAAACAGGCAATGGGTGTTTTTTATTAAAACATAATAATAATAAACACCCTTTTTAGTTTATGGGTTTTATTAGTGTATTTGTGGTGTCCTGATTGTTATGTTCTTTTGTGTAGGCAATTTTCTTGAAAGGGTTTTGAGTATTTGTATTGCAAAACCAGATACTTAGAAACTCGCAATGAATGATAGCTTGTTTGAGAATTTGATGATTTTGAAATGGTGTAATGTATTTCAATGTTGCATTTTGGGTTTAATAGGGTTTAATAGGTTTTTGACTGAATGATGGTTATCATTATATTGTTGGTGTGATTGATGGGTCTACATAGTGATATTTCAAAACATAATCAACTAAATGAAAAAGAAAAAATAAAAAGGGAAAGAATGCATACCTTGAACTCAATTTTACCCAATTGCAAGAGACAACAAAGCTTAACACAACTTCCATAGGGAATAGGAAGCTTCACAATGCTTACAATCTCATGAGTTGACATTTTTTAACACACACAAAAAGAAAGGATACAACAACAAAAAAGCTTACAATGCAAAAATACAATGCAAAAATTTCAAAACACAAAAAAATGCTAAAATTTCAATGGCACAAAATTAAGGTTGCAAAGTGGGAAGAGTGAAGCACAATGAAGTTTATGTGTCAAAGTCATCAATTCATAGAACATGAATGATGACAATAATTTTAGAAAAGCTCAATTGTAGATTGCAAAAGGAGTTCAAATCATAAAACATTGAGTTCCCATAGTAGTAACAATGATGACTTCATTGAAGAGTAAAAACCAAGTGCAAAATTGCTTTACAACACCTTAAAAAGCATGAGGGCAAGGAAAAGATAAGAGGTTGGAAAAAGAAATGTGAGACATGATTGGAGATGCTCAAGAAGTGAGAAGAGACAATAAAAGCTTAAAAATCTTGGCAATGAAGAGTTAACCTAAAAACAAAAAAAAAAGAACAAAAAGCTAACTAACAAAGAAACCTACGTGTGAATGTTCATGATTGTGCAAAATCATGAAACTACATGATTATAGAGAAATGCACATGGGTGTGAATACTTCGTTGTTTCTGAGCAAAATCTAAAGCCATTTTCCTTCACACTTTTTTTCAACCATTAATGGATGGTGATGTTTGTGATTTCAAGTGACATAAACTAGATTAAGCTAACTTTAAATAGGTGTGAAACTTACTTAAGTATGCTAACTCCATGTAAAGCTTAGTCCCCATTTATACAATTGTCAAACAAATAACACACCCAAATTTGCCTAGTCATTCTCATTATTTTACTAATGATGCCAAAAGCCCCAAATTTACCACCAAAATTAGTTAACTCACATGAACTCCACACACCAAGAAATATACACATCTGAAAATTTGTAATTTTGGGACTTTGTTGGACAAAGCAAACAAACTTACCCTCATGAAAAAAAAAAAAACTTTTATTAGACAATAAAGAGTTTGAACTTTGGAAATCTTTATTGAGAAAAGGGCTCTCATGAGGTACATGGTAAAAAACTAGAGCTACCCAAAATGAAGTGAAAAGCCTTGAGTTGTGGCAAAGTCCCTACAAGCAGCCCTAATTATTGCAATTGACGTCAATACTAAGGACATAGGTATTACAAGGGCTACTCCCTAAGACATTATTAACCATTTTGGGTCTCTCTAGAACAGCCATGCACACACTAATTCTTTCAACTAAATAAGAGCTCCTTGAAACAAATAAATATACAAATGAGAGTAAACTGAAGGGCAGTCCATCAGAACCACAACTATACACCAAAAAAGCTCCAACCATATATATGAGTTTGTATATGGTGGAACTTGTGTAAAGAATTGCAGTTGGAGAATTATTATCTTTAGGAAAAAAAACCTGCCAAATTGCTTGTTGGCATGAAAATTAAAACATAATTATCACTGTTTAAATAATTGCTCAATTCAAATCACCCATTTATTATCAATCAATCACATATTTGCTGGATGTAAAAAATTGAATTCCCAAAATAATTAAACCCCCAGAATAATCTTATTTCCCAAAAAGAATTAATGCCCCAAATTAGTCTTATTTCCCAAAAGGATTAACTCCCCAATTAGTCTTATTTCCCAAAAGGATTAACTCCCCAATTAGTCTTATTTCCCAAAAGGATTAACTCCCCAATTAGTCTTATTTCCCAAAAGGATTAACTCCCCAATTAGTCTTATTTCCCACCAGTGAAAGTAAATTTTATGAACAGTAAACTTTTGGCACTTGGGACCGCTGAAGAGATTTCAGCGCGAGAGAGAGAGAGAGAGCGAGAGACCGAGCAGGCGAGCGTGCGCGAGATTGAGCGAAAGAGCGAGAGCGAGGAGATCGGGAGATTGAGCGAGGGAGCAAGCGAAAGACTCTGCGAGAGAGAAAGAGAGAGATTTGAGTTTAGGGTTTGATGATCTGAAGAGATTTGGGAGTGGAAGAGATTTGTGGTTTGTACATTGATCTGAAGCTGATGGGTTTTTCTTGCAATGTTGGGGCTGGATTTGATCCGGAGTAGTTTTGATGTCGATCTGCTGCATCGAGAGACACATGTTTTGTTGCTGCAGTGTATCATCAGCCAATATGTATCCAAGAAGAGGGACTTGGAACACCATCGTTGATTGCTGTAAGCAAATACCAGCCGGAAGGAGCGAGAACTGCACTGGGAGGAGCAGTAACAGTTGTCACGAAGTTCTGTCTGCCACCAGCTGCAACGGGTGCACTTGTTGCGAGCACTAGCATCCTTTGGTTCATCGAGTACGTGTGTGTAGTGAAAGGAGGTGCATACAGATGGAAGACAACGCCGTCGGGTGCTCCAGGAATCGCCAGTGTGACCTTGAAATCCACTCCATAGCCTGGTGCCTCATTGTCGATAGCAACAATCCCCGGTCGACGGGCATCGTGTGCAGCATTGAGGTAGTAAGGATTGTATCTCTCGATCCGCAGTTCAGTAGGGTAAAGAGAGCCGGTGAAAGTGTATCCGAAATTAGGGTTGCTGCCGCCGACGAGAACCGAGCCGTCAGGCATTACATTTGCGGTAGAATGGTAGAGACGAGGGATATTGGTCGCTGTCATCACTTGGAAACGGTCGAAGACGGGGTTGTAAAGAACAGGGGCAAGATTCGGCTCCCTCGCAACTCCCCAGCCTGCAGTTCCTTGCCTTGCTCCGTTGATGATGAGAACCTCGCCTGTGGGCAGAATCAGCATGTCTCCCATCACTCTTGCTGATGGCATCACCGAGATCGCCCATTGAGGATTCGGATCTGTGATAACCAATCTTCCACAAGTGTCTAGCGCACCCACAAACACTCCTCGGTTTACGTCTTGAAAAGAGCCTGGAGGTGCTCCTCCGCAGATCATGACCTCGGCCGTCCTGTACCTGTAATTCACAGCAACAGTGCATCCCACAAGTTCTCTTAATAAGCAAGCAATCAAGCTGCAGGCGCGGTTTTCTTCGACAGGGAAGAAGTCTACGAGACTTCATAAAGAAATCAGGAAACAATTGCGAAGAAGCTGTACCAGTAACCACAGGAGTACGCGCAGCAGAAGCGATCGAGCTTACCCATTTGCAGCATTGATAGGGAGCAGGACAGAGGATCCGGAAGATGGGTAGTTGCGAGGTCCGCCGTTGAGGGTGGGGAACCGCTTCACGACTTCGCCCGTGCCGTAGTTGAGAAGAATGGAGTCTTGATTGGCAAACACGAAGAGGTTGCCATCGGGGCTGAGATGTGTAAACGGGTACAGGTTGTTCTCGGCGCCGGGGTCATTAGTCTCTTCCAGGAACGGGAACCGGATGGCACCAGCCTCGCCTCCGCCCCGTTTCGGGACGAATTCGTAGTTGAACTGGCGGCGACCTCCCACAATAATCACTCGCTGATCCGGCAGAATTTGATCGGACGCATACCATCTTGGGACTGCAAGCGTATTGGGAAACTCGCGCCAGTCGTTGTTGCCATCAGACCCGATGGTACGCATGGTGGTACCTCCGTCGTGCCATCCTCCGGTCTGGGTCAGAATCCCATCAGCTTGCCATGCACCTGAGGAGCACCATGTGTCAGTGAGGACTGTGAGAGGTCTGATCCTGTTTGTGGCCAGGTCCAGTTCGATGGAATGCGCCCAGCAGTCTACTTGCAGGGCTAAGTCTTGTGGGTCGCGCCGACAGAAGCCATTGGCAAGCTTGATCTCAGAGGGACCGTAGTCGGTACGGTCGAACATGATCACCTTGTTGGTATGCGCTAGCGTCATATGCATCGCCGAAACACCGGCGTTCTCAATCAGAAGCTCCCATGAATCAGCAGCTACTCCCATCGAGACTTGTAGCACATTGTCAGCACTGCTCAGCAAGGCGAGCACGCACACGAATATCATCATCCCAGTTCTGCCTCCTCCTCGCCACCATCTTCCTCCCATTTTGCCTTTTCACCAGTCCGGATCAACTGGAGGTCCAGGAACCACCGAACGTCAATTCCTTGATCGTCTTCACTCTCCTTCCCAGGATAGCTAAATTTCCACACCAGTCCTGCAGGTCGAGTATCTCTCTCCCTCTCTCCCTCTCTCTCTCGACAGTGAGAACTAAAACTAGCCTGGCTCTGAAGCTTAAGTTATCAATTCACCGTTGGAAATCACCAAGTACTTGGAACTCAATGCGAGTAGAAATTATCTCTAGATTCAACAAACCACTCGACAACTGGTGACAACTTCTTCGCTCTCGGGATCGATGGATTGATTTCTTGAGTGTCAGAATTCTTTTCTTCTTGAGCGTTCAGCGAGAATCACAGCCCTGCGCGACTGTCAATGTCCTCCTGCTATAACCAGAAACGTACGCAGCTATATATAATAACAAAGTGCTGCAGAGTGAATCTTGCTTTTGGAAATTAGCTAAATCATATGAGTAGACAAACCCCCCCCCCCCCCCCCACCCCTCCAAAAAAACAATAAACAAAAAAAAGGCGTATACGATGATGATGATGATGATGATGATGATGAGGGGTTTTTAATTTTCAGTTAAAAAATTTAGCAAAATTATGGAATTTACACCGGGAAAAATGAATTCCCAAATTTTTTGGTTGAAAATTTAGGAACAAAATTTGTTGAAAAATTAGCTGAATCTGGTGATGATCAGTGCTTTTTCAATGGCGAATTTTCGACAATTCAGGGTTTTTTTTTCAAAAACATTTTTTTCAAATATTCTTCCTTTTTTCAAAAAAAAAAAAAAAA
>Ga0209611_10011920_pt1 | contig 12357 bp, 10 predicted proteins | sample S1TSphgellanicum_3_FD_187693 | JGI IMG/M metagenome (GOLD analysis project Ga0209611, IMG submission 187693) | Host-associated microbial communities from peat moss isolated from Minnesota, USA - S1T2_Fc - Sphagnum magellanicum MG (SPAdes) (version 2) | ecosystem: Host-associated > Plants > Peat...
TCCAACTCTCACCAACTCCCAACATGGGAGTTGCCTTGGGAGTGCGAGGGTCCACTCCCTCACACTTTCTTGCACTCCCGGGAGTCTTGATGTGACTCTTGGGCTTCCTTTTGGCCCGCACCCTTGCAACCCCCTTGCCTTGGTCGCGAGCCAAGGCTAGGGTTGCGACAATGAATGTGTTAAACATTCATCAAAAGGATGAATAACATTCACATCCTTATAGTAATTAGGTTAGGTTGAATAGTGGTGGCTAAGGTTTGGAAGTGGAGGCTACTTAGGGTTTGGCGACAGCTAGGGTTAGGGTTTGGCGGCAGCTAGGGTTAGGGTTTGGTGGCAGCTTGGTGGCAGCTAGGGTTAGGGTTAGGTGACGACTAGGTTAGGGTTAAGTGGCGACTACTTTAAGGTTAGGAGATAGTATATATTGGAATGGCTTTGAGTTGTCTTTCATTCTCTCCTTTCATAGTTTTGAGTGCATGTAAAACCTTCAAGCCTTGTTAGTAGTTGCAAGCCATAGTTTTGTGATTGTAGCATTTGAAGCATACAACCTTTGTGATTTCTTGTTAGTTAATATGATTGTTCCATTTCATGAACCTTGAATGTTTCATTTCTTGCTTGTTTTCAAGTTATTTCCAATACTTTGACCATAATTCCCACATGTGCCAAAGGAAAAATTGTGGGCTTGAAGACAATATGGTAACAAGTAGTTAAAGACATTGGGATTTGACAATTAAGCAACTTAGGTTGCACATCCAAAAATAATGGGATGTAATACATAATGACCTTGCTAAACAATGTTGGTATAACCCCCCTTTGAAACGTAAAGTTATCGAGATGTACATGAGAAAACATTTAAGCTCTTTTTGAAGGACTTTGAAAAGGATTTGGGAGGAGGGGGGGATGGTGCACGCTGTAATAATTGCCTTGTGGACATGTGGGAATCAAATGTTAAGTATTGGAAGTATTTTTAAGTATTAAAGCCAATAGGGAGTTTGTGCAAAGTTAGCTTTGGGACGAACTTCACTAACCCATCACATGGAATTACATGTATTTTTGCAATGTCTAGTTCTTGTTGCAAATTGACATTTGAATACTACATCAAACCAAATGACTACATTGATTAATTCCAAAAAATCTTCCAATTTCACATGTTTTTGAATTATGGCAGCAAATCCCTATAAATGCAACCTTCAGCCACTAAAAACTAGTCATAATTACATTATTGTTGTGTTCTGAAAGGGTTGGTGGGGGCAATTAACCATAAGGAGCAGAAAGAGGAGGCGACTAAGGGGGGTGATGATGATGAGGAGCAAGCCACCCATGAATAAGCACAAATGACACATGTTCCAAACCTACAAATAAGGGGCAAATGGCTACCTAAAACCTATGTGTTGTTTACAATTACTTATTGATCCAAACACAACAACTGGGTGTTAGAAATATTATTCGTTTCTAATTCCCAATGTTGATGAATGTGTTAAACATTCATCAAAAGGATGAATACTATCCACATCCTTATAGTAGTTAGGTTATGTTGAATAGTGGTGGCTAGGGTTTAAATGTGGAGGCTACATTAGGGTTTGATGGCATCTAGGTTAGGGTTTGGTGGTGACTAGGGTTAGGGTTTGATGGTGGCCAAGGTTAGGGTTTGGTGGTAGTTATAAAAGTTAAGCGACGACTACTTTAAGGTTAAGTGGTGGCCCACTTTAAAGTTAGGAGATAATATATATTGGAATGGTTTTGAGAAGTCTTTCATTATCTTCTATCAAATTTTTGAGTGCACCTAAAGATTTTGGAGTTCGGAGTTAACTAGGGTTAGGGTTTGGTGGTAGCTAGGGTTAGGCAACAACTAGGTTTGGGTTAATTGGCGGCTATTCTAAGGTTAGGAGATAGCATATGATGGAGTGGTTTTGAGTAGTCTTTCATTTTCTCCTTTCATTGTTTTTGAGTGCACATAGAACCTTCAAGCCTTGTTAGTTGTTGCAAGCCATAGTTTTGTGATTGTAGCATTTGAAGCATACAACCTTTGTAATTTTCTTAATAGTTAATACAATTATTCCATTTCATGAACCTTGAATCTTTCATTTTTTGCTTGTTTTCAAACCATTTCCAATAACTAAATGCCATATCTTTAATGATCTTGACATAGAGACATTGATGGTGGTGTGCATCATGTGGGTGGGAAGAAGTGGTGGATCTTTAGTGATTTTATCATATTAGAAATAATAATGCTTGATAATGGTGGTTAACAACTTGCGGATGGGACCTTGGTGGATCTCTACTCTAGTGATCTTGATATGAAGATCACACTAGTTGATGGAATTGTGTGACACATGTGGGTGGCACCTTGGTGGATTTCTAATGATATTCATGATATCATGTCTAAATATTAGTTGATGTTAGTGTGGAACATGTGGGTGGGAGCTTAATGATTCTCTAATGACCTTGACTACAAACATTTGTTGATGATGGTGTGCAACATGTGGGTGGGACCTTGGTGGATCTTTAATGATTTGACATGGAGAGGTTAGTGGTTCATGTGGTTTGTAACATGTGGGTGGTACCTACAACTAGTGGATCTTTACTAATGATCTTTACATAAAAACACTAGTTGATAATTGTGTGCAATGTGTGGGTGAGACCTTCTTGGATCTCTAATGATTTTTGTGACATGGAAATATTGGTTGGTGGTGTGCAACATGTGGGTGGGACCTTGGTGGATTTCTAGTGACCTTGATTGCATAAAGTTGACATTAGTTGGTGGTGGTGCATGTGCAAGTAGTTGACCATGTGTAGTATGAATGGGACATGTAAGGTGATCCATATGATTCTTTTGATGAAGAATGGGTGGCTGGTAGATGTGGATTAAATCCTTGCAAACCTATTCCACATTTACTATAACAACATATTTGCATTATAATATGCACATATTCACAATTCCTGCATTGATTCTACATACACATGCCTCTATAGTTCATTAAAACACCATATTCAAGGTTATTTCATATAACTAGAATATGTATTTCAAAATAAAATGTAGAAAGTGTAGAAAAAAAATTACACTTCATACAACAATATGAATATGAAAATCATTATAGAAGTTTGTATTTTTTTTGTTTACTAAAAATTTCAATTGAAAATTACTACCAAAAAAATCCCATGTTCTATTGAAATGAAATCAAAATAGCAAAATTACATATGTGGTATTTCAAAAAACATAACCTATAGTTTTGGTACAATTTCTAAATCTATCTTTTCTCCCAAAATTGTGTATTTCAAAATGAAAATCCTTTTCCCAAAACTTCCCTTTTTGGGCAATCCCAAATCACCATCAACATGATTCAAAATTAAACAAAAATTCAAAATTTAAAACCTATAATGTTCAATGACCAATCCCTATCCTTAATGTTTTATTCATCTTAAACAATGTAATCAGCCTACCCCCTTAACATTACCCCTTTTGTACTTTGGATTCTATCCCCAAAATCCTTGTGAAATGATAGAAAAAAAACTAAAATCACTATGCAACCTTTTAAACTTTTGGTTATTCAACTATAGTTTCTATAGTCTCAACTTGTATAACAAACAATGGTTTCGTACCCACCTTTGAATTTGTAGTTCTGATTGCCTCCTCCACTAACTCAATTTGTGGTTTTACTTCTAGGGATTGCATCTTTGATTGCTCTACCTTTGGTTCTAGAGTAGTTTCCACTTGTGCTTGTTCCTAAGGTATTTGTGGTTTTTTTTGTTCTTGGCACCCTTTTCTGAGTTCCTTTGGTTCTTCAATCTGTACTTCTTTTACTTGAGTTGTCCCATTGGGCCCTACTTCAGCCTCTTCATCTTGGCTTGATGTCTTTGTACTTGTTGGACTCCCACATATAAACTCTAGAATTTTTTTATGATATACCTCCAACTTGTACCTAAGGATCCTCCCATTAGCTTTATGTTGGGCTAGACTCTTCTCCAATTCTTTTGCAAAATACTCCTCTACAACTTTTCACCATTCCTTAAATTCTACATTAAAATCTTTCATCTTGTTTTTTGTCCTCATCAGAATATAATATTGCTACATCTGTTCATAATCCTCCAACCTTTTTAACACTAACTAGGTTTTATCTCTTCATCTACTCATTTATAATCTCCAACTATGCTTGTAGTTGCTGTAGATTCCTTTTATATTATTTATTTGACTCTAACAACTTTCTTTTTTTGGCCTTTGTTACCCTTCTTATGAGTTCTTTGGAATTTTGCAAAGAAACACTCTTCAAATTCACTAATTCCAAATATGTTAGAACATTATCCTTCTCCTTCTTTTCTTTAATCAATGTTTTAACCTAATTTCTCAAAGCCTCTTATAGCTTAGCTAAATCTTCTACACGCACTTCTTCCATAAACTTTGGTGTACTTGTCTGTGTCATAGGATTTTTGGATCTTTCTGTAAAAGATCCCAACTCCTATACTAATCTACTCCCTTACCCAAACTCAAATGATTACCCCTTTGCAGATCTTGGTCTATTAACTAGTACTTATAGTTCTAGTGGTTTGAATATTATAACAAAAGTTTGTGTTTCCACTCTTTTCGTTTGCAATCTAGTAACCTATAGACTTGCTTGTGTCTACTATTGTCATTGTTGTTGTTGTTGGTGTTGCAAATATTGTTATAAATGTTGGAAATGTTGTGGACTTTCACGCTTGTCCATCCAATCTTCATAGATGTCTCCATCTGTCTATGGATGTTCCTCAACTTTTGGAATCCCAATATCATGCACTCTTTTGACCTTTTGCGTTGTTCCTACACAAAAGAGATAATGATAGTACCTACACATTCTACCTACCTATTGGTACCAATGTTAGCATTATAGATGGTGCCATTCTCCCCCTCATCATCTTCTAAGCTCGTACCTCTATGCCTTCATGTTCTTTCTTAACTCCTAATCCTCAAGCTCTATTTTTCCTTTTGAGAACATTTCTTGGAGATTTTGCTATGACCTTCCTTCTATTCTCTAATGCTACCTACATATCCTCTCTAGTTCTCTTGACCTTGGCCTATGGTTTCTATGGATTCTCCTTTTGGTTAACAAACAGACTTAAAGATTTTTTCCAATATTAGGGTTAATTAATTGGTGTCCTTTTTGTCCCCCTTATTATCCTTAACATACTTATACCACCAATCCAATTCACTACACAAACTATTGTATATAATTTGTGCCCAATCCACCTTCCTCCCCTTTTCTGTTCTCATTAATGTGATGGCATTTTTATTACTAAAATATGTCACTTTCTCTCTTTGATAAATCATAGATATGATCGTAGGGCATCTAATAGAGTATGGCAAACCTAAAATCTTTGCATTCCATTGATCTCTTGTAGAATTTGTGGGTTCAATTTTACAATTTTGTAATGTCTACATTGCCACTACCTTATTAACTTGCCCTTTTGGGTCTTCTATATACCCTTTTGCACAAACTCCAAAAACATCTGTAATCAGCTATTTGTTAATGACATACACATTGTCCTAATATCCAAAATAAATATTTGTGCCCTTGATAACAAATGTGTTAAAAAGTTCCAGAATAATATTTAACATCGGTGCCTCCTAGTTCATTAGGAACAAACTGACAAGTCCTACCTTAGACGCCCATTTTTCCTCTTCACTAATGTCCTTCCAATTCTCCATCCTCTCAACATGCTTATCATAGTTTTGCTTCATCTATATCCACATAAATTGGTCAAGATTTAAAATGTGATTACATTTGTTTAGAAATGTGGTTCTATCCATGATGGTTGCACATCTTTTTACCTTTGTAGAACTTGGCACACTCATATTCATCTCCATCGCATTTTATTACACTTTTGTTGACAATTGCACTTTTGCGAATGGCTGCATTCCTACCTTAAATACTTCTTCTTCCTCTACATCCTTTTGTGTTACTTGTGCTTCAACAGATTGTTGTTCCACACCTTTGTCTTTCTTCAAATTTTCAATGTTCATTAGATCCACTGAAATAACTCTTGGTCCTACTTGCACATTTGAACTCCAACCTTTTTTGCATTTGCACAAAACCTCAACTACAGATGTTCTAATTTTGTATATATCTTGAATTATCATGTGCATAAATTACATTTTCTCATTGTACACTTTGCCTTCTTCACACTATGAGGATGATGGTGAATGTGGTGGTGACCTTACTACAAATGGTTGAATGTTCAACACTCTTGAACTTTTTGTTTTTTTCAACTTTTATTTTGCTTCTTCCTTTTTCAATAGTTTTGTTTTTTCTTCCTATCTTTGTCTGTGCTCATTCTTTTACATTTCATTCTCCCTTATTACTGTTTGTAATTTCTTAATTGTTAACAAATAGGAGATTTACTCAAGTGCAAACATAAATCTTTATTGAAAGGAAACTACAACATGATGCTCACAACATGAAACATAACATCAAGAGCTCCTCAAGGTTCTTGTCACATGAAATACATAAACTTGTGCAATGAAGAAAAGAGAACCAAACCATCAACACCAAGGTATTTAACTAAAAGACCAAACCACAAATAACCAAACTAATATAAGTAAATAAAGTAATTCAACCTTATGAAAGTAACCTAATTACTTTCCTATTCTAGTAACAAATGAAACCTAACTAGTTGAGCTTGAATTCTCAACACTCCCCCTCAAGCTCAAATCCATTTCTAATACACTAACCATTTTTTTAAATCTCCTTAGCTTGTTTGCACCTAAAGCCTAAAGCCTTTGTGAAAATGTTAGCAACTTGATTTTCAGTATTGACATGCATAAGGTTAATTTCTTTTGTTAGAACTTTTTCTCTAATAAAATGGTAGTGCACTTCAATGTGCTTTGTTTTAGCATGATAGATCGAGTTGTTAGCAAGTAGTATGCTACTAATGTTATCACAATAAATGAGAATAAGAGCATCCACTGATTGTCCCAAATCTGATAGTAGTTTTTGGAACCAAACTATTTCACATGCAATAATTGTTGCGCCTCTATATTTTGCCTCCATGCTTGATAATGCAACTGTTCATTGTTTCTTATTGCTCCAACTAACAACACCACTTCCAAAAGAAAACATGAAACCCTTGGTTGTTCTTCTATGTGAAACATTACCAACCCAATCAGCATTTGTGTATTCATGTACTTGTAATTGGCTTTTGGCTTCATAATAAATTCCACACTGCAAAATATGTTTTATGTACTTCAATATGCACCTCATTGCATCCAAATGTGGCTTTCGTGGTCTTTGCATGAATTGATTTACCACTCCAACTACATAATTCAAATTTGGCCTTATGATGGTCATGTAAATCAAACTCCCCACTATGCGTCTGTACATAGTGGTATCCTCCATAAGGTCTCCTTCATTTGCATTTAACTTCATATTTTGTTCCAATGGAATTGAAATGGGTTTATAATTCGTCATCCCATATTCGGATAATTTGTTCAAGGCATATTGCCTTTGTAGTAACCATATCCTTTTAGGGGATTGGATTTCTTCAATGTCGAGGAAGTAATGCAACTTTCCCAAATCTTTCATCTCAAATTTTTGCTTCAAAAGCTTCTTCAAATCAGAGATCTTTGCATCACTATTTCCTGTGATAATCAAATCATCAACATAGATGACTATGACTACAATCCCATGATCTATCTTTTTCACATATAATGAAAAATCTGCATTGGATGTTTGAAATCCACTTGTGACAAGATACTGACCTATCTTGTCTGACCAAGCTCTAGGTGTTTGCTTGAAGCCATATAAAGTTTTCTTCAACCTATAAACCAAATTGGGACGTGTTTGGTCCATATAACTTGGTGGTTGTTCCATGTACATTTCTTTCTTGTAAATCTCCATGAAGAAAAACATTTTTTACATCCATTTGATGTAAAGACCATCCTTTTGTTATTGCCATAGCAATGACTATTCTTACAGTTATCATTTTAGCAACTAGATTATAAGTTTCCTCATAATCTATGCCATAAGTTTGGGCATAACCTTTGGCAACCAATTTTGCTTTGTATCTGCTCATAGATCCATTTACATTGTGTTTGACTTTGTACACCCATTTGCACCCAATTGATTTTTTGTCCTTTGGTAAAGTTACCAATTCCCAAGTAGCATTCGCATCTAAAGCCACCATCTTTTCATCCATGGCATTGTCCCACTTAAGGTTTCCAACCGCTTGTTCAAAACAAGTGGGTTCAACCTCCTGTATAACTTTCACCATGTATGCGTAATGATGAGCTATAAAGCCATCATATGTGAGTCTTTGTACAAGTACTTGATTTGTGTGGATTTTTGTACTCCATTGTTGTTGTCAAGTGTTTTAAAGGCTTTCTTGGCCATCCAAGCTCCAAGAATAGTAACTGAAATGATTATTGATTCTTCACCCACACTCTTATCTGAATCACTTGATTCATCATCTACATGAAAATTTTAAAATGATGTTGAAAATTAATTTATACAATGTTTGAAAATCTTAATTTTCCTTTCCATGGAATGCCACTGGACCCACTAATTGAAGACTCTTGTGGTCCACTAATTAATTGTGATTCTTGTTCCACATTTGATGAAACGTCACCATTTTTAGCCTCTCCATCTTTTGCTATCTTTAGTTGTGAGTACCAACTAATCATCACATCAAACACAACATCTCTACTCACTTATAATTTTCGAGTGGAAGGATTGAAACATCTATATCCCTTTTGTTTTGAGAAATATCCAATGAAAATACACTTCTCAGCTTTTGGGTTTAATTTTGATCTCTTCTTGTCAGGAACATGCACGTATGCGATTTAACCAAACACTTTGAAGTGTGAGACATCGAGTTTCTTGTTTTTGAATTTTTCTTCAGGTGTCATGCCATGAACTGTCACTCTGGGTGTTTGATTCATGATATAGACTACAGTTGCTATTGCTTTAGCCCAAAAGTAATTTGGCAAATTCTTCTCATTCAACATGGCATGTGTTATTTCTGCAATGTGCCTGTTTTTCCTTTCAATAATTCCATTATGTTGTGGGGAATAATTACATGAATATTTCCTTTGAATTCCATGCTCCTTCAAGTACTCATTGAATTCATTTGAAAAATACTCTCCCCTTCCATCGGACCTTAAGCGTTTGATGTTCACACCCTTCTCTTTCTTCACCATTGCTTTGAAATTCAAAAAATGTTGAAACACTTCACCTTTGTGTTTCATGAAATAGACCCACACCTTCCTTGTGTGGTCATCAATGAAACTCACAAAGTACTTGCATCCTCCAATGGATTCTGTCTTCATGGTCCACACATTTGAGTGGATCATTTCCAAAGGTTTGGAACTTACATGAGTTGTTTGAGCTAGGAATGGATGCCTAACTTGCTTCCCCAATTGGCATACTTCACAAACTTTTGACATCACCTCTTCTATTCCAGACATTGGAGATTAACATGGCCAACCCGCTTGTGCCAAATTCCAATGTCTCTAGCTCCTTTTCCATGTGTGAATAACATGAAATTCACCTCAGGCATGATCACATCCAAGGTGAACATTCATCCATTCCTTTCCCCTTTTGCAATTAATTTGCCTTGGTTCTTCATGTCTTTCACAAAACATCCATTTGGGTTGAATGTCACCTATAAACCTTGTTCCACCATTTGGCCTACGGAGACTAATTTTTTTGTTTTGGTTGGAACATGAAGTACATTTTTCAAGTATTTTGTTTTTCCATCTTGCATGGACAATGGCACCTTGTCAATTTGTGTGATGGGATGTGTAGCATCACCACTAGTTTCCACAAACCCTAGTGTCTTCAAATCCTTTGCATCTTTAAACCATTCTCCATGACTAGTCATGTGGTCTAAAGTTCTAGAATCCACATACTAGACATTGTTGTTTGATACACCTCCTATCATTGAATTTGATATTTGCTACATCACAAACAATTGCTCATCACCTTGATTGCTAGTTGATGCATAGTTCCCTTGTTGCAGCTTTCCATTTCGTGCATCATGCTCCTTTTGATAACAGTTCTTTACCATGTGCTTAGGTTTTCCATAGTAGTAGCAATTTGAATCGATATTTGGTTGTTAACCTCGATGACTTCCACCACGACCTCCACGACTTCCTCGACTTCCTATTCCTCCAAAGTTTCCTTGTTCACCTCCATGAGCGTGACCTTCATGTTGATGATGTCCACCATGCGAACTTTTGTGTTGACTTCGAAATGAGGTTTTACCACCTCCACCTCTACCTCTATTAATATTTGAGTAGAAAGCACTTTCTTGTGATCCTCCATTGGATGAAGTATCAATAATTCTCATCTCTTCACTTATAAGCAATGTTATTAAGTCTTGGAAATTGGGAAATGTTTCTCAAATTGCAATTGAAGTATGAAATTGGCTATAGTATTTTCCAAGTCCATTCAAAGTGACAACCGTTAGATCTTCATCATCTACATGGGCTCTTATAGATGTAAAAACATGTGCAAGGTTTTTCACCTTTATAGAATAGTCACTGATGTTCATCTTGTTTTTCTATAAATTATGCAACTCTTGTTTAAGCTGCATTTTGTGGGCTTGTGTATTAATGTTATACATCTTCACCAATGTATCCCAAGCTTGCTTGGGTGATTTTGCATCTTAAATATGCACAATCATGGAATTAAACACACTCACAAAAAACCAATACAAGACTTTCCTTGCTTTTTCATGCCAAGTTTTATTAACTTGAATTTGTTATTGTGTGGGGTTTTCTGGGAGAGGAGGTTTTTTCTCATCACCAATTATGAATTCCTAGGAGCCTTTCCCCATCAAGAAATTCATAATCATAAATTTCCACACTTGGAAATTGTTCTTGTCTAGTTTTCCAATTGCAATTTGAGAAAGACCATTTGCCATTTTTCAAAGCAACACTTAATGTCTTCTTGGGGTTTCACAAATGATTTTAATTCCTTCCTTGGGTTTCTAGGATTAAAATTAGGGTTTTCCTTCCTTAGGTTTCTAGGATTAGGGTTAGGGTTGAACAAGATGGACCTTGCATATGTATGTATGTCTGTCTTGAGTATTATATGAAATTTTATACTCTACATAGGTTTTACGTATATGTACGTATATTGTATAATATTTCGTATAGTATTAAGTACATGATTACATACCACACTTTTGTATGAAGGTCTTGATAATGTATTTGCACTTCCCAATCTTCAAACTCCTTCCTTCAAGTTCTCCCAAGTTATATTTGCTCCACTTCAAAAACTTGTTTTGATGTATTCTCAAAACAAACTTTTGTCACAACAACTTTGCAAAGCTACACCACTCACATATGACCTTGGATTGATTTGAAATTTTGGTCAACATAAACAACTATGTTTACTACCATCTTTCAAAATTTCAACTCATTTAACTTCATAAAATGAGAGATCTTACTACTTCTTTGAAATCACCTCAAAATGGGACTTGAACACAAAATGACTTACAACTCACTCTCAACAACTCCAAACTCCTTGAGATTTTGGGAGACACATTAGATATATGTCTTCTATATCTACTCAAAATTTCAGCTCTATTGATGATGAACACAAAGAGTTATCATTTTCAAAAGAAATTGACTTCAAAACTAAAACTGAAACTTTAAATGCATGGATCTCTCTCAATACATATCCAAATGACATGAAATTTCTCTCACATATATACTCCTTTATGATGTATAAGATCCCAAAGTTGCAGAACCAAAAATGCTCAAACAAAGGAGGTATGACAAAAAAACCAGATCTGGCACAAAGTCTTCAAAGGCTCATAACTCTCATAAAACATATCCTTTTTTTTTGAAAATTTGGGAATAGAAGCGTCTTATAGTCTTCTATAATCTCTCCAAGTTTCACTCTAAGATCTTTCATAGTAGATCTAGATCTAGATTTAAAAATCTAACTTCCACAACCCTTTATATGTTGATCTCCTTTCACCTCTTTTCTTTTCTTTTCTTTCTCTTCACATTATTTACTTTCCCTATTTATCTTTTGCACTTGAAAAACTCTTATGATATTATTACAGACTCTCAAGCTCTAATTTTAGGGACTTTCTAACTCTAAATCTCTTTCAACTTTCTTATCAAACAACCTAAACTCTGATACCATGTTAACAAATAGGAGATCTACTCAAGTGTAAACATAAATCTTTATTGAAAGGAAACTACAACATGATGTGTAACACGAAACATAACATCAAGAGCTCTTCAAGGTTCTTGTCACATGAAATACACAAACTTGTGCAATGAAGAAAAGAGAACCAAACCATCAACACCAAGGTATTTAACTAAAAGACCAAACCACAAATAACCAAACTAATACACTACTAGAAATCTTGTCATTT
>Ga0209611_10011921_pt1 | contig 12356 bp, 8 predicted proteins | sample S1TSphgellanicum_3_FD_187693 | JGI IMG/M metagenome (GOLD analysis project Ga0209611, IMG submission 187693) | Host-associated microbial communities from peat moss isolated from Minnesota, USA - S1T2_Fc - Sphagnum magellanicum MG (SPAdes) (version 2) | ecosystem: Host-associated > Plants > Peat...
GTTCCATGTGTCATATAGGCAAAAAATCACCTGCCTAAAAAGGGGGATCTTGAAGGGTTCTCACATAACTAAGTGAAGTATTGTCAACAAAGTTGAGCATTTCAGAAGATGTTCCATTTCTTGACAATTTTTATTTTATTTTCCAAAAAACTCTATTACCAGTATGTGATTGACAGTCCTCAACCTGTTAACTGAAAACGTACCCTTATGCATAATTGTTGATTGTTACCCTTTTTTTTATAACCTACCTGGTACCCTTTTTAATATTGATATTGACAGTTCCTATTTCGTCCCAAAAAAAAAATTCAAAATAATAACCTACTTCACATTTATATATATTTTTTAAAAAAAGAACTGGCCAAGAATGGTCGAGACTATAAGTGGTTAACATCTAAACATGTAAATAGGTTTGTGGTGTTGTGGCATTGGTGATCATCCATCCACAAGGAGGTTTAGCCATGTTTGGCTATAAACCAGCTATCAAAGTAGAAATTTGTTAAAATCCTTTTATATCCTCACTACTACTTGCTTGAACAAACGTGGTAGAAACATGGGAAATTTTTCAGAAGTTTTGGCGAATGTTTTTGAGAAAGAGGAAATTATACTCTACAGAATTTTACTTTTTGAAAAAAAAAAAAAAAAAATCCCTCACAAAAAAAAACTGCTGATCTCGACAAATAGAATTTTTTTTTAAGATTCAATATTTTCCTTTTTAAAAATTTTGTTATATTTGAAGAAAAACATTCTTTTGAAATTTTCAACATTTAAGCAAAATGATATAATTAGCGACGAAAGCGGCCATGGTGGTAGTAGTAGTAAGGCATGATAACAGCTTAATAACAGAAAGAAAACCCGCATATAAGCGTACAAATTAAGTGCGCATTTAAACCAAAAGTGGCTTTATAGAATTTTACCGCAATACGTATTACGCACTAGTCCTTCATCTGTCGGGAGCTGCGGCTACGTTCTCATGTGCACGTCGAGGCGGCAGCAGCACCCGCCACGATCGAAAATGGAAGAAATGGAGAATTAGGTACAATCAGAAAGCTTCTCGGAACACATTATCACCTCATATTTTATATATTATTAATCTCAGCAGCAACAACTGCAACTTGTCTCGATCTCTCTCTCTCTCGATCTCTCTCTTTGTGCAGCTAGCTAGCTAGGTAGCCAACAGCTTCTTCTAGTGTTGATAAAACCCAAGAAGCTTATATAAAAGACTTGGATCCAGAATATATATCATCATGCACCGCACTAGTAATTACTTCTACCGCAAATAGATCTGCCTTTGTTGCAAGCATAATTTTATTGCAGACTGACTATTAATTAATCCTCTGAGTATGTATTAATTTTTGAGTGCCATTAATTGCCAAACTAGTGTAGTTAGCTAGCTGTTCATTCATGATCTGCATGCGGTACTGAATCCTGATCCAGTACTACCTTTTTTCAAAGAGGAATTAATCCAAGACTCTAAGACCCTGCAGCAGCACGTGAATTGGAACGTACATAGTTGCATAATTCGATCTAGAATTACGGGCATCGTATCACAGCGACGTCTAGCTACTGCTCTGGTGTGGGCTTCCTCTTCTTCTTCATCAGCAGCATTGTATATTGCAGTGTTGCTGATCATGGTAGCTACGGGAGCTCATGATGTAGGTGGTCTCCAAGTAGGGTATTATGCCAATTCCTGTCCCGTAGCAGAGACTATTGTGACGGCTACTGTAGGCGCATATCATCAGTGTGGTGATCCGTTCTATGCGGCTGGAGTCCTGCGAATGCACTTCCACGACTGCTGGGTGCGAGTAAGTAGATGTTCATCCCCTACAGCTGATCGCGTCATGAGATGTAATTCTTCCTGTTGCACACTAGAATCATGTAATGCTGATATGAAAGGCGGCCTCTAATTACGGGAGGTTCTAATTATTACAAACCTGAGGTTCTTGACAATATTTTTTCGCAATGCTCATGATCATGTGGTCGATGCATGGGGAGTTATTTACTGCAGGGATGCGATGCCTCTGTACTTTTGGCTGGACCTACCAGCGAACAGACCGGACTCCCGAACGCAAATTCCTTAAGAGGGTTTCCCGTCATACAAGCTGCCAAGACACAGCTGGAGAAGCTATGTCCAGGCATAGTGTCGTGTGCTGATATTCTCGCATTTGCAGCTCGTGATAGTGTTGTGATCGTAACATAACTTCTCACTTAACCTATAGTAATTTCATTTGGGAGAGCTCTCCGCATTGAATTCGTTGCAATCATAATTAGGATCCACTAGATTGCACTAGAATATATATCCACGAGTCATGGAAATCATAATTTGCTCATTGTTTCACTTCGGAAGCAGGAACCGATCATTTAAGTCTGAGCCCAGGTAGTTCAGCAGATGCGTCCATTTCCTCGATGCCATGACTCTTATTGTACTCGATCTGCAGAGTGGAGGTCCCTATTGGCCAGTTGCGGCTGGTCGATTTGACGGAAGAGTGTCGAACGCCGCGGAAACACTTATCTTGCCATCCCCCTTATTCAACGTCTCGCAACTGACAGCAAATTTCGCTGCCAAAAATTTCAGTCAAATCGAGATGATAGCTCTCTCAGGTGGGCATCCATCGATTCATTCATTACCGTGGCGGCTAACTAGCTAGTTCATGGCCACAACTTCACAATATATATACCGGTTCAGAAGTTCAGACCACCCCAGACTCTCATGAGTTCACAGCAGATGGTCGTATTAATCCTGTCTTCCAATTCTTGTCGCTGGTGGGCCAGTTAGAACATGTTTCCATTACGCTGATGCGATCACAGATTCTGTGATCACAGTAGCTTTCCATTATTTTTTTCAATTACCTGTGCTCACAGCTCTACAGGTCAAGCATTGAGCAATTGCGGGAGCTGCGAGTAAAACTGTGACTCACATTACAGTGACATCTGTCTTTTTTTTCATGAGAACATGCATGTATCCCCAGAGGTCCTAACATGATTAATTACATATTTTCACTACAGTTACAGCTTCCCAATGCAAAGCTACTGTTCCTGCAGCAAGAAACAAGGCGCTATGTCAGTGGCTTTCCATTAGGCTGCTGTGACCACATCACACTGTGTGTGACTGTGATCACAGAAGCCTAATTATGGATAGAGACTCTTAGAACCATGCTTCGAGTTGCTGGTCCCTAATTCCATTTCCGAGTTCTTGCGGGTCCAGCAGCCTTATTGGCAACTAGACTCCTCTGCAGCATTTTGTACTTTGATCATTCACTGCTTACTCATGTGCTTGCAGGTGCACATACAATCGGACAGGCGCGATGTCTGAGCTTCACAAACAGGCTTTACCCAACGCAAGACCCTACACTAAACCCGGCGCTGGCTAGCTCGCTTAAAACCCAGTGTCCTGCAACAGGTGGAAATCCCAACAACCCTGTGAATTTGGATTTCGCCACTCCTCTCACGTTTGACAATCAATACTACCAAAACCTGGTGCAATTTGACGGCCTGCTGACTTCCGACGAGGTACTGTTTACTGATCCGTCCACTGCCAGCATAACACAAATTGGCGCTACCAATTCTCCTGTTTGGCAAGCGGCCTTCGTGGAAGCAATGATCAAGATGGGCAACCTCGCAAACACTAGCTTTGGTGAAATACGCCTTGATCCTCTTTGCCAGGTCGTGAATCCTTAAAACTTGCAAACAGTGCAGGATCTCCTACCGGAGATCTCAGATAGATCTCCAAGCGTGAATGAATTTGTTGAAATGAAAACTGCTCTAGTGTGATCACCAATATCGGTCCACTCATTCATACATGCATTCACCCTCACATGACTAGTGGCTCATAAATAAATAAATAAATCACCATAATACTGTAAGGACAGATTCAACACATGTGCATCATGACTGGGAAGGATTCAATTAGTTTTGAAGATTTCATCTCTACAAATATAATAGTCTCATATATTTCAAAAGATTCTCTAAATATTTTCCTTCACAAAACTTTGTCCTTTGAAAAGGAAGGAAATTCCCAACATTTCTACAAATATTATTTAATGTAATTAATATCAAAGTTGCCAGGTATATTCCAGCATTTGATCAGTATGCCTCAAGCATACAACATGCAGGCTAGAGTTTTCACATACGTCCACAACTGATGTGGAAATAGGAAGAATCAAAAGATCTACAAGATCTGTAGACCTCTATATATATATGATTTCTAGAGTTCCAGAATGCATCCATTGTGGGACATCTGCAAATTCATTACAGAGTCTGGAAATAGGAATAAAATGGCCACTTCTAATACCGATAGTATTGGGGTAGTTTTAACACACATCTGTCAAATAATTAATTAAGTTTTAGGAATCCATGGACCAAAAAAGATTTTTTTTAAAAGACCAATCCAACAGATTTGACAAGCTGTTGGTAGTACCTCGAGTTAGGGCCAATGACAAAAGACCCAACAAAGCTCTTTTGTTGGGTTTCTTTTTTTTTGGGCATAAAAGGAAGACAATCTTCATTGCTAAAAGGGTAAGGAACACAACCCAAGGAATGGACCCAAGGGAACCAAACCCAATGGTGAAAGGAATTTTTCATGTCAAGACACATAACCTAGGTAACTGGTAACACCATTTAATTCTAAAATTGAAATGGGAGCAAAAAGCAAAATCATCCCTCACTAGGAATCAAACTCAGCAAGAAACTTGTCCTTAGCCTCTTTGGAAGCCTTGTTAATCAAATTGAGCATGTGCTCAAAGGTATACTGCTTTCTTGAATATTTCAAAAGAGTTTTTTATTGTCATTCACAAAATTTTGTTCTTTGAAAACAGTTGTTTTTGGAATTTTCCATATTTCTACAAATAATATAGTTCATGTTGAAGCTGCCATGGTACTGCAGTCGTAAGCTCTTTGCTCATGTTCGAGTGATTGATGGATCTTTCCCTCTTCCTTATGGCAAGCTCAAACCGGCAACAACTTTAAAATAAGAAATGTTCCCTGAAGTTCCCAAAACATGACTTTTAACTTCTCACAAGTTCACAATAACAGCTTATGAACGTGTCAAATATGTGGTACCAAATGAAAACTACTTATCTGGCGATGGTTGTCCCCCTTCCTTATGACAAGTTCAAACTTCAAACAGCAACAACAGTTAAAATATCTTCCCAATACATGATGAGGAAAAAAATCAATTTTGTGAGGTTGAAAATTTGGAGAATTAATCGCAAGGAAAACAGCAAATTTAGTTGATGAAATTGCAATGAAGAAAAAGATTTGTCCCAAATGTCTGTGCGGAATTGTCATTGAAAAACAAAACATGAATGAGAATCACCACATCGAGCAAGCAGCCTTCAGCAAACGTGGTGATTTTATACATGTAGTTTATGGTTGAAGAGCCATGACACATGTGTGGTTTGTGCCGCCATTAGAGCATGTCTACCCAACACCTGCAAACATCCCTTTTCATTAAATCTTGCAGCAGGATAGCGTGAATCCTGCTGCGCTCTTGTATTGGTGTCCATTTTGCAGTGGTTATTTTAACCCCTTTAAAATCTTTTTTCTACTACGGATTTGGACAGTGACTATTACTCGTCCAGATGTAAAGACATAAATGGTCTTTGAGTGTTTAAAGGGACTTTTATGACGTTTATGGGTTGGGGACAGTGATCATTAAACACTATTATATTTTAAATAAAGGAGTTGTTTACAATTTTGGGGTGGAGATGCTCTAAGCTCTCACTGTCAGCCTGCATATTCATCATGCTGCCAGGCCATATCTGAATCCCTCATCACCTGCTGCAAATGAGGTGCAAGGAACCTTATCTTTAATCGTTCAAAGGAAATGCAAGCATTCCTTCTATTACAAGTCTTGTTACGCTGAGTGATAACTTCATAATTCATGTCTTACATTCCCTCTAGTAAAGAATTCTCAACTAGCACATAGACTCCCTTGCTCACCTGTTTGTACTTGAAAGCTACGTGTTTCTCACAACTTGACAATTACTCCATTACAAATAAAACTTTACAGAATGAGAGTTATGTGTGCAAAAAGGAGAATTGAAATACAAATTTGCAAACACCTAAAGCACATTCCATAAATTCAATGCCACAAATGGAGCCCAACTACTAACCCTTTCAAATTGCTAAATGTTACTTCTAAATTTAGGATCCGGTGGTACTTGCTTGTAATTGACTAATAATTTGAATTGACATAACCCCAAACACAGGAGCAAATTGATTTTCAAGTTTATAGTTTAGGGAATGTTAAACATTGGAAATTACAATATGGTCAGAACTTGCAGTAGAGTAGTCGAAAGTGTTCCTTGAAACGACACATTTGTCACCTATAGAAAATGCCTCATGAACCATGCCAAAGGACCATAACAAATATGTTAACCATATATATGTGTCATATGTGTTAATGGTTGACACAAATATGGCACAAATGTATGGTTCAGGTGGTTCCTCTAACTCATTATAGTGTGCTTGAACCCACAGACTAAGAGATTTTTTATGATGATTATTGTAATGAAAATAAATAAAATGTAATATATATATTCCATAGTTAACAATTGTAACATTAAAAAACAAGGATTTACAAATAGCTTTTACAACTAGTTTTTAATTGCAAATGACATTTATAACTAAAAATGAAAATAATAACAAACAACAAATTGTAGCCAACTATTGGTCAAATGCAACAAATGAAATATTTTGTTCTAAAATGCATACACATTCACAATGTACGCATAATTGCAATTACAATGCAACTTTAATACAACTATTTTGATGACCAAAAATTTGCTACCATGTTGTTTAAACATAGTCAAACCAAAAAAAACACATGAAATTTTTTTTAATTAAAATTTTCAAAAAAAATTTCTAGTTGAGTGATTAAGCAAAACAAGATAACACCATGTGGCACAATTACAAACAATCCAAATGTGACATGTGACCATCTAGGCTAACCCTTGGACTAGGTCACATGGCATTTAGGCACCACCACATGGCACCTAAATTACGCCATGTGGCACTTACACAAAACTATGTGGCATTTAGATTAAGTTATGTGGCACCTAAATTGCCTATGGGCTATGGCCACATGACCACCCAAGTTACCTAACCATATGTATAACCTAGGTGTTCTACATTACTTAGCCTTGCTTAGGGTTAGACCTAGATGGCATAACCCACCTAAATTAGTTTAAGGCTAGTTTACATAACCTAGTTATATAATTTACAAACTTGAAACTTAAGATAAAAAATATGGAATAAACTTTCAAGTGCTACTACTATTTATAACAAACTAAATACTAATTAACCTACCTAATTAGGTATTACTAGGTGCTAGAGATAATAGAAATTATTAAATAGTCTACCTACTAAGGCATACCTATTAGGTGCCTACTTACTCATACCTATTACCTAAATCATAGGTATACTTAGCACTTAGTGGCACTTACCTACTAAGTATTACCACTAGAAGAAATTTATAAATGTATAATGACAATTGAATTTCAATTGCATTACATAGTGCCTACAACTACAATACACATAATTGCCAAAAACAAGTGGCATTAAACATAATGTGGTAATGTAAACATGCTAGTAATTGCAAACCTTTGTGAAAACTAACCATTTTATCATCCACTACTATGGATGATCATTTATATGACAAGGCACCAAGTTTGCATTTTCAACTACAATGGCAATGGCCTTGTGATTAGAAACCAAAACTAGGCTAGGAACCTAAATTAGATTAATCTAGAATTTAAGAACTTAAACTATATGCTACATAGGCTAGGCTAAAAACCTAGGCCACCTAGCTTAAATCAACAACCTAACCCACCTAGCCCACAATGCAAGTGTGAAGGTTCAAAACCCTTTACCTCCATGCAAGTTTAAAACACATCCTTAACCACTAGACCAATATTTAAATGAATGAAATGATTTGTCATCACATATTATTATGCACATTTTTTTCCTAACCTACTTAAGTTTTACTTATGATATAATATTTTTCCTACCTACATTATTTTATTACTTTACCTTACATACCTATCTAACTTAAGATTTATTAATAGGCTACCCTAGGCTATTTTTAAACTACTCTAGGCTGCCATAAACTAGGTTTGTAGGATAGTCCCAAGTTATTTCAAAGTTAGTGTTAAATATTTTAAATTACTCCTAAGTTAATGTAAGCTACACTAATGTAAATTAACTTAGGCTATTCCAAGGTTTCCATAGGTTAGGATTATAACTTAGTCCTTGATTATTTTAAAGTTATTATACATAGGTTATTATAAACTATTATAGGTTATTCCATTCCAAATTCTAGATCATTGATTACTTTAAGCTATTCCACCTTAAATCATTTTAGGTTATTTTCGGTTATTCCATCATAAATTATTCTAAGTTATTATACCTTAAATTATTTTTTACTATCCTATGTTAATTTTCCCCATACTATTATAGGGTATTTTACTTTAAGCTAATTTTAGTTATTCTAGGTCAATGCACCTTATGTTATTCCAATTTATTCTACCTTAAGTTATTTTAGGTTATTCCATCAGAAGTCACTATAGGGTATAACTTAAAATAAAATAACCTAGGGTATAAAATAGAATGCCTTAAAGTAAAATATTTTTAGATAACTTAAAGTTTAATAACCAAAAATAGCCTAAGGTAAAATAACTTGGGTCTAAACATGATTAGGGTACCACATTTGAACCCTAAGGATACATTCTAATGATTTTCAAATTCACTTTTTTCTTCATTTTTCCCATGACCTCTCTTACATTTCACCTTTTTTTCTCATGTCAATTGAAATAATTATGTTCCAAATTTTATATAAGTTTCTAAAGTTTTTTTTTTTTCACTTATGAAAATGAGAATATTAAAATTTATCCAATGTGGGCCATGTTCTATCAATGGCCCAAAATTCCCAAAAAATTGACTTTTTGAATTTTTTTACATTACAATTTAAGACATTTGGTTTTTGTCACATTCATACATTTTATACACATGAGCACATAATATGTTTGTATTAAAAATCTTGGGCCAAAAAAATTGTTTAGACATTCGTTATGATTTTTTGATTTTTTTTTTCATGAAATAAAGTCCTAGAAATTTTTCAAAAACTTGGTAGGAATCCTTAAGCTTGTTCAAATTTGACATTCTATGCATAAGATAGTACCTTTGTAATGTATCTATCTATGAACAAAATCAAACTTTCAATATGAAAGTGTCATTAAGTTTCAACAAAATGTTCAAATGAAAGGGTGGGTCTAATGAATATAAAATAAAACAATCCTTTTGGGTACCCCAACCATGCTCTGACCCACCTAAAATAATGTAAAGTGGAATAGTTTGAAATAGTCAATTTTTTTTATAAAAAGAAACATATTTAATTACACTAATTAAATCATAAACTAAATGTCATAATTTAGGGTTTATCATCTATCAATAAATGTAACCAATATTGGATGGCACATGCACAAATTTCATTTAAATTTTCAATTACAACCCCAACTATAATAACTTATAGTTGCATCTACAATTAATAATTGATTTCAACCAACTTATAATTATAGATGTGATTTTTAAAACTTGTTGTAGTGTGAAATTAGGTCGCCGCGCAAAGCTAAACACTGGCTGATCTTGAGGTTTAGATTGCCTGATTAGCCGTCATCTTATTACGGCGCCCTATTAACTATTGCATGGAGTTGCATGGCTTACTTGGTGTGTGCTGAGTGGTCCAGGAAGATTGGCGACTAGAAATTATGAGGAGGGATGGAGTCGAATTGATGGAGAGGAGCAAGCAATGGCAGCTAACAGTGGGAGCTAAATGGAACGGAGTGGCAGGAGATTCGAGAGGCTTTAGGAGGAAGCTAACGGAAGTCTGAGGAGCTTTTGGGGTAGCTTAATTACCAGGAGGAAGGGGATTTGAAGGCAGGACGATCAGTTGATCTGGGGAGGATTAGGAGACAGAAGAAGCGATCTTTGTAGAGAGAGTAAGGAGAAGCTCGGTGAGCGAGCATAGCTTGGCTGAGTGCTAGAACTTTCCGCTACGCCTGGTAGTCGGTCGAGCTAGTGTAGAGGAATTAGAGAGAGAGAGACTAGACAGCACTGGGAATCTGGTGTTTTTGTGAACATTTGATGGAAAAGTGAGCTTGTGCTTTCGGGGAATGTACATAGTCTGTAATGTAATGAAAGAGTTTCCCTCACTGGCATATGTGTGAATGGGCGAGGCAGGAGATGAATGTTGTAAAATCTGCTCTGTTGTTGTGAGGAATGCAAGACACTTGTACGTCTTTGATTTTGTGATGTTCGTCTGCAAGCGTCAGTGGGCAGTTAGTATGTTGTGTGAGATCGAAGGTCTGAATTGTGTGGAGTAGATCAGAAGAACATGGACGCCTAGGTTCGTTGAAGACAGGTAGTGTGTTGTGTGTTTTTGGACCCTCTCTTTTTGGTTACATTGCAACTATGGTGACACACAAAACTAGCATATTGATAGTTGCAAAATAAATTGGATTGGGCAATAGTCACACAATAGTCACAAAAACATGCTTGGAATGGACAAGATTTCTCCTAGTGTATGTCCTATTATAAGCACCTACTAGATCTATTAAGTTATTACCTATCAAGTATTATGTCATACACTAGGTAATTACTAAGTCTATTTAGTACTTATTACATATTATTTAATATAAATATTACATACTACCATTAGAACAAAAAAAATAAAAATTATTAGTCTTTATAATTATTTTTTAGTTGGAAGCATCATTTGTGACTAAAATCCTTTTAGTTACATCCAACATTAGTCACAAATGACAAGGAATATTGGATGAAAAAAATCAACAATATACAAGTTCATCCTTTGATTCCATTGTATACATATTATCAGATGCAACTAATGCAACTATTTTGGTCACCAACAAAAACAAATGATGTATTATCACATGTTCCAACTTTTAATTATTTAATATAAAAAATTTATTAAAATTTCAAATTATTTTAGGATGTCCAATTTAGATGTTTGGATGGTCTTAGAATGTGACATAGTGCACAATATAGATCTACCATGTGGCAAGCTAATTTGAATTTTTGTCAAAATGAATTAAAACGAATGTTTAGGTAGGTTAATAGGTTGGTAGTTTGGTAGGTACCTAAGTGCTTAGGTAGATACATAGATAAGTATATAATATTAAGTACCTACTCACAAACTTTGCCTACCTACCTACCTATTTAGGGAATTCAAACAAATTCATCTTAATCACATGGATTGCAAAATATGAAAATGCATGTATAATGTTATATAATTTTTTTGCATATACCCAATTTTTACTTTCTTCTACACAATTATTTTCCCTTAGGTGTATGTAAACCTCACCTATACACAAACCAGATAAAATAAAAATAAGGTAAATTTGAAATTTTTAATAAATAAATAAAATAATTAAAATGATAAGCATGATATATTGTTGACCAAGTAAGGTATATATTTACCATGTGATACTTATCCAAGTGTATATCAAGAGAATAAATTCACCCACCCAACATTGGACATGACAATAATTTGTCAATGATTTATCCAAAAGTCGCATTCATAAGTAAATGTACAAAATGTCATGACAATTTGAAAAAAGTACACTGACATTATTTCTTTTGCAAAGTTATACTTATCAATTGTTATATGGGATAAGGTATCAACTAAGGTGTTGATGTGAAAGGTTCATGCTTTTAAAATGGAGATGGAAAAGTTTGTTGTCAAGTTTTAGATTATGAAGGATATTTGAAACAACCCAATCACGAAAAATATATTGGTTGTCAAAATGTGGCAATTAAATTTCTACAGTTATCTCAACTATCCTTTTTTTTCCAAATTTAAAAAAACCATTGTGATCGAATTTCATTTGCAAGATGGATCAAGGTGGACCTAGGTGGGGTTGAAATATTCACATGGACTAGAACTATGTCCACCTTAGTTGCAAACTATCAATGATTAGATTTTAGTCTTAAAAAGGAAATTGATCATCAAAATGTGACAACTAAATTTTGGTCGTCATCTTGGCATTCAAGACTTTCTTTCTAATTTTTAGTTTTTGATTTTCTTATGATTGAAATTTGGTTGTTATATAGAATAAAGTGGTGGAATCATGGTGGCCACAAGACCAAGACCATGTCCACCTCAATCAATATCTTGCATTGATTGGAATTTAATAGACTTGGCGAAAAAAAAATTAAAAATTTAAGTAAAATAAAATTTGAAAAGAATTTCAACCATTAAGATGGTGACTAAAATTCAATCATCACATCTCAAGAATCAAGATCTTATAAAAAAACTAAAAGGGTTTTTTTTTTTTTTTTTTTTT
>Ga0209611_10011922_pt1 | contig 12354 bp, 9 predicted proteins | sample S1TSphgellanicum_3_FD_187693 | JGI IMG/M metagenome (GOLD analysis project Ga0209611, IMG submission 187693) | Host-associated microbial communities from peat moss isolated from Minnesota, USA - S1T2_Fc - Sphagnum magellanicum MG (SPAdes) (version 2) | ecosystem: Host-associated > Plants > Peat...
GGTCCAGGATGTGGACGGCAACGCCATTCGCGCCATCGGCACCATCAGCAACGTCACCGAGCGCAAGCTGCTCGAGGAACGCCTGCAGTACGCCACCGAGTCGCTGAACATCGCGCAGGCCGCCGCGGGACTCGCCACCTTCGATTTCAACTACGGCACGAGCACCCGGCTCTGTTCCGACAATTTCCATGCCCTCTTGGGACTACCCTCGTCTGGCAAACTCGACGACCTGAACCAACTCTACCTGCGGGTGCACCCGGACGATCTTGCGCAGATGAGAAACGCGCCAATCTCGACCACCCCTTCGGATCCTTCCTACCGCTGCGAATATCGCGTGCTGTTCGAAGGCGGCAAGGAGCGCTGGATCGACGAGAAGGCGACGGTGTCACGCGACGCCGACGGAAAAATCGTGCGCGTCACCGGCGCCATCGTCGACATCAGCGACCTGAAGAGCGCCCAGCAGGCCACCCTCGACGCCAAGCTCGCGGCCGAAGCCGCGAATCGCGCCAAGAGCAATTTCCTCGCCAACGTCAGCCACGAGATCCGCACGCCCATGAACGGCGTCATCGGCATGTCGCAGATCCTGTCGGAGACCGACCTGGACAACGGTCAGCGCGAATGCGTCGACATCATCCGCGGCAGCGCCCGGTCGCTGCTGTCCTTGATCAACGACGTGCTCGACCTGTCCAAGATCGAGGCCGACCGGCTCGAGCTCGAGCGGGTCGAGTTCGACCTGCCCGACCTGATCTACGACACGCTGGCCTCCATGTCGCTGCAGTCCGCGGTCAAAGGCATCGAATTGATCGTGAACTTGGACGCCCGCGTGCCGGCCGTGATCCGCGGCGACCCCGGACGGCTGCGCCAGATCGTCATGAACCTCATCGGCAACGCCGTCAAATTCACGCATGAGGGCTACGTGGTCCTGGACTTGAGCGGGGTGGCTGCCGCGGACGGCCGTTTCATGCTGCACATCGAAGTCACCGATACCGGCATCGGCATTCCGGCCGACCGCCTCGATCGGCTGTTCAAAACCTTCTCGCAGGTCGATTCCTCCACCACCCGCCATTACGGCGGCACGGGTCTCGGGCTGTCTATCGTCAAGCGCCTCGCCGAGCTGATGGGCGGCGAGGTCGGCGCGCGCAGCGAAGTGGGACACGGCTCGGTGTTCTGGGTGACCGTGCAGGTCGATTCGGTGTCGCAGCACTTGCTGCGCGTTCCGGTCGGCGCCGGCCGGCGCATCCTCGTGGTCGACGACATCGCGGCCAGCCGGCAGAGCCTCGTCCGCAAGCTGAAGTTGGCGCAGTTCGAGACCGTGGCCGTGGCCGGGGTCGACGAGGCACTCGCCGAAATCGCGGCGGGGCACGCCGCGGGCCGCCGCGTGGACCTGGTGTTGGCGGATGAACTCATGCCCGTGAAGGGCGGTCTCGACCTGCTCGCCGCGTTGCGCGCCGATCCGCGCAATCTCACCCTGCCCTTCGTCCTGCTGTCGCTGTTCGGCGTGGATCATCAGACTGCGGACTGGCCGCATCAGCCGGATGCCGTGCTGCGCAAGCCCGTCCGCGCCAGCACCCTCACCAACCTGGTCCACCGCGTGCTGTGCGGCAGTCCGCCGGGCAATACCCACCTCATCCCGTCGCTGCAAACCAATCCGACCTTCAGCGGGCATCGCGTGCTGTTGGTCGAGGACAACCCGGTGAATCAGCGGGTGGCGCAGCGCCTGCTGCAAAAACTCGCCGCCGAGGTGGAGATCGCCAACAACGGCGCCGAGGCACTCGAGCGCCTCGCGGAATCGACTTTTGACGCCGTGCTGATGGATTGCCAGATGCCCGTCATGGACGGCTTCACCGCGACGCGGCGCATCCGCGAGCTGGAGCGCCAGAACGGCCGCACCAGGCGGCTGCCCATCATCGCGCTCACCGCCAATGTGATGAGCGAGGATCGCGAGAGCTGCATCGCCGCCGGCATGGACGCGCACTTGGGCAAACCCATTGAGCCGGAAAAACTCATCGATTGCCTGGGACGCTACATCAAACCCGACACGGCGCGCTCCCAGGTGGACCGTGCCAAGCTGCGCGACCTCACGGGCGGCGATGCCGACTTCGAGCGCGACCTGCTGGCCACTTTCGTCAGCAGCGGCGATCAATGCCTGGCGGACATTCTGCTCGCACTGCGCGTCAAGGATTTCGCCACCATCGGCAACCGCGCCCACGCGCTGAAAGGCGCCAGCGCCAACATTCACGCCACCGGCCTCGCCGCGGCGGCCTCGAGCCTGGAGCTCGCAGCGCGCGCCAACGCCACGTGCGACATCGAAGGTTTGGTTCAGCAAGTAACCGAAAAATTAAGGGCAGTGAACGCAGAACTTCGAAAAGCTGGTTGAAAGCGCTCGGCTTGCCGCTCCGGAGCTGTGACGCTCGGTGGCCCCGGCGCTCCGCTGATTGCTCCAAACCCCCACCGCTGCAGCACCGCCTCTACAGAATTCTTTTCCGACGCTCCACGCTGCAGCATTTCGCCGCTCCGCCGCCGGCAGTCCCCGCTGCGGCCGATTCACACCCAGACATACCCACGAAGCATCGATCTCAAAACCGAAAAAATTCCGCGTCTCGCCCCGCGGCGGCCGGCCTACACCCTCACAATACTCACCGAGTCGGTCTCAAGATCGAAAACGATCCGCGCCTCGCCCCGTTTCAGCTGGCGCATTACGTGCGACACCTTGTCGTCGAGCGAGAATTCCCGGTCGCCGTAGTCCGTCCCCTCGCGCAGCACATAAGACTCGATCACGGCATGCAGCACATCGGCGGCGAGCTCGGTGTAAGGCACCTCCACCGTTCCCGGCATTTCGCCATCCGCGCGTTCCTCTTCCATTGACGGCGATTGAACCATAGGCCGCCGGGGTGCGGCCATTTTTCGTAGCGGCGGCCGCGCTGTGGTCAGTCGGTGCCCGTCTCGGTCTTTGCCGCGATCGATATGCGCATGGCGGCGTCGTCGCCTTCGCGCTGTTCGCGCCGGTCCGCGACGCGCCGCTCTTCGCCGCGAAAGCGCTCGACTGCGCGGCCCAAGCTTTCGGCTTCGACCTGCGTGGCGCTCCATGTGGCGTGCCGCTTCTCATATTCCGCGCGCGCGGCGTCCAGCGTCTTCACGTGTTGGCGCATGGCGGCGCCGAGGCGCTCCAGAAAGGAGCGATAGTTCTGTAATTTGACCGCATCCATCGTGGCGTTCGACTGCGTCGAATCGTTCACATACTCGTCACGGTAGGTCTTCAGCTGTTGAAACTGGCGCTCGAGCTCTTCCACTTTACGGGCGGCTTCACCGACTGCGCGGCTCAAGTCCTTGGCCCTGTTCGAGGCTATTTCGTGGATCGGTACGAAGCGTTTCGATTTCATCATGGTCGCGGCTCACTAACAGGTCCTAAGGCCTTATGAAGCGTCTCACGATCGGTTCGACGCATTTAAATTCATCATCTCCACTGCTCACTGCCAGGTCCTTTGGCCTTGTTCGAAACCACCTCGCGGATCGGTTCGAAGCGTTTCAAATTCATCATAATCTGTGCTTACTATCGGACGGTTGGCGGGGTGGGCGCCAAGAACTGCGTCACGAGTTGCTTAAGGTCCGAAAAACTGGTTGTAATTCCGACGGGTTCGTACATGTCCTGGCGCAGGAATTCCTGCAATTTCGGCCATTGCTCCATGGCCTGGTCGACCCGGGGGTCGGAGCCGCGCCGATAGGCGCCAACTGTGATCAAGTCGCGGTTTTGCTGATAGGTCGAGTACACCTGCTTGAAGCGGTTGGCGAGATCGGTCTGCTCGCGCGTCACAATTTGGTGCATGGCCCGGCTGATCGAGGCTTCGACGTCGATGGCCGGGTACAGTCCGGCTTCGGCGAGCCGCCGCGACAGCACGATGTGGCCGTCGAGGATGGCGCGCGCCGCGTCGGCGATCGGATCGTTTTGATCGTCGCCCTCGACCAGCACCGTGTAAAAGGCCGTGATCGAACCGACGCCGCGATCGCTGTTGCCGGCGCGCTCGACGAGTTGCGGCAGGCGCGCGAACACCGACGGCGGATAGCCCTTGGTGGCGGGGGGCTCGCCGATGGCGAGCGCGATTTCGCGCTGTGCCTGGGCAAAGCGTGTCAGGGAATCGAGCAGCAGCAGCACCTTCAGGCCGCGATCTCGAAAGTACTCCGCGATGGCGGTCGCGAGCCACGCGCCGTGCAGGCGCATCAGCGGCGGATTGTCGGCCGGGGTGGCGACCACCACGGCGCGCCGCATGCCGTCGGGGCCGAGCGTGTTGCTGACGAAATCCTGTACTTCGCGGCCGCGCTCGCCGATGAGGCCGACCACGGTGACGTCGGCCTTGGTATAGCGCGTCATCATGCCGAGCAGCACCGACTTGCCGACGCCGGAGCCGGCGAACAGTCCGATGCGCTGGCCGCCGCCGACGGAGAGCAGTGCATTGATGCTGCGCACGCCGACGTCGAGGGGATCGCGGATGGCGCGGCGCATGAGCGGGTTCAGCGGCTCGCCGACCAGCGACACACGGTCCGTGCATTTGAGATCGCCGAAGCCGTCGAGCGGCCGGCCGGCGCCGTCCAGCACGCGCCCGAGCAATCCGTCGCCGACTGCCACCGAGCTCACGCTGTGGGTGGGAATCACTCGCGCTCCGGGCATGACGCCGCGGATGTCGCCGGTCGGCATGAGAAACAACTTGTCGCCGGAAAATCCGACGACCTCGGCCTCGATCTGCTTGCCCTCGGCGGTGTCGACCAGGCAGCGCCCGCCGACGGCGGCCTCGCAGCCGACCGCCTCGAGCGTCATGCCGACCATTCGGTTCAGAGTTCCCTCGACCACGAATTCCGCGACGTTGGCCATACGCTCGCGGGCCTGCGCCATCGCTGCAATCCAACGCTTCGAGCGCGGCTGCTCGATGACGGCGCTCATCCGCGCGGTACCGCGGCTTGGCGCTCCGTGCCCATCAGTTCGCTCAATAGGGCGGTAAGGCGGGTTTCCAGGCGCGCGTCGATGCGCGACGTGGCGGTGGTGATCTGGCAGCCGCCGCGCGCCATCACGGGATCTTCGACCATGGTCCAGGCGCGTTCGCTCTCGGTCGGCGCCAGGTGCTCGCGCACCACGGCGGCGTCCTCGGGATGCAGATGGACGCGCACCTCGCGGGCGGCCACCGGCAATGCGGCAATGGCTTCGCGGATGATGCCGATGATCTGCGTGGGGTCGGTCTTGAGTTCGCGGCGCACGATTTGCCGCGCCAGCGCCATGGCGAGGGTGAGCAGTTCGCGCTCCACCTCGGCATCCAGCGCTTCGAACGGCTTGGCGAGGTCATAGAACATGCCGGCGAGTCGTTCCACCTGGGCGCTCACTTCGGCGCGGCCGGCCTCGCGGCCTTCGGCGAGTCCCTGCGCGAACGCTTCCTGGTGCGCCTCTGCCTGCAGGTCCACTAGTCCGCCGACGGTCGCCATTTTGTGGGCGGGCTGGGGGGCGCCCATGTCGGGAGCGATCCAGCGACGCGTGGCCGCAGCCAAGGCCGAGGCGGGGTTGGCGGCCGCCGCCGCCACACCCGACGCAGGGTTGGCGGCCGACGCAGCCGCGCCCGAGGCGGGGTTGGCGGGCGCTGCGGCCGAGGCCCGCGCTTTGGCGGATTTTGAGTCGGCGTCAGACAAACTCTCCGCCTCCCTTGCCGCCCAAGCTGATGGTGCCTTCTTCGGCGAGGCGCTGCGCAATCACGATGATCTCCTTCTGCGCGGCTTCGACGTCGGCGAGCTTCACCGGACCGCGCGCTTCCATGTCGTCCTTGAGAATTTCCGCGGCGCGCTTCGACATGTTCTTGAGGATCCGCTCCTGCACCTCCGGCTCGGCACCGCGCAGCGCCACCGCCAGCGTATCGGAACCCACTTCGCGCAGCAGTGCCTGGATGCCGCGGTCGTCGACATCCATCAAGTTGTCGAAGATGAACAAGAGATCCTTGATCTTCTGATGCATGTCCGAGTCGGATTTTTCTATCTTGCCCAGTTCCTCGCCGCTCTTGTCGCGCTCCATGGCATTCAAGATATTGGCCACGGTGCGGGCGCCGCCGATCCGCCGCAGCGGCGCCGGTGGCGCGACGTTGGTCTGCTTTTCCACCAGCTGATCGAGCTCGGTGAGGGCGGTTTGCGGCACTTCGTTGAGAGAGGCGATGCGCATCAGCACCTCCGTGCGCATGTCTTCGCTCAATAGCGCGAGGATGGCGGCGGATTGCTCGGGTTCGAGATGCGAGAGGACGATGGCGCCGATCTGCGGGTGTTCACCGCTGATGATGTGCGCCACCGCCTTGGCCTCCATCCATTTCAGGGCTTCGATGCCTTGACCGGTCTGGCCGGTGGACACCCGGTCGAGCAGCAGATCGGTCTTTTGCTTGCCGACGGCCTGGGTCAGGACCCGGCGCACGAAATCCGGGGAGCCGGCGGCGATGTTGGCGCGCGAATCGGCGGCGCCGATGAATTTCTCGAGCACGGCGCTCATCTGCTCGCGTGATATCTGCTTGAGCTCGGCCATCGCCACGCCGAGCTTCTGCACTTCGCGGGCATCCAACTGCTTGAGCACATTGGCGGCGTCCTGCTCGCCCAGGCTCATGAGCAGGATTGCGGCGCGTTGTGTTCCGGCGAGTTCATCGGGATTTTCAGCCATCCGCAGCGACCCAGTCCTTGACGACCTGTGCGGCCCGCTTTGGATCTTGTCCTACCAGGGTACGGGCCGCAGCGATCTGTTGCTCAAAACTGGGACTGAGTTTGATGGGATTGCCCCCGGAAAGGCTGACGCGATCGCCGGCCAGATCGCCGGCTTCGCCGTCGGCGGCTTTGAGCCGCGAGCCGGACTTGGTCAGCGATTTCATCAACGGCCGCAGTATCAGGAATGCGACGGTCAGCACCAGCGCGGCGCCCACGATTTGTTTTGCCAGCTGGATGACCCAGGGTGTCTCCCACAGGGGCAGTCCTTCGATCGGTCCCGGCGGGGGGTTGGTCTTGAACGCCTGGTTGAGCACGTTCAACGCATCGCCCCGATCTTCCTTGAGGCCGATGGACTCGCGCACCAGGTCCGAGAACCGCTTGATATCGGCATCGCTCATGTGCGACGAAGTGACTTTGCCGTCGGCGCCCACTTTCTGCCAATCGTCGAGCACCACCCCGACATTCAGCCGCTTCAGCACGCCGACCGGCTGCTTGACGTAGGACAGGGTCCGATCGACGTCGAAGTTGCGGGTGCTTCTCTGGGAGCTCGAACTCGGGCCGGTACTCGCCGCCGATTGAGCGCCCGGATTGCCCGCCGTGGCGGCGCCCGGAATGGTCGGGGCGCCGGAGGTGCCCGGCGGTTGATTGCTCAAGGCGCCCGGGATGCCCTCGGCACCGTCGCCGCTCTTGCGCGTTTCTTGGCTGGTTTGTTCGCTGAGCACCGCGGTCTTGGCGGGATCGTACTTCTCGTGCGTTTCCTCGGTGACCGTGTAGTCCATGTCGGCGGTGACGGTGGCGCGCACCCGGCCCTGCCCGACGATGGGTTCGAGCAGGTCGATGATGCGCTGCTGATAGCTTTGCTCGAGCTTGCGCGTGTAGGCGAACTGACGGGTGCTCGCGGCCTGCTCGGCGTTCTCGTCCGGCGAATTGAGCAGCGTGCCGGCCTGATCCACCAGCGTCACGTCGCTGGCACTCAGCTCCGGCACGCTCGAGGCCACCAGATGCACGATGGCCGCGACCTGGCCGGGCTCGAGGCGCCGGCCGGGGTAGAGCTGCAGCATCACCGAGGCGGTGGCCTTGCGCGCATCGCGCAGGAACACCGAGGGTTTGGGCAGCGCCAGGTGGACTCGCGCGGACTGCACTCCCTGCACCTTGACGATGGTGCGCGCCAGCTCGGTCTCCAACACGGACTGGTAGCGAGCGGTTTCCATCATGGAGCTGGAACCGAGCGCCGATTCCTTCTGGATCATCTCGATGCCCATGGCGTCGCTCTGCGGCAGCCCCTGGCTCGCGAGACGGATGCGCGCCTCTTGGACTTTGGTCTCCGGCACCGATACCGCGCCCGAGGGACTGAGTTTGAATTCGATGCCGGCGGCGGTGAGCGCGTCCATGACCTGGCCGGTCTCGCGTTCCGAGAGCTGACCGTACAGCACCGTGTAGTTCTGACCCTGCGACCAGAGCACCAGCCAGATCGCGGCGGCGACGGCCGCTGCGACGCCGGCCAGCAGTCCGACCTGCTTCAGCCCCGGGATGTCCAAGATGCCGCGCGGTGTCTCCGCGATGACACGAGGTGTGGTTACGACGTCAGCCATGAGTCATGCCTCGCGGTTGGAGGATGCCGTGCGGTATCTGCGCGACGACGCGCGGTGTGGTTACGATGTCAGCCATGGATAGCCTTGCGGTCGTCAGACCGACATGTTCATCACTTGGGAGTAGGCGTCGAGCAGCTTGTTGCGTACTTCTGTCATGGCGCGAAATGCCAACCCCGCCTTCTGCACTTCCAGCATGACCTTGGTGAGATCGACGCTCTTGTCGCCGGCTTCATAGGCGTCCGCCAGCGCGGTCGCCTGGTTCTGCATGGTGGCAATGTGATTGACGGAGTCCTTCATCAGGGACGCGAAATCGGTGGGCGGCGCGGCCGTGGTGCCGGCGGCGCTCAGGTCGCGCGTCGGCAGCTCGCCCAGCCCGGAGACCCTCGACTGTAGCGAGCGCATTTCCGCCAGCACTTGTTGAATTTGCATACTGCTCATAGATGCACCGCCATGGAGGGTCGATCGTGAAGCGGCGGCACAGGGACGCCGGCCGCTTTGAACTGCTGCAGCTTGTGGCGCAGCGTGCGCGGGCTGATGCCGAGGCGCTCGGCGGTGAGCTTGCGGCTGCCGCCGGTGACGCGGAGCGTCTCCAGGATCAGTTCGCGTTCGCGCTCTTTGAGATCATGGTCCAAGCCCGGCTCCGGGCCCGCCGGCGGCGGCGCGGCGGCGGTGTCGCCGGTGGGCGCCGCGGACCCCATGTCCAAATCCCGCGCATGAATGATCCCGCCGGAGGCGAGCCACGCCGCGCGCTGCACGATGTTGCTGAGTTCGCGCGCGTTGCCGGGCCAGTCGTGCTGCAGCAGCCGGCGCTCGGCCTCGGCCGACAGACACAGCGCCCGATCGCCACGGGCACAGGCTTGAACGGCGAGACGCGCCAGCGGCAAAATATCCTTGCGACGCTCGCGCAGCGGCGCGAGGCGCAGCGACATGACGTTCAGCCGGTAGTACAGGTCGGCGCGAAAGCGCCCGGCGCGCACCTCCTGGGGCAAATCGCGGTTCGAGGTGGCGATGACGCGCACATCGAGGCTGATGGTGCGGCTGCTGCCCAGGCGTTCGACCTCGCGTTCCTGCAGCACGCGTAGAATCTTGGCCTGCAACCCTAAGTCCATTTCCGATATTTCGTCCAACAACAGCGTGCCACCCTGGGCCTGCTCGAACTTTCCGGCGTGCGCCGCCAGCGCACCGGTATAGGCACCCTTCTCGTAGCCGAACAACGTGGCCTCGAGCATGCTTTCCGGAATGGCCGCGCAATTGATCGCGACGTAGGGCGCGGAGGCGCGCCCCGAGTGGTCGCGGATGTAGCGCGCGTAGACCTCTTTGCCGGTGCCGCTCTCGCCGGTGATGAGCACGGTCGCATCGGTCTCCGCGATGCGCCGCGCCAGCGACAGCACGCGCTTTGATTCCGGATCCACGGCGATGAGTTCGCCCGGCACCACGCGCAGCGCCAGTTGGCGGCGCGCCATCTCGATCAGCACCTGCGCGTCGAAGGGCTTGACGATGTAATCGGTCGCCCCTTCGCGCATGGCCGCCACGGCCTGGGCGATCGTGCCGTAGGCCGTCATCAGGACCACCGGCAGGTCCGGACGCAATTTTTTTACCGACGACAGCAGTTGGTAGCCGTTCTCGCCCGGCATCTGCACATCCGAGATCAGCAGCGCGATCTCCTCGCTTTGCAGCACCTGAAGCGCGCTTGCCGCATCGTGCGCGCACAGGGCGGGCAATTGGGCGGCGCGCAGGGTGTCGACCAGCGCTTCACGCAGCGCGTCGTCGTCTTCGACCACCAGGATGGATTCGTTCGCAGGGTTCATGCAGGATCCTCGGCCGGTAACTCGATGATGAAAGTGGCGCCGGCGGCGCTGTCCGCCAGCACCACGCTGCCTTGGTGCGACTCGACCACCGACTTGACGATGGCGAGTCCGATGCCGTTGCCGCGCGCGCGCGTGGTGAAGAACGGCTCGAAGATGCGCTCGCGAATCTGCGGCGGAACACCCGGGCCGTTGTCGCTCACCACGATTTGCGCGCGGCCTTCCGCACTGCGCCGTGCGAGTAATTCGAGATCGAGGTCGGCGGTGGCGGCCTGCAGGGCGTTGGTGGCGAGGTTCAATACGGCGGACACCAGCGAGGGCGCGTTGGCCCTCACCATGAGGTTCGGGGCCTGGGTGCGGATGGTGAGCCGAACGCCGCGGCGCAGCGCCGGGCGCAGCCACTGCGCGGCCTGTTCCAGCAGCGCACTCACGCTCACCGTTTCGCGCGCCGCTCCGCCGTGGGCGAAGGCCAGCATGTCGTTGACCAGCTTGTCGAGCTGCTTCAGGCTGCCGACGGTGCGCTCCGCGCAGTGTGCGAGATCCGTCGGGGTGCGTCCGGGCAGCAGCATCTGCGAGGCGTAGAGCAGCGCCGCGGCCAGCGGCGTGCGGATCTGATGAGCCAGGCCCGCGGTGAGTTCTCCCAACGTCAGGAGACGTTGCTGGCGCTTCAGCAGGACCTGCATCAGATGCGCCTCGGTGACGTCGGTGAGCAGCACCACTTCGCCGCCGCCTTGCAGGTCGCGCCGCGACAAATTGACGAATCGACCGCAGCGCAGCTCGGTGTCCTCGCCGATGGCGCCGGCGCCGACCGCCGCGCGGGCCAGTACCGCATTCAAAGTGTGTGCGAGCAGCGGTTCGCCCAGCAATTGGCGCGCCACCGGATTGCACTCCTGAATCACGCCGTTACCGTCGAGCATCAGCACGCCGCCGGGCAACGCATCGATGAGTTGCGCCACCTGGGTGCGCAGCGAATCGAAGGCGCCGGTCAGCTGTTCCGACACCGATCCGAACGCGCGAAACGCCTCCTGTAATTCGGAGCGACGGCTTTCGATCAGCGCGAGGGGGTTGGCTGCCATGCCGGGATACGAAGCAACTTCCATGCCCTCGAGGTATTTGGATTGTTTTTCAATCGGTTACGGGGGCACACGCAGCTTCGAGACGGGTGGCGTCAATATTTTGTCAGGCGCTCAGACTGTGTTTGCATCGGGCGCTGAGCGGTCTTGCGCGAGGCGCTGATACGGCACCTGGGTCGGGCGCTGGGCGGTCCTGGCGTGGCGCTGATACGGCACCTGGGTCGGGCGCTGGGCGGTCCTGGCGTGAGGGCGCTGAGAGCTCCTCGTACGAGGCGTCGAGACAGTCACTTGCCTCAGGCGCTGAGGCGGTACTTGCGGAGCTTCTCGACGAGCGTGGTACGGCGCATGCGCAGCAACCGAGCCGCTTCGGCGACGGTGCCGTCGGCCTCCTGCATCGCTTTGCGAATCAGGCCGATCTCGATCGCCGAGAGGTGATCCTTCAAATCCATGCCGCCGCGCGGCAGCGCGAGCTCGCCCTGATACGGGCCCTCGAGGTCGTCGCCCGCCATGGCCTCAGCGTCGCACAGGTCTGACTCAGGCCTGACGCGGGCGGATTCCGCGGCGTCGCACAGACCCGACTCGCGCCCGACGCGGGCGGATGCCCCAACGTCGAGCAAGCCCGCCTCGAATTCGCCGTGGCCGGATTCCTCGGCGTCGAGCAATTCTTCGAGCAGCGCCGGCGGCACCATGCGCACGCCGTCTCCCTGCCACGCCGTGTCCCGGCCGCGGTAGCGCTCGGGCAGATCCGCGGCCGCAACTGTCTGGTCGGGATACAGGATGGCGAGCCGCTCCAGCAGGTTGGCGAGTTCGCGCACGTTGCCCGGCCAGGAATTGCGCCTCAAACAGGCCATTGCCTGTTTGTCGAGCCGGATCTGACGGCCCGACAGAGTCCCCTGGCGCTGCACGAGGTGTTCGATCAGCACCGGCAAATCCTCGAGCCGTTCGCGCAGCGGCGGCATCTGCACCGGAAACACGTTCAGGCGGTAGTACAGGTCCTCGCGAAATCGCCCGGCGCCGATGGCGGCGTCCAGGTCGCGATGCGTGGCCGCGATGATGCGCACGTTGCAGCGGATGGTGCGGTTGCTGCCGACCCGCTCGAAACTGCGTTCCTGCAGCACGCGCAGCAACTTGACCTGCATTTGCAGCGACATATCGCCGATCTCATCCAAGAAA
>Ga0209611_10011923_pt1 | contig 12353 bp, 10 predicted proteins | sample S1TSphgellanicum_3_FD_187693 | JGI IMG/M metagenome (GOLD analysis project Ga0209611, IMG submission 187693) | Host-associated microbial communities from peat moss isolated from Minnesota, USA - S1T2_Fc - Sphagnum magellanicum MG (SPAdes) (version 2) | ecosystem: Host-associated > Plants > Peat...
CATTATCGATTTGATTTTGATTTTGATTTGATTTTTTTCCTCTCTTTGAAATTATGGCGTTGCACATGGTCACATCTTACAAACCCCAAACTACACAAGCGAATGAAGAACTACCTCCATAATCATTTCTAAATTTGACCTCAACACAACATCCTCATGATGAAGAACCCGAACCTTGAAAGGTGCGCGCTCGTCTTGAAGTTGAACCCCCTCGAGCTTTGTATTATCATATTTCTCCAAATTTTCGCACCCTGGTGATCTTGTTGTAAATCAAACCTGTTTCTGGTGACGAACCTAAGACCGTCTATGAAAGTTGTTACGAAATTAAAGATATTTTTATCTTTACATGGTCTTTAGTTCCCAAGGTTGGACATTATCGTTAGTTGCGTGGTCAAATTCGTTGACTACCTCCTAATAGTAAGGCAGACTACCTAGTTCGCACCATTCAACGCATATCCTAAATTTTCTATAGTTATGAACTATCACTATAGCATAGCCCAAGATTTAACATGTAATCGCAGTTCTTTGTTGAGCTTATTCATAAACAAAATAAATATTTAATCATTATGAAACTCATGTTGCCATTGGCACACTATCACACTATCTATTTAATCGTTAAGTTATTTTGAATTAATCTTATGTTCATACGGCTTGAAAATTGTTCTATCTCTATTGGACTTTTCATTAACACCCCTTCAACTACTTCATGAATTTCAAACATCCTTGCTATTCACTAAATATTAGAACAAAACCAATGTTGTGTTAAACCCACAAATTCTGGTGTCTACTTTCACCTTCAACCCTCTAAAGATTTCTCACCCCTAATTACACAACAAAATTTTTAAAACTATGGTTACTAGTTTTTTGTTGAAGAAAAGAACTAACTTAACACCTTATTCACCAATAACACATTTCAGAAAAAAAAAACAACCCCTTCATGCACCAAATGCATTCATCATTCCTTATAAAGTTATTAAAAGTCCCTAATAACTTTACCACATTCAAATAACCCTGATGCAACTTTTAAAAATTGAGATTACCACACATGGTTGTGTCGGTATAGTTCACACAATCCACTAAAATTGTTTCTTGGAAATGCATAGGTTATGAGGTAGTGGGAAGAACAAATGAAGGGAAAGAAAAGGAAGCCCCTAAAATAGATTGGAAAGAGAATGCACCAATTGACCTCATAGAATGCTTGAAGCCAAAATTGCAGTACTTTGTGTTTCATAATTATATTGTTAGTTGGTAACAATCTTAGTTCAAGGATTGCCTTTTAGAAATTCCAAAGGGAATAGTCATATCATGTGTGGATTTTTTTAAAAATTACACAATGAAAATGTAGGATGAGATCTAGTCCATGCACTAGCACAACACACAAGTTGACATACTGATGCATATTACCTATAGACAGAATCCTTCTTATGATCCATTATTTCCAAAACTAGAGTGCTAAAGGAAGTGCATTATTACCTTTCTGATGACACTACTCATGACACATTACTTGTCCAACGTGCATTCAAGTTGCATTGGGAGCACTTGCAAAGAAAAAGGTACATTCCAACTACACACATTGTTTGGAGTGATAGATATTTTGGACAATTCAAGTTATCGAGGGCATGGTACTATGTGTGTTGATATCCTAGTATTACTTCAACATGAACCAATCCCAAGGGTACTAAAATGGTGTGGAATTTTTTCACAACATGACATGGGAAAAGGGAAATGGATGGGGCAAGGTCGCTTTTGAAGCATGAAATAAGGAAAGAGCAATTGAAACCAGTGGGTCACAAGTTGCAAAACACAAATGAAATAGTTGTTTTTCTTAGGGATGAATGCAACAAATACTATGCTAACATGTTCATGCTAGAGCACACATCAACATTTTCCATGAAGTTAAAATGGGAGATGTTGATCAATCTTGACTATTTGGATGTGGTACAATAAGTGGCAGCTGTGGCATGCACCAAATCCAATCTATGTCAACTAAGGATCTTACACTCTATAATTATCACTAATTGTATTGCTTTTGTGGCGATTGCATGGGGCTTATTGGAAGTCCTCCATGTCCAGTTTTTGATCATGTGCTGAAATGGACACTAACCAAGTTGAATGTAAGCAATAACACAAAGGTTAGGGACAACATGTATGAATTTGATGAAGAAATGGAAGCAGGAATAGGGGGAGAATGGATTGCAGACAATTTGTGTCCTAGTGATAATATCGTTGTTGTATCGAATGATGATGAACATTTTTGGTTAATGTTAGTGGACAAGGGTCCCCACAAAGTGGATGATTCTTTTGAAGATGGATGGAAAAATATTTGAAGTAAAGGTGATGTTATCATATGACGATATTAATATGAAAAACTACAGCATTATGGTGGCCGCACTTATTTTTTCCGAGATGACAAGCCTACAACATTTGTACATCACCTAGATCTTACACACTTGGGCCTTAATTAGTTTTACATTTGGATGATACATCATGGTATTGTCAAATTTTTATCTCCATTTCATATTAGCCAACTACCACTCCAACAAGTGAAGTATTCAAATTAAGCTTGGGTGTCTTTAGAAATGATTTGCTAGCATCTACAAATATTGTCATTTACTCATCAAAACTGAATGAGTTTTTTTTTTTGGTTTAATTATTGAAAATATTTAAATGTTCATTCTATTGATAATTAAACAAATGGCCCAAATGTGTAGATGGGACCAAGGTGCTCTTTAATCTTTCAATGGGAACTTGGAAATGTAACTTTAAAATCAACTGTAAAAACAACATTATATCAACTAGAATAATCAACACTATAACTAATATGTACTCCTAAATGTTGCAAAAAACCATACATATAATAGAAAATCTTCTAAGTATATAAACCCATTCATGTTTGGTTATCAAACTACCAAATTTGTGTATAATCAACCATTAAAATTCTATGTTTGTTACAAGTTCACAATGAGTTTTGGTTGGTACTTGCAAATTACAAAAGGTGTCCCTGTACGCCAAGTGATTTCATTGGATTTTAAGTGAATTCATTGGTTGTTATGAACGGGGACCAGTGAAGAAGTAGTGAATTCACTAGTATAGTGAACAAGGACCAGTCAATTGCACCCACATTTTGTAGTAGTGAAATAAGTATATGATTAATACCCCATGATTCCAAACAAAAATAACAAAATTGTTATCAACATCCATCAAAATTTATTAAGCACAATAGTGGACTAAAATTTGATGGTGGTGTAAACAAATGTTGTCAAATCTAAACAAGACTAGAACACACGAGATATGAACATGCAAACCTAAAAACCATCTTACTTCTTGCTCACTAGAAATATACATGCTAGATGAAGCTGTCACCATCACTAGAAATATCTGCCGTAATTCTACAAGATTGAATACCACTTCAATGGTTTCTAGGTTTGCATGTTCATATTTTGTGTGAACATTATAAGCAATACATGTAGTAGTTTACAATATAGTGTATTGTTAGAACACATTTAACAATACATATAGCAACAATTACGACATGTTAGCAAGAAAAATTCTTATAAAAATATCATGTATCAAATTAAGGTCTGCAAAACATTATATATCGTGATTTTTTATCACAATTTTGGAAGAGAATGTGTGAATAAAAAAATGTTAGACATTCACTTCCTAGGCAAAAGTTACCAAAAACAAATGTTTCCTAATAATATGAACTTGTTCAAGGTGCAACAAAAGTTGTGACATGTTGGCATACCTCCTCTTGCACAACAGAAAGGACATCAACACATGGAGAAGCATCCAAATTAGTTGCTCCTTATGCATAATGATGGTTATATTGCATTCATGTGTTAGGCTAAAGATCTAGGTAAGGCAAGTTTTTTTGACTAAAATGGGTTGAAATCTTGATGAAATCACATGGTTGTAAAGCTTGGTTGATCTTTGAAATTTGGCCTACTCCAAGTCAAACAACTCTACATTGTATGACGTTAGTTTAAGAAGCTAAATAAAGAAATATACTTCACACTTGATAAGATTAAAAGAGGATTATAATCTATAGAAAATAAATGGGTTGGGGCCTCCTCCACACTTTAACATGAGAATACTCAATGTTTTTTCTTTTGGGATGCTAGTCTTTTATCCTTTGTAGCTAGCTCCTTTTCAATCGATGCTTGCCCCCTTGTGTAGATTACTTTTTAAGCTCAGTTCTCCCAACTTTTCTTTGGTTGCTTGGGTTTTGGCACCCATGGTACCTTTGATTTCTCCAAGTCTATAAGTCTTAGGCTTTCATTGCCATATCTTGAAAGTTCAAAAGGGCCCACATCAACTAGATGATTAGGAGGATTAAATACACAAGTCTTCTTATAAGACTATGTGTTCTTGTTATCTAGGACCTCTTTCCACTTCATGGATGAATATCTTGCTTTTGGTTGTGTGGAAGTGGTTTTGACATTATTACCTCCTGCCTAAGGAGTTCATGATCTTGCACAAAAGGTATAATTCACAAAATCAAAATTTTAGAGATTTCTATATATTTTAATGTGATGGTTTACATTGAGTTTGAGCTCCTTAATTATTAGCTTGTGTATCTTGTCAACTAAATTTTTAAAATTAGGATTTTATATTTTCGTGGCAAGTTCACACATCTTTTGTTCGTTTGCCCTATAAAGTTGTTTTTTTTTTTTCCTTCAACTGGATTCATTGTTGTTGGTTTGCACAACTTGAACACAAAACAACACCAACAATGCCAAAGGGAATCACAAATTACAAAACCCTAATGTTTGCCCTAAATTTCTCCCATTATAGTCACATTTACAAAGAAAGATTTGAAATATTTTATGTTATTAACAAGTGTGATAATGACTCTAAAGAATGACATTTCTTACTAAAATTAATGGTTACCAAAAAATGTGTGACACAAACAAGAATGAAATGGGTGTGATTATAAAGGGGCTTTATTATATTAGGTTTAGAGTTTCTTTGGTCAAAGTGCATTTGACTTGAAGTAAGAAAAAAAATCAGCACAAAAAACGAACAACGTGCATTGAAAAGCAAATAACAACAAACAAATGAGGAGTAAATTGAAGCCCAAAAATAATGTGAATTTAATGTTTTATAGAAAAGTGTCATGTACAAAATCTAAGTGCAAAATTTGAATAGATTTGTAGCTCATTTAACATCAAAGATCTTCATTTAGGATTCTAACTTTTCATTTTGTCTCTTCCCAATAGCTTGCCTTTTCAAGCAAGTCCTCATTTCCTTTTAACAACCTATCATTAATCACAAAAAACTTAGTCAATTTGTCTCCACCAACAAGCTTACAATCAAATTGTGCATTTAAAGGCCAATTTCTACATATCATGACAAGCTTGTCAAGGTTTTCAACTCCAAAATGACATTGTCACAAACTAGTGAGCACACTTGTAATTGAAAATGTCCATTTAATCTTAATCTATGAACTTGGGATGTTCAAAATACATTGTGCCAAAAACCCCACATTTCGGAACCTGGATTCATTGGTAGCACACCACATTAATGAATAAAAAAAAATTTGCATTTTCCACATGAAATCTATGAAAGAAAGACAACTCAACTTTAAGAAGACCTTTAGTAGCCTCTTGTGTTGCAACCCTAGCTTTGGGCTCACGACCAAAGCAAGGGCTTACAAGGTTACGGGGCCAAGAGGGAAGCCCGGGGGTCAAATCTCATGCTCCCGAGAGTGCAAAAGAATGTGAGGGATTGAACCTTCACACTCCCAAATGAACTCCCATTTTGGGAATTGGAGTCCCAATGGATTCCCAAATCTTTAGAGGGCGATTGCAAGGGTCAAAACCCATTGAATTGAAAAGTTCTTTATATCATTGCAAAGATATTAAAACTTAGATGTCTAAAATGGGCTCACATTACTCATTTGGACATCTAAAACACAAGTTATGGCCAAAAGAAAGGTTGGGAGTCAAATTGGCAATTTGACTCCCAACCGCTAAAAGTCAGGAATCGACCCGATTTCCTTGCGTGCAGGTGGCTTGCGACATAGCGTTGGAAATTTCTTGACAAGGGCTACAACTTTGTTTTAAACCTTATCTCAATCAGAGGTCTACAAAAAAAATTATAAGGCCCCAAAGTCGCGAGAGTCCCAACTTTGAGAATTTCGAAACTCCCATTTGAGAGTCCCAAGGCAAAATGCCATTTGGATGTGGGCCTCATGGAGAGGCACATAGTATACTATAAGGGGGAAGGTGGTGGCTTCCCCCGAGTTCGGGCCGTGGTGAGTCTTGTGAGTCTGAATTGCCTGTGGTTCGTCCTAGCACCAAAAGTGTTCCAACTATGCACTAAACAACTTGTTGCTTAGTTTGTGCATGTGTGAATGATTGAAATGCTTGTCAATCTTCTAGTCCCATCTCGGAGCTCCAGCACGCCCCTTTACCCCCCAAGTGCTGCAAGCCAGGGAGCATGCTCCAACTTCCTACTTTTTCGTTGTTTTCATCTTAGACTAACATTTGAGTCTCTTTAGGAGGTTGGGAGTGTGTCATCTTGAGTTGAAGCTACTAACCCAAACAATCCAAATTAAGTTAGTTGTTCATGTATTTGGGCTTGTACTTTGACCTATATTAAAAAAACCCATAACAACTTTCAGCAAGGTCATCATAATCAAATCATCATATTGCTCCATTAATGTCGTAGCTTGATCCTTACCAATGTAATCCATGATACAATCCATGTTTTTGAAGCATGGATCCAACATCAAAACAACCATGTTATGAATTATGTTTTGAAAGAAGGTTTTTGCAAAACCCAAAAAAAGATACAACACATTAATGATTTTAACAACCATTTTACCATATAAAATTTCTATTTTTTGATCAAATTCACCACATTGAAATGGAGGAACAATAGTAGTTCAACGCACATATTCCTTTTTCATGGTCTCCATGATTGCCAAAACAACAAACAATGCATTAAATAATAATTAATACCCTTTCTGTTAATTCAACAAAAAGTGATAAATAATTAAGTTTAGGGTTTCAATTACTACTCAAATAATAGCCTAGGTTAGCCCATTGGGAACCCTAGCCTGCAAAGTTGAACTCTATTAGATGTAATAGATGTTGATAACATTCACATATTTGAAGGTTTCTTGGAACAAAATTACTTTGGAAGCAAAAATGTGTCTTCAAAAAAGTTTTGAATTTTTTATGTTACAAGGCAACCTCATGGTGAATTGCAGAGATTCAACAAGGAAGGATGAAGATGGTTGCTTAATTAAATAGGATGAAAACATTTCATTAGTTTGATGTTCAATTACTTTTGGAAGGAAAAGACTTAAGATGTAGTTCTAGGGTTTATTTTTTGACACACACAAAAACCTAAAGAATTGTTGGAGAATATAATAAAGACACAATATGTAATTTAGAATTCTTTTGGGTTGTGAACCATAGATTTTCATGTTTTTCATTTTGGATTTTTACATTCCATACTACAAATGTTTGATATGTTCAATTCTAAGTAAAAAGAAGAATATAATATTGATGAGGAAATAGTGATTCTATTCTGAAACTATTGTGTTTTCTAAATGAATCATGAAACTTTGATCATAGGTTTTGATTATTAAATATAATATAAAATCTAAGAAATAAAGAAAAGATAATTGTAATAAGAAAAATGTGTAAATATAATTTACAGAAGAATTAGAATGAATAAAACCACATATTGTGTATGTTGTAAGTACTTTGGAGAATACAATTTGTATTGTTTTGTTAGTAGGTGAAAAACAATTCTGAGTAAAATTTGTGTCTACCACTACCTTTTTACCTAAATGTTTTACCTACCTACCTATCTACCATCTACCAATCTAATTATCTATTTATTTACCTACCTAACATTTATTTACCTAAACATCTACCTACATACCTATTTATATTTTATATAAATAGGTACATAAATTTGAAAACATAAGTAGGTAGGCATGTGTGCTTACCTATCTACCTAGTTCAGTATTTACTTACCTACTTATGAAAAAATTTAAAATTCAAATGTTATTATACACACTAATAAAAAATTTCATTGAAGCTCAAAGAAACATATTAAATGCATTTGGTATCATATTGTTTTACAAGATGGTGTGATGGTTTGATGGCCAAAACATTAGTGTGAAACTAAAGAGACTAAAATTCAATCCCCACTACCAACATATACTATGTGAAGTATGTATATTCGTATATATACCTTGTTCATGTATGTAAATGTATAATACCTAAATGGGTTATGGATAGGTAGGTAGAAAGCCATGGTGGGTAGGTATTTTTTATTTTTTATTAAAAAATATCATTTTAAAATTGGTCTATTTTTAAATTAGTTTTTTTGGTTGCCCAAATTTTTGTCTGATTTGATTAATTAAAAAGACAATTTTATGATCAATAAAAAAAACCACCATTCAAGTTGGACGTGTTCAAATCAACATGTCCTATATGACCAAATAATCAAATTGACCAAATGTCAAAATGATTGGTTTTTGGTTTAATTTTCCAATCAATTAATCCATGATTTTTGGTAATGTGGACAAATTGTTTATGGGAAGGAAACCAAACTTGACCACAAAGGTGCAGCACCATTTGCTTCAACCAAAGGCTCTCCACAATAGACAAAAAGCATATGGGTGCAAACAAGATAACATGATCCACACCTACCTACCTACTTTATGACTAATTTTGTGATTGCTTTTTGGAAATTATTCCTAACATATTCTTGAAACATTCTTGAAATAATCTCTTAAAAAATCTTCATAATATTTTACTAAAGTTTATGTTAAAAATTTGGCAAAACCTATCATTTTCAAAAAAAATCAAATCCATTTACAAGTCCTTTTATTGTTTAAAAGCAAGTGTTATAGTGTGATGAATGTTTTTTGTTAATTTTATATTCATTGGATTAATTTCATATTAATTCACATGTTCCCATGATATATTTCAAATATAGTTATTTTAAAAAATCTTACAATTTCAACATCAAATTAAATTATGACTTTAAAACATGAAAAAACCAAATAAACGTTACATTTGTTATGGTAAGTGTTATTGTGATTACACCCATATTGTTCTTAGCAATCATCAACACAAGATCCTTAATAAACCCCATCTAAATATGGTTAGATTTTGTATTAAGCTTCACACTTCCCAAAAAATTAGTGATGGTTATAGGTGTGACAAATGTCCTATGTTTACATTTTTGTTGTTTACCACCATCTTTGCCATGTACAACAACATTTTTGTGTAAGAGATACTACAAATCCGAGTTATGTTCATTTGCAACATGCTTCTTCATTACCGAAATGCCATGTTCAAGGTTGTAAATTATAAATCCTTTTCTGGATTTGGTTGAACTTTGAGAACTTGTAAAACTTTCAAAAGAATGACACATCACACACCTCATGAATTGCACCCCTTGATGTTAACCTTTGTAGTATTCTCATTCAACACAAAGAAGGTCCATGATTTTGCTATGCGATGAAACGGAACCCAAAAACTTGCATTAATGATGAGTTACATTAATCATTGCTTCCAAATTGTTTCTTTTTCAGTTTGTCACTTTTCATCAACTATAGCCTCAACTTCTTATAACACCTCTTCTAACAAAATCAAGCTTTCAAGCTCATCAACAACCAAATGATTAGACCTTGTAGTGTGAAAATTCATCTCCATAAAAGCCCATGAACTCATATTAATCCATAAAAAATGATCGGAAGTAATAGACAATTGCAAAACAAGAAGGCAAAAAGGATTTGAAACATTAAATAATCACAAAATAAGAAGGCAAAGAGGATTTGAAGCACCAAACAATCACAAAACAAGAAGGTGGATTCGAAATAGTTGCATTTGCAAAACAAAAAGGCGAAGAAAATCTAAGGGATTCGAAATAACTTCATTTGCAAAACAAAAAGGTGAAAATGATCTAAAACACTAGACATACAACTTGCACAACAAAAAGGTGAAAAGGATTTGAAACATCAAATAGTTACAAAATTAAAAAACAATAGGGATCCAAAGTAGTTGCATTTGTAGAACAAAAAGGCAAAAAGGATCTGAAGCACTAGATAATCATAAAACAAGAAGGCAATAGGGTTCCAAAGTAGCTACATTTGTAAAACAAGAAGGTGAGGACAATGAACACTCAACAAATACATTCCTAAAACAAAAAGGCAAAGAGGATCTAAAACACCAAACATTCACAAGAAGGCAAGGACAACTTTTGATAACCTTGAATGTAAGAAGTAGATAAAAAGTAAGGAATCTAACCTTCAAGATGAGCTCTTCCTTGTGATGTCGATTGAAAGCTAAATGTAGGAAGGATCTTGCAATCTTGTACCATAATCTCCAAAATATGCATTCATGAATTGATACTACTTCTAAAAGAAATATTCATAAACCAAGATGTAGCATAGCCTTGATACAAATCTCTTGATATTAGAATTTGAGATAAAATGTTGAACCCTCATATCATGTTGATTTTTTAAAACCTTAAATTTGCATGTTTAGGTAACCCCTAATTTTTTGCCAAACCATAAACCATAAATACGGTTTTTATCTATCATATGGGAACTTTGATAACCTATGAGTAGGATAATTGATACCACATTACATACTTAGGTTTATACCCAAATTTTATTGATACTAAAACAACATTGGTTTTGACCCCCTCTTTCCTTTTCCCTTAACTTCTCCACTATTGTTGCATATATTTTCAAAATTCTTACATGTACATGTACTATAATTATTCTTGAACCTTTTGCATTAAATGTTGAATTCCAACATTTCATGCCCATATTTAATTTCATTACTTTGTGGACCCCACTAAAAGAGGGGTTTGGAGGTGAAAGGAGACCCAAAGACAAGGTGAAAATAAGGTGATCTTAGTGAAAACTTTGTTGTGGAACCTTTTCTATTTCTTCCAAAGGAAGTCACATGATGTATATCTACTTATATAATATCCTTGGTTTTGTCCGCTTGCGGTGGTGTCCAATTGTCCTTTCAATCCATCCGTCCCGTCATCCATCGTCATTCGTCCCATCATCTGTCCCCTCATCCGTCCAGATGACGGCCACTGGTGCTAGCCTTTCCCTGGCGCTTAACACTACTATTGCATTTACGGCCACTGGTGCTAGCCTTTCCCTGGCGTTCAACCTGTTGTCGCATCCATCCTTGGCCGTTGTTCTTTGGCCATGCCCGCTAAGTGGACTTGCTAAGGTTATTGCTTGCCTCCAAAGAGACAAATAGCTAGGGCTACTGTGTCCACATTTAGAACATGTGGTTCTGCCTTGTTGCTTTACTCGCTCTTGCGCCTCTTCTTCTTCTTCTTCTGCTGGCCCTGACTTGCGATAGTAGAAGAAGAAACCAAAAGAAGAAGAAGACTTAAGCAACTAAACAACAACAGCTGCTGCTACTGCAAACTGTATTATATTAGCAAAGGAGGAGGAGAACTAATGATGATGCTCTTGTTGATCTTTTTTTTATTTGCAATGGAAGACATTGGTATAATCATCATGGTAATGAACAAGACAAGCAATAGTAGTAGAACTAGCAGTAGTAGCAGAACTGGCAACATCAGTAGAAGCTGTAGTAGTAAGAGAAGGAGCAGGAGGATGGCGGATTGCAGTGTTTTGGTAGTGACACATAAGAAGAAGATGAGGAACATCAGCAGTCTAGATTGTTGTTGTTGTTGTTGTTGTTGTTGTTGTGGGTTGTGGGGCACATGGTGTGGTGCACATTTTACAATAGTCTCTCATAGGAGGAGCAGATAGGGACATTTTGCATTGTGGGTGGTGGTGGTCTCGTATACTCTAAGTCTTTATTGTTGCTTGCTATTGCACTGGGTCCTTCCATTCCTCGCTCCTTTGCTGTTGCTGTCGATCTGGTTTTTGTGTATTGTTGGGTTCCAGTTTGTTGAGAGAGAGAGAGAAAGAGAGAGAGAGAACTGAACAAAAAGCTAGAGTTGGGTGTGTACCAAAAGCGTTGCATTGAGAGAGAGAGAAGGAGAGAGAGAGAATTGAATAAAAAGCTAGAGTTGGGTGTGTACCAAAAGCGTTGCATTGAGAGAGAGAGAGGGAGAGAGAGAGAGAACTGAACAGAAAACTAGAATTGGGTGTGTACCAAAAGCGTTGCATTGAAAGAGAGAGGGAGAGAGAGAGAGAACTGAACAGAAAGCTAGTGTTGGGTGTGTACCAAAAGCGTTGCATTGTGAGAGAGAGAGAGAGAGAGAGAGAGAGAGAGAGATTGTTTTGATCGAAGGAGGAGCTTCTTCTCTATGTGCATTGCGAAGAGGGAGGAAAGCTACTATTGATGCTGCTACAGGGATGATGTGCTATGAGA
>Ga0209611_10011924_pt1 | contig 12352 bp, 8 predicted proteins | sample S1TSphgellanicum_3_FD_187693 | JGI IMG/M metagenome (GOLD analysis project Ga0209611, IMG submission 187693) | Host-associated microbial communities from peat moss isolated from Minnesota, USA - S1T2_Fc - Sphagnum magellanicum MG (SPAdes) (version 2) | ecosystem: Host-associated > Plants > Peat...
TGATTTTGCTGAATCAAATAAGATGCCTAGTTACAATTAGGTTCATTGCAATCTTGCAAGTGGTTTCAAAAGCATGGTAGATATTGCATGCAAAAAAAATGGACTAATGAATTATACAAGTATGAGAACCTTAACCAAGTTCATAGTTATGAAGCCCAAGACTTTAACAATCACATTGCTACAATAATTATAGTTGTTAAAAATTGTTCTCTTTTAGTCAATTCCAAGTGTTCCAAGGAAAAAATTTAGTAGTTGTGTTAAAACTATAGAATTAATAGAAGTTCTTGCCCAATAACCAAGTAAAACGATCACTCAAGAAGGCCCAAAACACAAACTAAAGAACCACACTTGATCAACTTTTTCCAGATGGATGACCTTCAACAAAAGCTAAGATATTGATGTGGCCATCATCCAAAACATGATGAAGCACAAATGTTAAGGAATTTACCTCTTTTTCCATTGTCAAACCATGTGATATCACACAAATCTTTGTATGATAATGTGCAATTGAGTCTTCAAAATCCTCATTTATAGCTTCTATTTGATGCAACAATGCTTGCCATGCAGTTCGTTTGAAAATTTCTTGATGTGAACTGTAGCGATTACGTGTTTCCATTTCCAATCTGTCTTTCTTTTCTTCAAACATGATCTCAATATCTGTTTCAGTCATGAAGTGTGGCACACTGTAAAACATGATGCCACTCAAATTGTGTTGGAATGCTTCACAACTATCTTTTGCTTCTTTCACTGCGACATCTTCAAATTTTTTTCTGCGAGCAATCTTGTTGACTTCATTTATTAAACTTTTGATCAATATACCTCCAAATTTGTGGCCCACCAAGATAATGTTATGTGAATGTTGGAGTTGCCAAGTTGAGCTGCAATTCACAAACCAATCCAAAGTAGGTGTAAGTCAATCTTTTCACCAATATATATTATGACTAGTTTGAAGTCTTCACACGACATGGTCAAATATTGGAAGATCATGTCATGTTGGTAAACTCCCATATGTTAAAGTGGACATGTCAGTGATAAACTTGTTTTCTTGTTTTCAAGTTATGTTAGGGATGTTCAGACAACATTATCAAATGCATGCTTCTAGAATATTGTTCTCCACATTAGTGGTAGAACAGTATACATGATCTTGCAACATCACTCCACTCCCCCCCACAGTCGAAACCAATCTTGAATTGATTGTGCACCAGTGAGAAGCAATAACACACATTGTGGGTTATGAGTGACAGCCACCTGGCAGCAACATAGGCAAGATTATTGTCATCTTAATTTTTGAAGGTGACCATGTACAAGGGAAATGGTTAAAAGCAGTAGGCATCCTTCTCCTTATGATTAGATCACCTGGTTCATGGGTACAAGGTAGGTAAAAACAGAGAATCAACAGGACATCAGCACACAAAAGACACTGGATGTGATAGAGTGCATGAATTCTAGTGGCCTAAAACAAGCAGATGACATCATGTAATGAATCTGCTTCTTTGGCAAGTTCAAACCAGCAAATGTTAAAATAGGAAATGTTCCATGAAGTTCCCAAAAACTGAACTCAGAGTTCACATTAACACTTGGTGAACATTCCCAGAGAAATGTTGAACCAAATGGAATTTCCTTCCTTTCCTAAAACACCCGGAAAATTTCTGAATGTATTTCAAGGGCACCTTACATCTGCAAATATCTTGGGTAGAAAAATGGAAGGTCTTAAGTCCCCTACTCCTATAGAGTTGTAAGATCCCTCCCACTCTTATGCCTACTTATAGTTGTAAGATTGCCCCCACTTTTATGCAATAGGTGTAAAAACCGTCCCCTTCTTACACCTCATAGCCTGCTTATGGTTAGTTTCAGGATAACCTTTGCCTCTTGCTTTATGATGCGTAAGGTCCATGGGTGGGAGACATTCCTAAGGTGCAGGGCTGGACTCGCCCACAACCTTGTTCGAGGTCCCTTATTTTGGGAATGCCCCACTCTAGGGTTTTACCCTACACGTAATCTCTCCAATACTAACAAAGACAACAAGCGGAAAACAAGGGGAACATGATCAGCTCAAGAAGGATCGTACCTACAAATGAGGAGCTCCATCATATGCTTTACCCACTCTTTCATGGACTTGCGAGGTACTGGGTAGGTGACGGACAAGACCCGAATGTCTGTCCCCAGCCCTTGATCCTCAGGGGGTTTTGGTAGCCAGTCTCGCGGCCAACACACTTCTGGATGTCTACGCTGGATCCATGTGTTTTTCCAAGCCAAGAGGTTGTTGGAGAGGTTGTGGAAGAATATCAACGTCAACTTGTAATCATGCTTTGGCGTGCTCAGATCGTTATCCGGATACAGTTGATGCACTGAATAGTACCTCTGCAAGCCAATACGCCCCAAACATTATTCGGTAAGCAAATCAAGAAGGAAAAAAAACGAGACAATTATTGTTTCCCAGGAACTGTGTATGTTTTTCGAGTGTTGATGGCTACTGTGAAGTCCGCTTGTGTTTCACCTAAATGTTAGCAGCACCAGGAGAATCTAACTTTGAAGTACGGGTCAAACCTGCAGCATCTAAACCTCCCAGGCAAAATAAAGGACGTTTGTTGGCTTGGACAATGCTGATCGAATTCAGTGAGAAGAAGACTTACTTTGTCAAAGTCGTAGTCTTTTCCCATTGGATGGGACTAGAGGTCGAATCTACAACGTCTGAGTACCAATCTGATGAGGGTCACTCGACAGTCAAAGGATTTCAAACGGTAACAGCTCTCCACCAAGTGGGCACCTCTGATGAAAATATCTATAACTTCCAAGTTTCACAGTCCTATCTTCATAAAAGAACAACTCCCACACTACATGATCACAAGTTCTGTTCCAAAGCAGCAGGATTTTGGACTATCATGTCTTGATGAGACAAGCTAAGCTGGGCATCAGTGAACACCTGTGTTGGAAGGAAATCAGATACAGTTGAGGCGTGATGAAGACATCATATTCTGACAAGGAGAGGAGAGGAGTCAAGAAAGGCGAAGTGTCACTGGAGACAATCCCATATAAATAGTCTGTACTAGACGTCAAGGACTGCAAGCCATTTCCCTTTCTAGTTGAAAGCACCTTCTCCCCCTCTCCCCCACCACCCCGCAGTGCGCACGCGTGAAGACTAAAAACCCCCCAGAAATTTCCTAGTATATATTTGGAACATGTTATAACTTATAACATATTACTAGTTTGAACCCCGTGCCTAATGCACAGGTGTGTGTGTATTTGACGGTACATTACATATGCGCCAAAAAAGTATATTACGCAGTGACGACCAGGTGTCGCAGACAACATGCAGCAGCTTATCTGACAACACAAAATGCTTTCCCATATTTTTGGTCGAACAAATCACAAAATTTTTTTTAAAAAATCACTAAATGCGAGTATGCCAAAAAAGTCAGGTAGCACTAATTTTTCTAATGTTTGGAAAAAATTATCCAAACTATAGAAAACTAGCAAAAACAAAAAAAAATTGTCCCAAACACTAAAGCTTGTGTCCAAATGTGACAAAGTATTTTTTCCTACCAAAAAAAAAGATGCATTTATCAGAGTGGTGTTGGTGATCCGGATAGATGGTTCAGATTAATCCTCTTAAGCTGTAATCTTCTGCTGGCAGCCTCATATGGGACGGAATCTTGATCCAATCTGGATTGACACCTTCTTCTACAATGGCAGGAAGACTGCCGTCTCCAACATTCAACACCCATTTGGTAAACTCTCGCTGCTTTTCAAAATTGGCTGCCATGACTCGCATGTTGATATGAAGACGAAGAATCGTAACATGTTGCCAAAGATGCGATGGAAGCAATGAAGCACTAACAATAGCTTCTCGTCCTCCCTTGGGAACAACAAGCAGGATCTATCGAAAATCCCCACCAAGGAGCACGGTTTTCCCACCAAAGATTTCCTCGGTTGCGTGTGCGTCATCCAATTGCATCAAATCACACAGGGTCCAATTAATAGCTTCGAAAGCTCAGCAATGCATCATAGGTGCCTCATCCCAAATGATCATATTAGCTTTATGCACCAACTCGGCCACTTTCATGTATTGTGTGATGTTGCAAATCGACTCATCGTGTAGATCAATTGGAATCTTGAATCTTGAATGAGCAGTTCTACTGCCCAGAAGCAACAAAGATGCAATTCCTGATGAGGCGACTGTAAGCACGATTTTGCATTGCCCTCGTAGACGAAACAAAAGCATTGTCCAAACAAATGTTTTGCCGGTTCCACCACTTCCATACACAAAGAACAGTTTGCCCTCTTTGTTTGTCACAACATTCAAAATAGTTTTGTATACGCTGTGTTGATCATCATTGAGCCTATCTTCTTACTACGTTATCATCTCTAGAGAAAACCTTCGCTTCTTCAAGCTTGCTTGCTTGCTAGCTAGCTAGCTAGTTTTGGAGAATGGAAGCGAAAAAAAAAAACTTCAGATATCAACTACAAACACTTCACCCTCTCATTTGTATGTTGTTCCACTTTCGTTGAGTGCTTCATCTCCAATCTTCGCTTTCGTCGCACACTTCTTCTCATCGCCAAAACATACATACCTTTATAACAAATACATTTAGATTTTTTAAAGAACTTAATTATTAACATACACAAATTGATCATATTCAGACAAATGCACCAATGCAACATAGATATCAAAAGCATATTGGACACTTCATAAAAAAAATTATTGTTTACTAAATTATCAAATTTTATGCCACATTTTGTCTTGTTATAACATGTTATTTTTATGTTTTTGGCTAAAATATTCTTGAACCGTTTATAGACAGAAATTTGACATTTTTCCTTTTAATTTATTTTTTCTAGCTATTGAAAATATTTTAAAATTAATTGATTTCAGCACTTTTAAACTATATGGCTAATTATTCATGTGGATCATCACCATTTTGGCTGCATTACAAAATTGACCGAAAAAAAAACAAAAAAACACATTACATGTGGTCATGTGTAAATATTATTCATCATACATGGTGATTATTTATGCACCGTCCAGCAAGCAGCACATGGAGGATGATGATGTATCTAAATAGGGACATGGATGGAGGGCCATTCCTAGTTTATTTTATAAATAAAAAATTTCACTGGCCATAACTTGGAGGCCATTTCATCGACCAAGTTGGGCATCTGGGAAATAGTTAGCTGGGAGAACATTGCCTAATGGATAGATTTCCTTCCCATTCTTGGTGGGCAGAAAGCTGCAATGTTAGACTTAGTAAAGAGATGGTGTGTAGCTGGCAACCTCGGAGCTTCCAAGGTGTTAATTCGCATGGATGACCGGACGGATGGACAGATGGATGACGGGACAAATGGATGAAATGATGTTTCACGCCACGATGTCCTTTATGAAGTGTCGAATATGCTTTTGATATCTATGTTGCATTGGTGCATTTGTCCAAATATGATCAATTTGTGTATGTTAATAATTAAGTTCTTTAAAAAATCTAAATGTATTTGTTATAAAGGTATGTATGTTTTGGCGATGAGAAGAAGTGTGCGACGAAAGCGAAGATTGGAGACGAAGCACTCGACGAAAGTGGAACAACATATAAATGAGAGGGTGAAATGTTTGTAGTTGATATCTGAAGTTTCTTTTTTCGCTTCCATTCTCCAAAACTAGCTAGCTAGCTAGCAAGCAAGCTTGAAGAAGCGAAGGTTTTCTTTAGAGATGATAACGTAGTAAGAAAATAGGCTCAATGATGATCAGCACAGCACATACGAAACTATTTTGAATGTCGTGACAAACAAAGAGGGCAAACTTTTTTTTGTGTATGGCAGTGGTGGAATCAGCAAAACATTTGTTTGGACAATGTTTTTGTTTTGTCTACGAGGGCAATGCAAAATCGTGCTTACAGTCGCCTCATCAGGAATTGCATCTTTGTTGCTTCTGGGCGGTAGAACCGCTCATTCAAGATTCAAGATTCAAGATTCCAATTGATCTACACGATGAATCGATTTGCAACATCATACAATACATGAAAGTGGCCGAGTTGGTGCATAAAGCTGATCTGATCATTTGGGATGAGGCACCGATGATGCATTGCAAAGCTTTCGAAGCTATTGATCGGACTTTGCGTGATTTGATGCAATTGGATGACGCATAGGCAACCGAGAAGATCTTTGGTGGGAAAACCATGGTCCTTGGTGGGGATTTTCAACAAATCCTACCTATTGTTCCCAAGGGAGGACGAGAAGCTATTGTTAGTGCTTTGTTGCCTCGATCGCATCTTTGGCAGCATGTTACAATTCTTCGTCTTCATATCAACATGCGAGTCATGGCAGCCAATTCTGAAGAGCAACGAGAATTTGCCAAATGGGTGTTGAATGTTGGAGACGGCAGTCTTCCTGCCATTGTAGAAGAAAAAGGTGTCGATCTAGATTAGATCAAAATTCTGTCCCATATGAAGCTGTTAGTAAAAGATTGCAGCTTAAGAGGATTAATTCGAACCATCTATCCGGATCACCAATGCCACTCTAGAGATGCCATGTATCTTATGCAACGTAGCATTCTGGCCCCTAAAAATATTGACATTGATGAAGTCAACAATGCAATTCTAGAATCGTTATCTAAAGAATTGCACATGTACTTGAACGTAAATTCTTTGACTCCGACAGAAGAAGGTGCAAATGCTACTGCAGGAGTTTCAATGGATTCATTATATCCGGTGGAATTTCTGATCATTTGGCAATTCAGCGGTATCACAAATCATAAGCTGGAACTCAAAGTGGGCATGCTAATCCTTTTGTTGCGCAATCTCAATCACTCAATAGGATTATGCAATGGTACGAGGTTGATTGTCAAGAGATTGGGTTAGCTTATCATTGAAGCGGAGATTAGCACAAAGAACAATGTCGACAAACGTGTGTTCATACCCCGCATCATCATGTCCCCATTCGGAACTGATTAACCATTTGTTTTGCGTTATCGTCAATTTCTTGTTCGAATGGCATTTGCGATCACAATCAACAAGAGTCAAGGTTAGACATTGAACAACATTGGGATATATTTGTTGTCTCCAGTCTATTCCCATGGTCAGTTGTATGTTGTTATCTCACGGGTCACAAGCAGTGTAAACATCAAGATTTTTAGGGGCCAAGGTCCCGATGGATACATGCGGAATGTTGTATATAAAAAGGTTTTGGAAATGTAGTTTGTAATTGTAATTTTGTAATATGTACCGTCAAATACACACACACCTGTGCATTAGGCACGAGGTTCAAACTAGTTACATATAGTAAAGGACATCGTGAAACATCATTTCATCCATTTGTCTAGTCATCCATCCATCCATCTGTCCAGTCATCCATCCGTCTTGTCATGGTCTGTTTATTCCAATGGGGCGGAGAAAGAGTGGAATACAAACGCGACACGATGAAGAAAACAATAGGAAGAGATGGCACACATGCCAAAGCCCTGCAATGACGGGACAGATGGATGAAATGATGCTTCACATTCGTCTGATCATTCATCTGTCTCGTCATGGTCTGTTTATTCCGACGAGGCGGAGAAAGAGTGAAATACACATATATATAGTGAATTGAAAATTAATAATATTTTTAGCAGATGTCATCAAATTAGAAATAAAATAAAATAAAATAATCCACCCAACCCAAAATCTGACCAATTTATTTCATGGTGAATTCTCTCAAAATTATGAGTTAGAACTCTCAAAAAAATAAAAGAGGATTTTTCTTCACAAATTCCCTTTTCTCAAAGAAAAAAATTGCAATTTTTTTGAAAAACGCATCTTTTTTTTTGGTAGGAAAAAATACTCTGTCACATTTGGACACGTGTTTTAGTGTTTGGGACAAATTTTTTTTGTTTTTGCCAGTTTTCTATAGTTCGGATAATTTTTTCCAAACATTAGAAAAATTAGTGCTACGTGACTTTTTTGGCATACTCACATTTAGTGATTTTTAAAAAACAAATTTTATGATTTGTTCGACCAAAAATATGGGAAAGCATTTAGTGTTGTCCGATAAACTACCGCATGTTGTTTGCGACACTTGGTCGTCACTGCGTAATATACTTTTTTGGCACATATGTAATGTACCATCAAATACACACACACCTGTGCATTAAGCACGGGGTTCAAACTAGTTCTTCTAATATTTTGGAACCAGTGCTGAAGCAGAGTCAGCAATGGCGACCTTTGGGCAACGTAAACGTTACGTTGCATAGAACACTGGCGAACATTTTAAATTGGTATTGCAGATCTTACCTGGAAACACCATTGCACCCTTCCACCCTGAAGTTTTGTCTGTACATTTGGACTCGCAGTGTTTCTTTTTGTGGCCAATTTTTGCAAAAAGGAAAGTGCTGTGCAAATCATACAATGTGGAGAAATTGACCTCAAGTGGTCATATTTTGAGGAAAATATAAGTCTGAATTTGCCATATTTGGATTAAAGAGTCCAGCACGTCACCAAAGTACGGCACGAATCTTTTTTTTTCTTTTCTATTCTCCTCTCTGACCTGTAGCCAAATTATTTGGCTCAATCTTCTTGTATATGATCGCCGTACCACTTACGGCACAAAATTGAAAAAAGAAAACCCTCATTTGGAGGTGCTGCTGTATATGTGTGTACGCTATTATATCTGAGCAGTTTAGGCTTTCTTGGTTTTACATTTGGGAGTCGACAGTCTAGAAACGTTCCATTGTTGTTGACCCCAGAAATTAGAAGTTAGAAGTATTTCTTCACCTGATCTTCCCCTCGGCGATTGCAGGTCCACCACCAGCAGTAAAATGGCCTGTACACTACACTTGGAAGCAATAACGATTTCAAATAGCATGAATTTTGGGCTCCAGAACGCCCAGGGAGAAAAAAAAAGGTCTGCTTCTGGTTGGCTGGCCATGAAAACTTCTTCACTTTGCAAATTTTCATGATTTTTTCATGTTCATGGGTAGGCTTGGGGAAACACTCAACACTTTACGTTGGTATATCTTGGATGTGATGATAGAGGCCAAAAAGAGGGCCTGGATAGACATTCTCTTAGAGCATCTCCACCCGAAAACTCTAAACAATATCTTTATTTTAGAATAGAATACCGTTTCATGATCACTGTCCCCACCCACAACGTCATAAAAGTCCCTTTAAACACTCAAAAACCATTTATGTCTCTACATCTGGACGAGTAATAACCACTGTCCAAATCCATAGTAAAAATAGCTTTTAAACGGTTAAAATGACCACTGCAAAATGGACCATCAGTACCGGAGGGCAGCAGGATTTGCACTACCTATCCTGCTGCAAGATTTAATGAAAAGGACGTTTGCCAGTGTGGGGGTGGAGATGCCCTTACACTCAAAAACTCCACCCACTTTATTTCAATGTTCACACTAGTATTTGGAACACGTTATAGCTTATAAAATATAATTTTTGTACCGACAGCAGAGTGGGCTTTACGACTCGCAAGTGGGCTGTACAAATTAGGTGTCATGCCCTGTGAAATCGGCCGACTGTCAAAGGAGACTTCTGATGCACCTTAATGCCTGGTAAAGCCCTTCATTAAAGGCATCATCAAAACTGTGTCTATGCTCAACTACTGCCTCTCACAAGCCCTTATTTCAGTAATGCTCGCGACCTGGGGCGTACCACCTCACATGAGCCCTTATTTTGATACCCTGGACGTAGGGCTTTGCCTTACACGAGTTGAGTCCAGTTAGGGTTAGGGGAAGGTCCTTGTGCTTCCAACAAAGGAAAAAAAAAGGGAGGGAAAGGAAAGACCCTGGGAAGCAGCTTTCCGTATACTTTGGGGGCAGAAATGAAGAGACCAATCAAGGAGGTGAAGTATCTTGTCAGCTACATATTCTTCTGATATTTTGGATGAAGCAGAGTCAGCAATGGCGACCTTTCGGCAACCTAAACGTTGCATAGGACACTGGCTAACATTTTAAATTGTAATTGCAGATCTTACCCGGGATCACCGTTGGCACCCTGCACCCTGAAGTTTGCGTATACATTTGGACTCACAGTGTTTCTTTTTGTGGCCAATTTTTGCCCTGCGACAAAAAGGAAAGTGCTGTGCGAATCATACAATGTGGAGAAATTGACCCCAAGTGATCATATTTCGAGGAAAATATAAGTCTGCATTTGCCATATTTGGAGTAAAGAGTCCAGCACGTCACCAAACTAAGCGAGGAATCTTCTTTTTTTCTATTCTTCTCTCCTCTCCTCTCCTGCAGCCAAATTATTTGGCTCAAGCTTCTTGTATATGATAGCCACACCACTTACCTCACAAAATTGAAAAAAGAAAACCCTGCTTTGGAGGTGCTGCTGTACATGTGTGTAAGCTATTATATCTGAGCAGTTTAGGCTTTCTTGGTTTTACATTTGGGAGTCGATGGTCTAGAAACGTTCGATTGTTTTTGACCCCAGAAGTTAGAAGTTAGAATTATTTTCCACCTGATCTTCCCCTACGCTATTGCAGGTCCACCACCAGCAGTAAAATGGCCTGTACACTACACTTTGGAAGAAGTAACAATTTCAAATAGCATGAATTTTGGTCTTCAGATAGGCCAGGGAGGGCAAAAAAAAAAAGGTCTGCTTCTGGTTGGCTGGCCATGAAAACTTCTTCACTTTGCAAATTTTCATGAACTTTTAATGTTCATGGGTAGGGTTGGAGAAACAATTAACACTTTACGTTGGTTTATCTTGGATGTGATGATAGAGGCCAAAAAGAGGGCCTGGCTAGACATTCTCTTACAGCATGTCCACCCCAAAACTCTACACAACCCCTTTATTTTAGAATAGAATACCGTTTAATGATCACTGTCCCCACCCACAAACGTTGTAAAAGGCCCTTTACTTAAACACTCAAAACCCATTTATGTCTTTACATCTGGACGAGTAATAATCACTGTCCAAATCCACAGTAAAAATAGCTTTTAAAACGTTAAAATACCACTGCAAAATGGACCATCAATACCAGAGGGCAGCAAGATTTGCACTACCAATCCTCCTGCAAGATTTAATGAAAAGGGGGGTCTATGCTCAACTAATGCCTCTCACAAGCCCTTATTTCAGTAATTCTCGCGACCTGGGGCTTACCACCTCACGTGAGCCCTTTTGATGCCCTGGACCTAGGGCTTGGCCTTATATGAGGTGAGTCAAATTAGGGGAAGGTCCTTGTGCTTCCAACAAACGGGAAAGAAGGGGGGAAAGGAAACACCCTGGGAAGCAGCTTTCCGTATACTTTGGAGGCAGAAATGAAGAGACCAATCAAGGAGGTGAAGTATCTTATCAGCTACATATTCTTCTTATATTTTGGATGAAGCAGAGTCGGCAATGGCGACCTTTCGGCAATCTAAATGGTGCATAGGACACTGGCTAACATTTTAAATTGTAATTGCAGATCTTACCTGGGAACACCATTGCAACCTCCACCCTGAAGTTTGCATATACATTTGGACTTGTAGTGTTTCTTTTGGTGGCCAATTTTTGCACGGCGACAAAAAGGAAAGTGCTGTGCAAGTCATACAATGTGGAAAAAATTGACCCCAAGTGGTCATATTTTGAGGAAAATATAAGTCTGAATTTGCCATATTTGCAGTAAAGAGTCCAGCACGTCACCAAACTAAAGCAAGATTCTTTTTTTGAGCATCTCCACCCCAAAATTCTAAACAACTCCTTTATTTTAGAATAGAATACCATTTAATGATCACGGTCCGCACCCACAAACGTCATAAAAGTCCCTATAAACACTCAAAAACTATTTATGTCTTTACATCTGGACGAGTCATAATCACTGTCCAAATCCACAGTAAAAATAGCTTTTAAAGCGTTAAAATGACCATTGCAAAATGGACCATCAATATACCAGAGGGCAGCAGGATTTGCACTACCAATCCTGCTGCAAGATTTAAGGAAAAGGGGCGTTTGCCAGTGTGGGGATGGATATGTCCTTACGCTTTACAAATCCACCCACTTTATTTGAATATTCACACTAGTGAAGGGGCATACCAGTACCATAATGAATTTGGCACTTGGGTGTGGAATAATTCATTAAAATACATTTTTGGCATACAATAAATATTTTTCATATTTTTGGCTTGCATTTTGAGAATAATTTAATATTTTCAACATGAATGAGGATATTGATTTTATTTTTTTTCATACATAACATTCATGAATTATATTTTTTCAATTTTTGGTTGCATTTGCCTTTATGTTTCTTTATTTTTGTGACATTGACATAGGATAAGTACACCCATAATCAAACCCCTCCCTATAACTGAACACCCATTATATATAGAGGAACAACCCTTGAATGTACATTCATGTCTTGCCCATCGTTCCAAAAACAACCTATGGTGGAACTC
>Ga0209611_10011926_pt1 | contig 12349 bp, 11 predicted proteins | sample S1TSphgellanicum_3_FD_187693 | JGI IMG/M metagenome (GOLD analysis project Ga0209611, IMG submission 187693) | Host-associated microbial communities from peat moss isolated from Minnesota, USA - S1T2_Fc - Sphagnum magellanicum MG (SPAdes) (version 2) | ecosystem: Host-associated > Plants > Peat...
TTTTTTTCCCCCTCTTATGTAGCAACAAGTTCTTAGAGCAACTCACTATTGTTTTTCAAATCCCACTCAAACCTGAATGGGGGCCAAGTTGGGTTGGATCCATTCCCGCCCCCCTGAAAACCAACCCAAAACAGGTTTTCTCCAACTGGTGCATTGGTGGGTGCTGGGTCAGACTGGCCCACAGGGGCCAGACACAAACAAGGGGGAAGAATTAGTTACAACTTCAACACATGTTTCAAAGAAAGCGCCGTCGATAGGATGGGAACGAAAGCGAATGCACTTGCCAGTGCATTCTTCTTCATCTTCTTCTTTTCTGCAACAGATTTTCTGGTTCTCTCACCGTGGCGATCAATGAATGGCGGCCTTCTTGATCTTGACACAGCTAGCTAGATATTTGGGTGTTCTTTTTCAAATGGGTCGGCAGATATGCTAACCTGACTTGGTAGTTGCCACTCGCCAACTAGCCTACACAGGCAGCTGCTTCCCAAAGTTTCCCAACTCCTCCGCCATTGCCACGTGCTTGCCGATCAAGAGACGCAAGCAAGCGCCGATTTTAGTTCCGTGAAAAAAGCTTGAATTCCAATCTGAAACTTGCTGATCAACAAACCCAAGCAAGCACCGATTTTTGTTCCGTGAAAAAAAAAGTTTGAATTCCGATCGGAAAAAAGTTTCGCGAGAAGCGCAGATCATCGCCCTTTCCGTCGCCGCGATTCCACCAAGCTGCTGCCACCTGGTAGGAAAGCTTAAACCACGTTCACATTCTCAATCATCCGTCGTGTCATCGTTAGGTACTAACTTTTCTGCACCGGTGGGAATACGGCTATCTACACGTCATCAGGCCCAAACCCAAACGTACTAAGCCCATTGGCCAGCGGCCCCATTTCCCTCCCCACTTAGTAAGTTACTAATATATTGGGGGGGGGGGTTGTTTGCCATCCCAATAAGGAAGGCTGGAAATAAAAGGGGAATTTTTGGGAGTGAAATTCGGAACAGACATTATTTTTTGTTGGACAATTGTGAAACTTTAAAAAAATTATGTTGTCTATTCCCTTTTTCTTTGGGATAAAAAAAATCACCAAATCTGAAAGAAAAAAATATTTGAAACATTTTTTTTGCCACATTTTGATTCAGATTTTGTTTTGGTAGCATCTTTTTTTAAAGCAGTTTTTTAGTTGTTTAGAAAGGGTTCTAGAAACATGTCACCATTTATTGCGTGGGTGGGATCGGTGTGTTTTGCCTTTTCTTTTCCCCCAATTTTGTGTTGTTTGCTCAAGTGATTATCGTCCATAAGTATATTCAGCCAAATTTGGCAATATTCAAAATATGTCAGTAGAAAATCCTAAGTACCCTCTCATTCATTGTAGGGAATGATTGTGCCAAAATTTTGTGAATTAAAAAAAAAAATCTTAATTTTTTCCAAGAAAAAAGGACGTTTTCACAGAATATTCCTTTTTCCAAATTCCACAAAATGACACAAAAAATCTCCAACAAAAGAAATAAATGCTTCAGATATTATACATTATTGATGCAACATCAAAAAATTTGAAAAAAAATTCCAATTAAGAACATACACACATATATACATACAGATTAGGATCCAAGTGTTAAAACCGACGGTTCTCAGTCCGGTTATTGAGAACTTGACTGGATGTTAAGGACTCGATCTATACCTTTACGGAGTTTTTTAGATTAGGGTTTAGGTTTTGGGATATTTTTAGGGTTTAGGGTCATGATAAAACCGGGGTAAAAAATTCTAAGCCTTCTACCCGCCAGGTTTTGATAAAGGAAACCCACCCCGGAGGACCTACCTGCACAACACTAGACCATTTCAAGAGTTTTCCTTGGTCCACTAAACTCCCATTCCATTAATAATTTTGGGACCCACATTTAAGAAAAAATACATTGGATGCCACCTTCAAAACCGTAAAGGGAACAATCTAGGTACCTATTACTCACCACAAACCCTAAACCCTAAACCCGCCCCCTTTCTTTTTACCCTTTTCATTTTCAAACTCCCTCCTTATTATTATTATTATTCATGAAATCCTTTTTTGAGAAAATAGCAAAACTCAGCATGAAATTATTGAATTTTTTAATGATAAAATTGAATTTTTCTATGATTTACATTTAATAAAATTACCAATAAAAAAATTTACATTGAAAGTCATATTCAGGATTAAAATTTTAAAAAACTCTTGTGAAAATGGAAAAAAAAAAAAAAAACAAGTTGATCCTAACTTTAACACCCCAATGCAAATTAATTAAGCAAGTAATTTAATATTCACCTATTCATTTAAACCTGTTTTGTACTGTAATGAGCAATTCCATCTGTGTCTAGAATACTTTTATACGAAAAACTCTAATAAATAAATAATCAAAAATACGTTTTTCCTTCATGTATGTATTTTATTTTATTATTTTATTATTTTATATTTTGGGAATGACTTAGAGGACCCACTGAAAAAATATCTTGCACTAGTGTCACCTACAAATAATTTGTCATTGTAAATTGCTGCCAATTGGCCCCTCACTCACCCCCCTCCCCTCCCCTCCCCTCCCCTCCCTCAACTCCACTTTGCTACTTTTCTGCTCTTATAAATGCAGCGATGGAGTCATTAGTTCTGCACACTGTCTCTTCACTCTCTCTCTCTCTCTTCCCTTCCCTCATGTCTAGCTCATGGCAGGCAGCAGCGGGCGGCTGAGCAATTTGTTGCTGGCCCAGCTGCAGCAGCGCCGATCATGGGTATAACCGAGAAGCTCACACATATTGATCATGCCACGCACATCCTGCTGTTTTACGGCTTGGTAGGAGAGGCAATTTGGGCCTTGAACCCGGTTATCAAGCTGCATTAATCCAGGTCTGTAGCCAGCAGCAGTTTCAATCTATAACAACGAGCTGTGTAGGAAAACAAAAGAGATTCCAGTGGATTTTGATCTCTTTACAAAAATAGAGACTTTGTCCTTCTTTCAGCTTTTGCTACTTGCAAATAGACTTTGAGCTTTCCTTTCAAGTCCTTGATGAGATGAATTATTATTATTCATGCGAGACGTACTGGCCGATTGTTTTGATCGCGAGCTACAGGGCAGTTGCGGAAGGAAAAGTGAAGACCGCGATCGAGAGTGGTGTGGCCATTTCGTTTCAGTCTACAACAAGGAGCAATAGAGTATCTGACGCCCATCGTCGCCGGCAGAGTTACTGCTTACATCCAGGAGCTTGAGATACTAGCTTGCGCTTTCGTTTGGCGGAAAACAAACTTCCCCTTTCGGCAATTGATGAGTCGGTCTCACATTAGAATCATCGACAACAGGGGTCCCCCATGATCAGGCCCGGCCAGGATTTTTTTTTTTGCTTGCTCTATTTCCTCTGAAGGGAATTTAGTTGCAAGTTTAGTACAAATCCTTGAAGAGTACTCTTGCTTCTTCCGAAGCCTTTTTTTGCTTGCTCTTCTTCTCTGAAAGCAAGCTGCAAGCTTGGTACAAATGTTGGAGATTTTCGCTCGCTTCTTCGGAAGCCTTTTTTTGCTTGCTCTTTCCTCTCAAAGGAAAGCTGCAAGTTCAGTACACATCTTGGAGATTTCTCTTGCTTCAGATTCTGAAGCTTCTTTTTTTCTCTTGCTTAAATTCTCTGAAGGAAATCTGCAAGTTTAGTACAAATCCTTGGAGAAATTTCTGTTGCTTCTTTTGAAGCTTTTTTTTTCCTGGCACTCTTTGTTCTCAAGGGAAGCCGCTCAAGTTTAGTACAAATGTTGGAGATTTCTCTTGCTTCTTCTGAAGCCTTCCTTTTTGCTTGCTTCAATTCTCCGAAGGGAAATTGCTGCAAGTTTAGTACAAATGCTCCAGAGATTCTGTTGCTTCTTTTGAAGCTTTTTTTTGCTTGCTCTTTCTTCTCAAGGAAAGCTGCAAGTTTAGTACAAATGTTGGAGATTTCTCTTGCTTCTTCTGAAGCCTTCCTTTTTGCTTGCTTCAATTCTCTGAAGGGAACTTGCTGCAAGTTGAGTACAATTGTTCCAGAGATTCTGTTGCTTCTTTTGAAGCTTTTTTTGCTTGCTCTTTCTTCTCAAGGAAAGCTGCTCAAGTTTAGTACAAATGTTGGAGATTTCTCCTGCTTCTCTGAAGCTTTTTTTGCTTGCTTCAATTCTCCAAAGGGAACTTGCTGCAAGTTGAGTACAAATGTTCCAGAGATTCTGTGGCTTCTTTTGAAGCTTTTTTTGCTTGCTCTTTCTTCTCAAGGAAAGCTGCTCAAGTTTAGTACAAATGTTGAAGATTTCTCCTGCTTCTTCTGAAGCTTTTTTTGCTTGCTTCAATTCTCTGAAGGGAACTTGCTGCAAGTTTAGTTCAAATCCTTGGAAATTTTCTTGCTTCAGATTCTGAAGCTTTTTTGCTTGTGTTTTCTCTCAAGGAAAGCTGCAAGCTTAATACCAAGACAAAATCTTGGCCTCTGTCTTTTCTTGCTTCTTTAGAAGCCTTTTTTGCTTGTGCTGTTCTCTGAAGAGAAGGTACAAGTTCAACAAAGACAAAATCTTGACCTTGTTTTTCTTGCTTCTTTTGAAGCTTTTTTTTTTCCCCTGTATTTTTTCCTTAAGGGGATCTGCAAGTTTCGTACTAGACAAAATCGTGGATCCTTTTTATTCCCTCCTTTTCTTTTCAAGCTATTTTTGCCTATGTCTTTCTCTTTAGAGCAAATAAGATTAGGATTAGAGGAGCAGGTTTAGGATTAGACAAATTCTTGGGTAAACTTGAACCCTTTGTTGCTTGCTTCTTTTGAAGCTTTTTTCTGTTTTAACTTGCTTTTTCTGCTTGAAGAGAAGCAAGTAGGTATTATTACTAGAAATAAACTATATCTTTTAGCCTCGTTTTTTCTTTGCTTGATCTGGAAGAAAACCATGAACCAATTGTTTACAAACCTCTCACTGTGCAAGTCTTGGTTTTAAGAGCTTTTTACATCAACCCAATGCCTCACACTCTTGTTTCTCAGTACAAAAATTAGTTGCTTCTTCCAGCTATTTGAACAACTTTTTTTTATCACTTCAAGAGTCGGCATGCTTTGTTGGCTCCACCTTGCCAGGGAGAGACTGACTACTTCCAGAATGATAATAGTTTTCATTTGGGCCCCACATTTTGAGGAATGTTCACCACGTGTTACTTGTGAAGTTTGAAAAAGCACCTGGTAAGTACCCAGGTTTGTTGCAATGATGTTGCTGAGCCAGAATTCAGCTATTTGACAAACACTCCAGAACAACTGCAACACTATTAGAATAGAACCGTGGTACAGAATAAATGCAAGCAGATTACAACATTCTTCCTATCATCAGTGCTGCAATATAGAACATATGCAAACAAATGCAGGAAGAAGCAGAATTGTGCAGACAATGTGAAAACACAGATGTAAGAAGGTAACTCCACACATAAGTAAAAGCTTTGGAAGTTGATAAGTTTCATGCTCACTGAAAGACAACCTCTGCATATTGATGCCATCCACACAAAGTAAAAGCTTTGGAAGTTGATAAGTTTCATGCTCACTGAAAGACAACCTCTGCATATTGATGCCGTCCACACAAAGTAAAAGCTTTGGAAGTTGATAAGTTTCATGCTCACTGAAAGACAACCTCTGCATATTGATGCCGGCCAACCTCCTGCCATCATTGCATGAAACTTGGAAAATCTAGATACAACTTGAACTTGGAACACCTACAACAAAGCCATATCAAACATCCCTGTGAAGTGTGGACCCTTCTTGTCACAAATGGGACAACTGAGTCTACAATATGTTTCTTTCCACAGAAATCAGTCTAACTTGACCTTCTAAATTTTCCAGCTGAAGCTGTTGCCAGTTTCACAGAATTTGACAATAGCCATATCCAGATATGATCATGGAGGGCCTTTCACTCAATCAATACAACAACTTTACTATGTTTCCTGCATTTGGGCTTATTTGGGTTAGCTAGTCCATAACAAATTAGGTTGCACTACAACTGCTTAGTGTGGGCACTACACACCACCAACAAGGGTAAGAAGGAACAACCGGTAATTGCCAGAGGTATCCCCTGAAATCATCTGCTCAAGCGACTTCTTATATATCGAAGAGAACTCAGTTTTTATGTATTGCATATCAGTTTCTGCCCGTGTTACTACTACACGGATTAATGTGTAGTCGTCAGTTCCAAGCCCCTTCATGGATTGATATAATTCCTGAATCACCAAGACACTGAAGTATAAGAAAGAATTGAACCATGAGAATGATGTAGTCTAACAACTCCTAAGAAAATGGAATTTGGATGTGTGCCTTACCTATATATGTATAACTGCAAGACAACTGTTGGCTTGCTCTCTGCAAGTGAAGTTTGATCATTGAAAACAATTGGAAGACCCTTCAGGAAAAACTAGAATACACACAAAACTTTGTGCAATTCCCAATTTGGCAGTTTAGTCTGGTACCTTGGCAAAAAACTGGGCAGGGTAACATGTGCATTCCATAACTGTCAGCAAAGCTGCCTGAAAATTACCTGCTGTCTCCTTCTTAATTACCTGCACTGACAATCAGTACTAAAATGAAACAGACAATGCTTCAAGTTCCTGATGGTATAGTCTTCAATCCTATTAATTCCCTGATGCTGTAGTCTTCAAATTCCTATCAGTAACCACCCTACCATTGGGCCACAATTACCTATAACCAAACCAAATAGTGATCTGTGATATCACTTCATAATTCCCAGAAAATATGGCGAGGTCCCTTGCTCACATGTAAGCATATTACAGCAGTTGCTGTAAAATCTCAAACTCCTGTGCCTGTGATCATAATTTTGACTTGTGAAAGCCTGTCTTCAGTTTAGGACAAAAAAGCAAACAAAAACAGAAAGTTTCTGGGGAAATGCTGACCTTTTCAAGATCATGTCCAAAAGTTTGTAGATAGAACTGCAAGGTGGTGCTCAACTGCACAGCACTTCGGGAGGTTAAGACATGAATGAATGTGTCTTCATTGGTACCCAAGCGGTCTGCCCCAGCCTTGTACAGCTCATGGGCATCTGTTTCTGCTAATTGTTGATCTACACTGACTGACTCCGATCGGTCTCCACGAACAAGAGCCAACAGCAGCTGCACAAACCAAGCAGGACCATATTATCAATGATTTATCTATGAGATTGCAGAGGAATCTCCACAACAACCTTTTGAAGGTAACATAACAATGCATGCACAGTTGTAAACCTTATGAGAGTCACTCACAAAGTGTCAGACCATCACCTTCATAATAAAAAACAGTGATGAGCTGCCTTAACTACCCACTGACTTCATCAGCTCCCAATGGTGGGTGGAGATGAGTCTGATAATCAGCCCAAAATCTGTGTTCTGAATTTCTCTTGTGTTTCCATTTTCACAACAGGAAAATTCAGTCATTATGTTGAATAGAACTTGAGCATATTGGCAATGATTGCACAGATGCCTACAAAGCCAGTTATGGCCTTGTACAGAATCTGAAGCAGAACCCATAATGCAAAATATGAATCAAGGTTTGTAGAGCTTAGCTGTTAGTCCATTAGTATCCATTGTACATCTTGGGAATGTGTCCTCTCACCTTGCGATAGTCACCAGTGGTTTCACCTTCAATGTGGCTTTCAAGAGATTTGCTGTAAGTCTTGAAGTAGGTTTGCTTGATGGAGAGGAGCTGTGAAGGGGTGCGTGAGCATAGGATTCCCAAAAATGCAGTATCATTTGCACCTATCCCCTTTGCTGACTCGATTAAAAGCTGTGTATCCCTCTTCGTGGCATCCATCATCCACAACAGCATTGCCTTCTACTTGATCCAGAGACCACCCCAATACAGTTTACTCGCAAATCAAGTCTGTTTTGGACAGCATGCTTGATAAGAACATAAAAAGGAGAGCAAAACTAATCCAAGAGCCATTACAGGACAAAACAGTAGTCCAAATTGTAGTCCTTTCCAGTCGTGCATTTTGGATAGGACCACTGTTAAGAGATTCAAGAATCCAGTAGTAGATGCACCTCAAAGTGGCCATGAAGTTCAGATTTCAAGCGTTCATGCAAATCTTCTCCAAATTGTTGGTAGTAGGCATCAGCTATAGCCAGACGCTGCACTTGTGTTCGATGACCAAGAATTTCAATCACCTTCTTTGCATCACAACCTAACCCTGTCAAATCCATCCACTCCCAAAGGACTTATATAAGCATTCAACACAGATGTACTTCACTATAGCATTCAAAGATAAGAATGATCTTATCTTTGTATGCAGTATATCTCCAACAAACCTTTACATTGAAGTCCGTTGCATGTTGCTTTAAGTGCTTGCATGACATCTGACTTCAGCTGAAAAGCCAACTGGCATTCAAGCATTGCTAGCTAGTGCTTAAGGAGGTGAACCTATGACAAACCTCTGAACGCTTGATTCAGTGCTTGGCAATCCTCCTCAACATTCACAATTGGTGGAACACTGATGGTTGACATTTCTCAATCTCTTTGCGAAGCTTTTTGAGCTTGACCTGAGCTCCTCTACAGCTGCAACAGCATCAGTACTCTGTCATCATGTTAGTACTTACTTCCTTCACCATCTTCTTCTTCATGATCTTAGCTGAAAAGAACACGCATCCCAAACTTTCAACATGCAGCTCAGTTGCAAAACTTTGTATTTACCGCTCGAACACACACAAATACACAGGCGAGAACATGAGGCATTTCCAGATGAAGGATGCTCTTGATGAAAAGAAAAGGAGACAGAAACGACGGCGACAAAAACTTCCAGTACATCGGACGTGAATAATACCAGGAGCTGGTACGAACTTCGAGTTTCACACAACACAAAGCACAAGGGAAAAAGGTTTTGACACGTCGAAGGAATTGACAACAAGGTTACGTCATAAGGAGATAGCGTACACGGAAAAGATTCCTGAATTTTCCAAACAGAGATTGCTCATTACACAAGGCATCAAACACATCTGTCTCTCACTTCCCTCCGAAAACAGACCCGGAGACGCCAATCTATAATGAGGGGGAAAAAAATTAGAGATATGCAAGCAAAAGATTGTGCTCTACTTGCTTGTGAAAAGCTTGTGCTTCAAAAGAAAAGAAACAGAACGCGCCAGGGCGGGAGCGTACAAACAAGAACGGTTTCAAAGCAAAGAGAGCCAAAACAATCCATTCAAGAGAAACAGAACAGAACGAACAGAACAGAACTATCATACCGGCACTAGAAGAGAAGCTGTTAAAGAAAGTCACGCCAAACCTCCAACAGGAAGAAATAAGAACTCCTTCTGCTGCGACTGAAGAGGACACAAAGTTCGGTAAGGACCGCTTCAAGTACTGGAATCTCCAAATCACGAGCTTCTCCAACGATTTCAACTCCCGAAATGAGCTCAAATCCCCTTCCTCGGTGAAACTTCTTTCTGTTTCTTCAGCTTTCCGTCGCATTTGAAAACCAGGAACCACCGTCTCGGCGACACAAAAGACTAGAAAAACAGGCAAGAGAGAGAGAGAGAGAGAGAAACCAGAGAACAAGAATTTTCTACGGACGGGCCAGTTTAGGTCCCACGCCAAGACACACTAAAAGTCTATTTTATAACGGAAAACACTTTTAACCAGTGTCACATTTCACGTGATTTTTTTGCTTACACAAACAAACATGGAGAATTTATTTTTCACAAAATTTCTCATGAATTCTTCACCTCCGTCTAGCAATGCCATAGTTCCACACCTGCCTCGTCTCTCACTGTTCTGTCAAGTATCGCACATCCACAAAATGTCAAGAAGGTTGCTAGCAAGCAAGGATCGAGATTGGAGCAAAAGATGCAACTAGCCTTTTTTTTCATTTAATTGCAATGCTTTGAGAAGAAGTTTTTTTGGGCTATTGGCAAAGGGTATATCAATGCCAAGACATTAGAGATATCCGTAAAGTCAGGAAAACACAGCACTGGTACACAGTGTGAGATTCAAAAAAAAAACCTGCAAAAAAGTACATTAGCATTCAACGCGGGGTGAAACTCAGAAAACCATCAATTCTGATGATTCTACCGTCTTTCTTTTTTCCTGAGCGCCTCCACTGCTGCTACAAAGATTTTCACTGCTCCTACCTGTACAGCTACTATAATTCCTCTCGAACCTTGAATGAGCATTTGGTACTGAGTTTCAGCATTTCATACTGAGATTTAATGAAATTTCCTTACTTTACGGATACCACTAAAAGAGGGGTTAGGGGGGTGAAAGGAGGCCCCAAGACAGGGTGAATTTGTGGATATCTCGATTCTATTTAAGTAGTCAAGAAGTTTCCCAACAAACTAGTGAAAAGTCATTGCCCAAATGAAAATACAAATGGGAGAAGTTGAAGAAGAAATACATTGCAAAGAAGAAGAAGGTGAAAGGGTCACTGAAAAGCATGCTTCAAAGTTGTGTTAGTTTGATCAAATCTTACAAAACTACAAAGGTAGATACGGTTTGCTAAGAGGAGAGGACATGGAAGACCAACATATAATTCCTGACAAAGTGCAGAGAATGTTGATGGTAATATCAAACTTGAGTGTCAAAAATTACCACCACCACCACTTGACATACCATCTTGACAAAGGTTGTGAAAAATACAACATGCCATAATAATTTTACCTCTTTTGTCAACTTTACAATTGAGATTTTAAAGAGAAAATCTACCATTAATTTTTCAAATTCCCAAAGGCATTTTCAATGAACACACAAACCACAAATTTGTTGATATCAAACCGCATTTATTAAATATGTCTTTGAAATTTTTCATTGAGTATGCTTGTAATGAGTAAGCTATATCACCTAGCAAACAAAGATATACTTACACTTCAAAAACATCAAGTACAAGTTCTATTGAAATTTTTTCAAAACTTTAATTCCTTATACAAAATACTTAATTTGAATGAACCACCATTAAAAGCTCCCCTAAGATTGTGATGCGGAAACTTATTTGAAAAAAAATAATCATGATCACATACCCCTTGTACAACAATGATATGGAACTGTTTACAATTGTAAATATGTGTAGTTGATGCAATGACTCTTGTATTAGGGTTCTCAAGCAAAGACCATTATATTCCATAAAAGATTGAAAAGTCAAAAATCTCAATATATATGCTTTAAAATAGCTTATATCCAACATTTTGGGTGTAATATGCTTAACATTCCTTTCAAGAATGCCAAAATGGGTTTTAGCCCTTGGTTATTTCCACCACAACCTTTGAGGATGTGCTTCCCTTTAAGAGGAATAAATTAATACAAGAAAAAAAACCTTTGCAACAATGACCTTTCTAGTGCCACAATTACATGTGCCCTTTTGCATTGTGAACGATTTTAAGCAAGAAAAGAAAAACAAAACCAAAGGCCCATTAGAAATGCATTAGTGTGATGGTCCATGTTGCCAAATTTCACCCCCCCAAAAAAAATAAAATAAAATAAAATCTTTCAAAGTTATGTTGTTCTTTATGTAGCAAAATATTGTGGAAAAGGGCCATGACAAAGTTCACAAGCAACCCCCTAAAAAAAAAAGAAAAAAAAAGGAGGAAAACATATTCCAAAAAAAAGTTATTTAAGAAGTAAAACCAAGTTAATAATCATTTCGACGGCCCATAGAAGTTGAATATTGAAATTAAATTCTTATATTCCAAAAGGGACCCCCCTATTTTATTTTTTAAAATGTGGTCCCTTGTTGTGCAAGTGAGGAAAATGAAAATCTCATGTGTGTGTGTGATCTAGAATTATGTAACTAGGCCACCTTTTGTCATGTCCATGGCGATGGGCTACACAAGTAAAGCATTTTCAAGTCATGTGCATGCCCCAAGTGAAAGAAAATGAGTGAGAGCATGCATGACAAGAAGTGGTTATTTGTGTTGTAACCACACCAATGATCATCACAAGAAGAACTAGCCAAATTTTGCTACACATGTTAATGAAGAAAGTAGAGATTTTTTAAAATCCTACTATATCTTGGCAACATGCTAGATGGAACCTATTGTTTAAATATGGCAATTTGAAACATTATATCCTCCAAATATGGTGATATTGGCATTTTTTTTCACACAAAAACCCCTTTGCAATGAGTTGCACTAGATTTTGTTTGGTCACCAAGTGGCAAAAAATTGCCCCAATACAAAATCATGACCCTAAATTTTTTTAATTAGATATTTTATGAAAAATTTCAGAATAAGTCCAAATAAAGCCCTCAAAATAATAACAAATTCCACTATAAGATTTTTTTGTGTTTTTTTTTTTTACAAAGAAAAATCTTTAAGGAAAGACTCAATAACAAGCTTGTTTGAATTTCTTTTCAAAGTTTATCAAACTTAATATGTTTTTATTATTATTATACAATTGTTTTAAACTATGTTA
>Ga0209611_10011929_pt1 | contig 12348 bp, 11 predicted proteins | sample S1TSphgellanicum_3_FD_187693 | JGI IMG/M metagenome (GOLD analysis project Ga0209611, IMG submission 187693) | Host-associated microbial communities from peat moss isolated from Minnesota, USA - S1T2_Fc - Sphagnum magellanicum MG (SPAdes) (version 2) | ecosystem: Host-associated > Plants > Peat...
TTTTTTTTCCGATCCCCCCCCTACCCCCAAACACTTCATCTTCTTGCCCCCCTTTCCCCCTTTCTTTTGGCCTTTTTTCCCTTTTCCCCTTTTCCCTTTCCTTTTGTGGGGTTGAAGAAAATTTGACGCAATTTACAACATATCTTTTTCTTTGGGGTTGAAAGAAAGGAATCCTCAAGTACAATTGAAATCAAAAGAGAATGAGAAATTACAAAAACAAAGAGTTTTTTTAATTCACTTGAACTAGTTGCAATATTTATAAAAAGGGTATTTCCAATAATGGAGACATTTACATTGCAATTTTTTTGTAATATTTCATAAAATTATTGTTTCTAAACATAGCCTCTTGTGGCAAAGTCGTTTTTTTTTCCCATGAATTCATAAGAAAATTAACAAATATCATATTGTGTTGAAGTAGTCCCATATCCTTTGCCCAAAGAAAAATTGTTGTCAACTATATAATTGGAAGTTCCATTTTTTTTAGTTCCAACATATGCTACTCATTTGTGTACTATGTTTTATGCTTGTCATTTGAACTTCCTCTAACAATGTTCCCAACATTTTCAAAAATGTTCACATTGTGATCCATACATGTTTTTATATTCCCAATGATGCCAATAGTGTTTTTTCCTTTACAACTTTACATAGTTGATAAAACCTTTTTATTAAATGTGGTTAATTGGAGTATGTAAAAAGGCTATAAGGGTATTAGGTGAAGGGCTACTTACACCATTTGAATCTATAGGGTTGAACATGATGGGAGAGTGAACACCCCCTCCATGAGAGTTTAAGTTTTTGATGTTGGCCTATCTACCCTAACAAAAATTTAAAAAACCCAAAAATTGTATTTTAGAACCCAATCAGGCCTTTGATTAGGGTGTAAACTTCTAAAACTTTACAAGTCAATTTTGGTTTTCAATATTGAACATATCTCTTGAAAAAATTAAGAGGTTGGCCTTTGGTTTTGTGAATTGTTGCACTAATTCCGATTATGGTATAAAATTGTAATAGGCTTGGCAAATGACATTCCCATCCAACATTGGTACACATTTATCATCAACTGAACATTTAATTTGAACCCTTGTGGAAAGCCACGTCCTCCAAAATGTCATATAGGGGATTTAATTCAACATGTGCAAGAAATTCTTAATATTTGGCATTAGAGTTTGATTGAAATATTTTGGATTGGATATTTTGCTCTCACCATTGCCAATACTTTCTTGTTGTCAACAATGTATGTTTTGACATTAGATTTGTAGATGTAGATTGGGCCTTTATTTAGGCAACTAAATGCTCTAATTCCGACTAGGTTCGCATGCAATGTTATTCTTAACAAGGCTTTGATATCTAATGCCATTTTCACATTCGGTGCTAATACTAGGAACCTTTTCAGGTTCAGCAGTAATTAATTATTTTTTAAATGTCAAAATTCTCGAAATTATCTATTTGAAAATCTCAAAATTTAAAGAAATTACAAAGGAGGGAAATTTTTTAAACTTGGTGGAAACCTAGGAGCTTCTTGCTTCAGGCCAGTCCACTATTGTGAAGAAGGTACCCAATAATTGACAACATTTCAATATCCCATTTTTGGTGGAACATTATGTTTCCCCATTTTTGCAAAAAAGAAAAAGAGCAGCACAAAATGTTGTAAAAGGTCTCATTATGTTAGAGGTTTAAAGTCTAGAAAATTTACCAAAGAAGTTGTCTATATTTATTGCTGAAATCTCATAAATTATATATATTTTACAGGATTTTGAAAAGTAAAATAATTATTCAGCACTTCAAATCTCATAAATTATATATATTTTACAGGGTTTTGAAATGTAAAATAATTATTCAGCACTTCAGTGCTGAACTTGAAAAGGTACTACTGGAGTTAACTAGCTACCATTATACCAAAGACACGGGCAACTGAGGCTTGCAAACAACCTGCAAAGGATTTTGATGAGGCATAGGAGGAGCTCCAAAACTTTTCAGTCATGTCCAAGGTGGCGGGGTCTTAGATACTACTGGAGTTAACTAGCTACCCTTATACAAAGACTTGGGCAACCGAGGCCTACAATGAACCTGCAAAGGATTTTGACGAGGCATAGTAAGTCCAAACTTTTCAGTCATGTCCAAGGTGGCTGGGTCTTGGCCATTAGGCAAAGCAAAATCAAAACTTTGCATGAGGCGAGCTAAACCAATTTGCACAAATAAAAGGCCTAACATCAACCCCGGGCATTGCCTCCTACCTGTTCCGAATGGTATGAATTGGAAATGGCTTCCTAATGGATTGATTTCGGGGTTTTTGATGAATCTTTCTGGGTCAAATTCCAAAGGCCTTTCCCACCACTTTGGGTCTCTTTGGATGGCATAGATGTTGACAGTCAATCGCGTACCTGCGACAAAGTCGAACCCTCCTACTGTAGTGTCTTCAAGTGCCACATGTGTAATATTTAGAGGGACTGGTGGATGTAGGCGAAGGACCTCTTTCACGACAGCATTTAGATATGGAAGGTTAGGAATGTCACTCTCGATCACAATCCTGTCCTTCCCAACAACTTCATCGAGTTCTGCTTGTAATTTCTTTGCACAATGGGGATGGCGTACAAGCTCTGCAATTGCCCATTCAAGTGTGTTTGATGATGTATCTGTCCCAGCAACAAGCATATCCTACAATCAAAATAACACAACCAACAAATTTAGGCATCTTTCATTAACTAATTCCAAATTGATTAACAAGGTAAACAAACAAACTTGAAAGACGAGGCTCAAAAATTCCAACTGTTTTAGGTGTCAAAGCTTGATCTAATGTGATTCAACAAGAGGTGGGGTTGGACATGGTTTTTGTTGTTCACCTGGATCACAGCTTTGATACTGTTGTCAGAAAGATGGCCGGTTCCATCTTCTGCAGGTTGGGCCATTAATACATCAACAAAGTCCTCATAATGCACATCATCATTTTTCATGTTGATGATCTTTCCGTTCTTTTTCACTTCTAGGAACTCTTGAAGCACAACATCAGCCATTGCCTTCACCTTCATCATGCGGCTTTTAAGACCTGATACAATGATGACCCACTTCAACCATGGGACAAAATCACCAATACTCCTTATTGTAACCAACTTGAGAATATTAAAAGTCAGTTCCTTGAACTTGTAAGCCTCCTGTTGTGCTGATGCATCAACCCCAAAAAATCTGCAATATTTTAACAAAAAAGGGTTTCAAATAATTCAAAGATTTTTAAAAATCAAGATTTCAAGATTAAGAAAGTCATTTTAACTAAGTAATGTATTATATACCTAAACAAAGGCCATCCTTAAAAAGGGACAACGTTATGTACTTCAATTAAAAAGGTTGTGTTTATAATCATGGTAACTACATACACACATCCAACAATGAAACTCATGGTCAAGTTGATTTGATGAATGAAAGAAATTTTCATTTCAACAACAATTCATACAAAATATACATAAACTGTGGTTACCTTTTGTTCAACAACATGCGAGTGATATTGTTCATGGCAACATGGCCAAGCTTCATAGCTAGATCCACAATCTTTCCTTCTTCAACATCATCCATGATGGATTTGATCATTTGGTTGAATTCATCAGTTCGTGGAGGACGAAATGATTCCAAACGTTTGGTGGTGAAAAGCTCCATAGTGCAAATCTTGCGCAAATGGAGCCAATAAGGTCCATATGGTGCACCTGCAATGTTCAAATGGTTGTAGGTGAACATATCCATACCTGTACTGCTTTCTCTTCCAGCCCAAACTTTATCTTGGACCTTGACAAATTCTCGTGCAGCTTCAGCACTAGAAGCAACAACAAGACCCTGGGAGCCCAATCTAAGGTACATAATGGGACCATACTTCTTTGCCTCCTGCCAAAGAAAAGTATGTGCATCATTGCCCAATTGATGGATATTACCAATGATGGGCAATGACCTAGGCCCTTGAGGCAACCTCAATTTCTTCCTTTGCATCACGAACAACACCACAAACATTAACCCAGTGACAATGCCCACAAGCACTACTACAATATCACCATGCTTTCCAAATGCCCATTCCAATGTGCTTAAATTTGTTGCACTGATCCTGCCAACAGAAGATTGCCCAAACTTCCCACCCACATCCATCTTCCACAAGCTTTGTGCAATTCTGCAAAATTCAATCTCCTACATGATCTATCACTATGAAGCAATATGCCCAAGGATCTTCCACAAGCTTTGTGCAATTCTGCAAAATTCAATCTCCTACATGATCTATCACTATGAAGCAATATGCCCAAGGATCTTCCACATCTTTGTGCAATTCTGCAAAATTCAATCTCCTACATGATCTATCACTATGAAGCAATATGCCCAAGGAACTTCCTACAAGGGGTTGATCATTTCTCACTAGTAGGAATCAAACATTACTCCTACCTTGAACATTGGTAGGATTGTAAATCCTAGATCTCAAACTCATAATTTATATAGCCCATGTGCTATTGGGCCCAAGGTTCATTGGTCTGCTTCATCTTCTCTTGCACGCAAGGACGTCATGCTTTGCATTTTGCCTGAATCCAATACGTCATCCGAGGAAGACAAAAAGGGTGACGCAAACCTTTTTATATTCTTCTGACACTGCCCTGACATAAGACACTGCCCGTTAGGGGGTTTTAGGGTTTAGGGTTTTAAAACCCTAAACCCTGGGCCGTTAGGGGGATAATTAGCATCTTCTACTACAGTTCTAGGAAGAACATTTTGATGCTTGTCACTACCTTGCCCTAAGGTCAGTTTCGTCATTAAATAATCCTCAAAATAGTGAAATGAAATTTTGGGAAAATATGACATTGACATGTCGAAAATTATCATAATTATCATAGGCTACACTCTGAATAATTTCACTAGTCATATCACAATATTATAGTAGATGATGGAAAAATATATATAATTTTCAAAAGTAAAAAAAAAACGAATTCATTTTTGGAAAAAATATAATTATTCATTTTGTCAATGTGGAAACTGACCCTAGGCTACAGTAGAAGTTGGGGGGAACCAGGTTTTCTTGGATTAGCCCAAGTTCTAGACAGTTTTTGTTATGAAAGTTTTTTAGATGCCTGCCCTAATTTCAGGTCAATGTCAAATTTATTAATTTGATCATGGTTCTCAAATGGGTATCCAAAATAATAATCCATGATGTCAAATGGTTTTGTCATGGTTGACAAATTGTATGGTGAATGAGGTATCAATAAGGTATGAACCAGTGTTGACCGGTTCTCAACTTTTCAAGAGAACCTCTGGGTCTTGGTTCCCAACCGTTTTAAAAAAGAACTTAAAGAGCCTTCCGGTTCTGGTTCAAGGATTTTCAAATTTTTGAAAGAACCTCCAGTCCAATTCTAGACCTGGTTCTTCACATTTCAAGACCCCCGCTTCAGGATTTTTTTTTTTTCTTCTTGTGACTTTAGGGGTTTCACTATTTGATTTGTTTTGGTTCCCTTAATGGTCTGCTCTCTTAGACTTGTTAGGACTTGAGTCTTTCCATCTTGTACATTTTTCTCCTCTTTTGTTGGGTGCTTTGTTTTATTAATGATTGGCAAGTTTTCAACATCTTATAACTTAATTGGGGATCAACCACAATCGAGTTACGTTTGGTAATTTATCTTGTAAACTCTTTGCTTTCTCTCATCTAAGTGGTTATTTATGAAAGTGGGCAAGTATCCTAGATAACTAGGTAGGGAATGTAAATGGTTACATATTATGTAAAAGAGTAAGTAGATAAGGCATTTGGTGGATAATAAGTAGGTAAATGCATGTGGATGATTACTAACTTAAAACATAGTTAGCATGTTTAGAAACGGTATTAAAATGGCCTATGGTGTTGGTTGAATCAACACTTGCGTTGGTACCATGGTAAATATCCTATCCTAAAATTAAATCAAGGTTTTTGAGTCCAAATTTAACATTTCCTAGGTTAAACATGGCTGATAAAAGGCCTCTTTAAAGAAGGTGATGGCTCACTATGGCCAAATGAATGTTGGTTTGCCTTTATATAGGCTTGCACATGATATTAACATTAGTATCAATATTAGTAGCAAGGACCTTACTCGTCTATGTTAACCTTCCACTAGTACCAGCCTAGTGGGGACAAGGGACTTGAAGTAATGCCAACCTTGTATCAGTTTTATACTAGTTTCAATAATTGAAATACCCAGAACAAGGACGAGGCTAACACAATTTTTAAAAAAAGTACCCAATAGTACCATTCTTTCATCACCTCTTTTAACATGTCCAAACATGGGGGATGGAAAGTGCTTTGGAAGGGAGGTGGGGGGGATGACATGGCTTTTTGGGCGAGACAAAAAGTGAGCTCACCTAGCTGAGGCCCATGTTGGGACCAACATTGGGCAGCCCCCATGTTGGCATGGGTGTTGTGACTTGAATGTCAAACTAGGTTCAGCTCTCCATGTAGTAAGTCGTTACTTAGCACAAAGGTGTGCAAAGATAGGTGGAGGGTTGAGGAGGGGCTTGGGGTCTCTATGGAACGAGTCTAAGTGTTAGACTTGCAATTGGGTTGCCTGACAAAGTCAGGACTACATGTAATGAAGTGATGAATCATTTAGTAATTTTACATCCAAGTTGAATCCCTCTTATTTGAGGCAAGGAAGAAAACATGTGTTAGAAAGTTGGTTTGAGATTAAGGTCTTGGCTAGGGAATTCATTGACATGGGGTTTAGCTGGTGTGTAGGTGAATTGGAATCATCTTAGGAAGTTGAATAGTGCACGGACACATTAAAGGGCATTCGGGGGTGAAAGGTGGTATTAGAGCAAGACTTGAAAAAACAAAGGGTGAGATGCAAGAAGTGGCAACACTAGGTGTTATTGACAAATCAAAGTCTAAGGTGAAATACAAGGCTAAGAATGAGAAGGAGATGGAGGCAAGGGAGGCCAAAGTCCAAGAGCTTGCCAATATTGGAAAGGAAATGGTAGGTGAAGAATTGCATTTTGACAACATTGGAAGCATATAGGCTTTTGTCATGGGGAAATGTTCTCTTTTGAAAAAGAAGAAAAATAAGAAAAAGGGCACCAAGGTGAAAAGAAAGGATTCCCTACCCAAGGAGAGAGAAATGTTTCTTGCCCAAGGGAAAAAATATAAAGGGGAATAGGTGGTGGAAGAGGAAGATGTTACCCTGAAGTTGGAATCCTCAAACTAATGAAGATAACCTTCTTGTACCTTGGAATTCCTTGGGAAGGCATGAAAAGGTGGAAAGCCACCCAAGGAAAAATTTGCGACTTCAAAAAAGTTATGGGATCGCAAAACTTGGACCATTCAAGGGCCATGAAAAAATCCATGTGCATTCGGCCTAGGGGCAAATTGTAGCAGGGCCTTCTAAAGTAATGATGAATGTGCCACCTATTGAAAAGGTGATGAAGTTAGTAAAGTCGTTCCAAGTAATGCTCCTAAAGCATAATGAGGCTCACATGGCCTTGATCCAAACATTGGGCAAACGTAGAAGTATGTTGATCCCCAAAAGCAAAACCAAGCTTATGAAAGCCCATTACCTCAACCCCTTCACTAGAAAAAAATTGAAAGTGCAATGTGTTTGCCGATGGCTTGTTCAAGTGGAGGCTTTCATGGAAACACAAGGATATACATTGGATGTGGAATGGTTTTGTTCCACCCAAATGTTGTTGAAAGACCATGTGTTAGATTGGTGGATGGTGCAAAAGTAGGTAACACCAAACTTGTTCACCATGTTGACATGGGCACAATTTAAATTGCAATTGAATGAAAGATTCATGCTACACCACCAAGTCCTCAAGGACAATGTGGAGTTTTTGGAGTTGCAACAAAGTAAGGGGCACACGTCCCTTGCAAAATATGTGCAAGAGTTTAATAGGAAGTTGACCTTTATACCCATCAAAGAAGAACTTTTCAAAAAGTTAATTTTTCTACAAGGCCTCTAGCCTTGGGCACAAACCTTAGTGTTCCAATGTTGGGACACCCTGGAAATGTGCCAAGACTTGATAAAGTTGGTGGAGTGCATAAAGGATGATGGTCTCTAATGTTGCCATAATGGCCCTGAAAGCGCGATTATTAAAAAAACAAGGTCAAGTAATTACAACAAATGTTTCAAAACAAATGAAAAAGGAACAAGTTCAATGCCGAAAATAAAAACAAGCCAAAGGTCAAGGAGCCCACGAAGAAGAAGGTGAAGGGGGGACCTTTTGAAGGCCAAGTGCTTCAATTGTGACCTTCATGGTCACTTAATAAAGGATTATTCCAAGCCACTTTGAATGATTGAAGTTTCAATGCAAGGTTTCAAAATCCTTCAAAGGGGACTTGAAAGCCAAAGTAAATGCCTTGGGCGAAATCTCCAACTTATTGAAGTAAATTGTGTGATTAATGACAAGAATGTGTCTTGGATTCAAGAACAATGAATTCTTTCATGACTCCATAGACAGCAAAATGCTTGGGAGTCAAACTAAGGAGGTAGACAACTACATTTTGATGCATATGGCACAAGGAGTAGGAAAGTCAACACTTAGAATAATATTAGGAGTAAAATTATTCACTAGAGGAATTTGACTTTTTGAAAACTTCACTTTATGTAACTTACATAGTTTTGAAGCCATTTTAGGGAACACCTTTTTGGATGCCTACAAATAGACATTTTCCGTAGTGGACCAAAAAAAAATTTGTGCCAAATTTGGCTTTTAAGTTAATGAACCTAGATGTGGGATATAAGTTTGCATTAGTGAATGTCGACATCAAGTTAGTATTAAAGAATTAAAGTTAGCTAGGTTTTTAGTTTTGTTGAAGCAAAATGAGTCAAGGAAGCAGAGCCAAAAGTGACCAAGTAACTCCCCAATTATATTTTGGATTCAATTCATAAATTTTTGGAGATTTTTGGACAATTGGCCTAAGTCCTTTTTACCTTGCAAAAACATTGACCATAAAATAGAAGTGGTGTTTGGATTAGTTCCATTGTTTAAGGCATTGTATGGGTTAAACCAAAAGGAACTAAAAGAACTAAAATCACAAATTAACAACCTCTTCAATCGAAGGTATATTAAACAAAAAAAATTGCCTTATGGGGCACTTGTCCTGTTTGTGGACAAAAAAGATCTAAGAAGTTAAGAATGTGTATTGATTACCATGACTTGAACAAAATAAGTATGAAAAACAATTACTTTTTACCTTAGATTCATGACTTGTTGAATGAGCTTTATGGGCCAAAATATTTTAATGAAATTGATTTAAGTTGGGATACTATCAAATTTGGATAATAGAAGAGGATGTTGAAAAGACGATAATGTGAACCAAGTACAAATCATATGAATTTTTGGTCATGCCTTTTGGGTTGTGCAATGTTCCATAGATGTTCACAACCTAGATGAATTTGATTTTTCATGAAAATTTGGATGAATTTCTTTTCATTTATATTGATGACATCCTCGTGTACTCCAAAATTGTAGAAAAACATGTGGTACATTTGGAATACATCTTAAAGAAACTAAGGGAAAACTAGTTATTTGTGAATTGTGCGAAGAATGAATTTGTTTAGAAAGAAATGAACTTCCTTGGGCATGTGTTATCTTGGATGAGAATGAGGCCCAACCCAAGAAAGCTCAAAGCCACATGATGCTAACAAAAGTCAGTTATGACCAAAGGAATTAAATCCTTTCTAGGTCTTGCAAAGATTTATTAAATTTCATCAAGGGATTCTTACAAGTGGCAAAGCCCTTTTCAAATATCTTGAAGAAAGAATTGTCCTTTGAATGGGTTGATAAAAATCAAAAGGCATTTGAAAATTTGAAGCAAAAAATTTCCTCTTTAGAAGTTAATGTTAATTTTTTTGGATTTCACAAAACCTTTTAAAGTCCACATTATGCGAGTGACTTCAACATTGGGGGTGTCCTCATGCAGGATGGGCATTTAATAGTTTTTGAGAACATGAGTTCTTAGGGGCCCAACTGAAGTGGTTAATTCATGAAATGGAGTTGTATGTCATGGTCAATTGTTTGAAGACTTGACAACACAACCTTGGGACCCACAAAACAAAAGTATTCATGAATAATGTGTTTAAACTAAGGTACTTCAAGACACAACCAAAGGCCATGGTAAAACAATTACATTGGCATGATATTTTGGCATTGATGGATGTGGAATTGATCCACAAATCAAGTTAGGATAGCATGATCCCATATGCCTTAAGTCAGAAGGAGGAGTACCATGAAATACTTTACTCCAAAATTCAATATTTATGGGCGATCTTTGTAAGCGAGAATAGCCTAGAAAGAAAAATAAGGGAAGCCTATGTGGTAAACCCTTTTGCACAACACTACTTTATGGAGATGTTAGCAAAATGGAAAATTAGGGCATAACCCTAAAAGAAGGATTGATAAAATGGAAATAGTTTCAAGTTTATGTGCCAACTGTAAGCTTTGCATTAAAATAATACAAGAACAACATGACATTTTGATTGCAAGATATTATGGGGAAAAGACCACAAGGGTGGTAATGAGAAAATAATTTTACTAGCCTAAGATGACGGAAGGTGTAAAACATTTTGTGCACACTTACGTTTAGTGTCAAAGCATAAGGTCTATTTATGAAAAGAAATTTGGATTATATCAACCCTTGCCTATCCCTAATGAACCATGGGAAAGTGCTTCCATGGATTTCATGATTCAACTCCCATAATGGAATGGGATGGATGCCATATTAGTTATAGTCAATTGATTTTTGAAGTTGGCCAAGATGGTGTCGACCAAGATGACCATGACCACCATTGATATGACAAAAAAATTTAACATGTGGGTGAAAGATCATGGGATGCTTCAATTCTTAGTTAGTAACGATCATGATGCAAAGTTCATAATCAACTTTTGGAAACATTTGTTTCGAAAGGTGGGGTATCATTTATCGCAACGTTTCACCCACAAACAAATGGATAAATGGAAAGGGTCAATGGCATAATAATGACATTCGTCATTTTGCACTTTAAAATTTGCGAATTTACATGGTAAAACACCTTGTCAAAACATTCGGCATACATTCGTGAAACATTTGCCAACATGGACATCGCACACGGCGACAGCCTGTGCTAAACGGTAATGGTTACTACTAGACCATTACCACTCGGAGTCAGGCTGCCGCCAATACCTGCCGGCCATGCTACCAGTGCAGTACGGTGCAACTGGGCCGCCAGGCTTGACTGAGTTTGTACGGTAGCCTAACGTCTTGCATGCCAATGCTTCGTTCTAGTTTGATCTAGCTTGAAGTTGCCAGCTTCCAAGTTCCATATGTCTCTATGCAGCAGCATAGTTGAAGATTTGAGGATAAGGATAAGGAATCTGATAGCCGCCATGGTCAAGGAAAAGGGACCAGAGCATGCCCACGTTGTCCAGCAGGAGGAACCCAAGACCCCTGGGGAAAGCACTAAGGTCAAATGCAAGTACTGTGAACTTGTCTTCACTGCCACAACAACCAGGATTCATGCACATCTTCTAGGGTGGACTAGATCTGGTGTGCGAGCTTGTGACAAAGTCCCCCCGGTGGTTACACACCAATTTGAGGAGCTGGAGAAGGAAAAGAAGGAAAAGGAGTTCAAGAAGCGGAAGGTTGAGCAACTTGACAAGCTGTCCAGTGGGGAGGCTGTCAAACCTAAGAAGCAAAGCACCCTGAAGGCTACCTTTTCCAAGCAGGATTGCTCGAAGGTTAACCAGCTTTGGGGTCGTGCATTCTATGCCAATGGGCTCTCTTTCCGTTTAGCAAAGGATCCTCATTTCAAGGTAACTGTGGCAGCAACAACAAGCTTTGGGGAGTCATATCCAGGGCCTCCTTCTGTGGACAGGCTGCGAACAACCATTCTGGAGTGTGAGAAGCAGCTTTATCGGGATGGCTTAGCCTCTTTCCAAAAGTCTCTTCAGCTGACAGGGGTAACGATTACCAGTGACGGGTGGTCTGATGTGCGTAGGCGCCCTCTGTTAAATCTGCTCGTTGTCTCTCCGAAGGGGGAAATGTTCCTCAAGGCGGTTGATACGGGGGGTGAGACAAAGGACGCTGCTTATATTGTTGGACAGCTGATTAATTGCATCTGGGAGATTGGTGCAGACAACATCATCCAAGTTGTTATAGACAATGCGGCAGTCTGCAAAGCTGTTGGCAGGTTGGTTGAACAAGAGTTCTCTTGGATAACGTGGACGCCGTGCACCCCACATTGTCTAAACCTGCTCCTTGAAGATGTGGGGAAGTTGCCATGGGCTGTAGAGGTGGTTGCAGAGGCAAAGGCGGTGGTGAAATTCATCACAAATCACCACCGGAATCAGGCGTTGTTTCGTGGGAAGTCAGCGTTGGATCTGCTGAAGCCGGGG
>Ga0209611_10011930_pt1 | contig 12347 bp, 5 predicted proteins | sample S1TSphgellanicum_3_FD_187693 | JGI IMG/M metagenome (GOLD analysis project Ga0209611, IMG submission 187693) | Host-associated microbial communities from peat moss isolated from Minnesota, USA - S1T2_Fc - Sphagnum magellanicum MG (SPAdes) (version 2) | ecosystem: Host-associated > Plants > Peat...
TGGATGTGTGGAAAAGAACTTTGAAGATAAGAGACGTTTCACACTAGGGCCCGATTTACAAGTCCCCATTCATTCTTGCAATTTGATTGGTTTAGAGCTCCAAATCGGGATAAGTCCTTCACACCACGGGCCAGATTTATAAGTCCCAACCATAAGTAGGAATCCTATGTGGCTGTACTTTTTGGTTTCATGGGTTGGGACTTAGGCAAGGATTTGGGTCCAGAACAAATGGAAATCCAACTCCAAAAATAAGTCCCAACCCTATTTTTTTTATTAAAATAATTTTTAAAAAGTGGCTTCATTCAGTCCATTCATCATAAAAATCTTTCTTTGGCATAAAATTGAAGTTGCCCGGCCGGTTGTCTTTCATCCTAAATGAGTTGGAGCTAGAGTGAAAGGTTTAGGACAAAAGTAATTTATTTGCAAAAAAATTTATACAGTAATTAGTTCATTAATTAAGAATAATTAATATTTCTTTTTCAAAACTTCGAATAATAAATGACTAATTACATGATTTTAGATAATTAATCATTTGATAATAAATTATCTGAACAAAATAATTAATTCAAATAAATAATTTGAATCCTTATTTTAAATAATTAAATATGAAATAATTAATTCACATGTTTAATTATCATATAATCATTAATTTAATTGTATAAGTTACATAATGAAAAACAAGCACAAAGCATGTGAGAATTTTTTTTTAAAGTAAGCCAACTATCATCGATCACCTGCATATGATTGAATAGTTATTTATATCTTCACCATATGTGCTTCATTTTGAATGATTTAAAATGTCATGAGAACATTACCTCAAACTCTAGAAATCATCTTTGAAGTGCAAAAGAGAAAGAATGATGAAAAAATAACAAGAAGAAAAATAAACTTTCCAACATATAAAACATGTTTTTTTTTTTCTCTCTTTGAACCCCTCTTACTTTCAAACCTCATAACTTTCTTATTTCTTATTTATTTTAAATGATTTAAAGTGTTATAAGAACACCACCTAAAGTTCTACAAATCGTCTTTGATCTTTGATAACAACATACCAACATACAAGGAATTTTTTGGGTGTTTGGGAATTGGTCTTTTTAGCATTCGATGATTTATTTTTTTGAATTTTTGGCCCCCTCTACTTTGGGGGGCCGTAACTTTCTCAATTTTATTTCGTTTTTGACATTTTTAGTGCGCCAAATGTGCCAATAGGAATGTTCAAGTTTTTTTTAAACATTAAAAACAACAAAACCTTCCCCTTGGATCCAGCTAGCTTTGAGTGCTTAAATGTTTAGTCACTAGTCAATTTATCCTATAGTTGCAACTCAATTGCAACTAAGAAACAAGTAAAAGATTTAACCCATATGTTTTGTTTTTGAATCCCATGTTGCAAATTACATAAAGAAAATTTATTTTCTTATGCTCTCACATTAAAATACATGTGCCCATTTTGGGATGAATTCAAAACAACTTAATTTAAAAGCAAAATTTCATGGTTATTCTTTAATTCACTTAGTCTTGTGCTTTCCTACCTACTTGCCTACCTATGTAAATAAATAGATCCTATTTTTCTACCTACCTATGTAGATAGGCAAGTAGGTCCTAGTTAAATATGTAGGATCTACCAACCTATGGTTATGTATGACCTACCTAGCTACTAAAATAAATATTTTATTTTATTTTTCAAAAACAATTAATATGCCATGTGGCAATTTTCAATTGTACCATATGTCACAATCTTGGATCATCATTAACAATCATATTGGACAATAAAAATCAATATTTTGAAAAGAAAATAATTTTTATGTCCAAAAATTTTCATAATGCCACGTGTTAAATTTTAAAAGATGGTTGACAATTAATGACATTGGTATCACATCATGGGTGCAATTATAATAAAATTGCATAATAATTGAAAATGAATTGTTTTGACTGAATTCCAATTGAATTGTAATGAATTACACCGTATATATGATGAGTTGCAACTTTACAATTCATGCAACTTGTCCATTAGCACTCACGGCATATAAATACAATGAGTTGCAAATGTTCGGTGTAACTCAAAAATATAATTGTAAGGCTAGTTGCAAAACACCTTTTTTTATCATAGTGAGTGGAAGATTTCATTAGAAGATTAAATTATTAGATTCATGAGTTTTCGTAAGTCATAACATTAAGAGGATGCTTGTGTGTGATACTCATGTGTGGGAAAAAAAAACATGGGAAAAAGTTGTATTTGTCTTTATGTTATGGAAAATGGTTAAAGTTGTATGGATTCTAGCTTTTCTTCTTGGTGTGTGTTCTATTTAGAATGTGATAAAGGAAAAAAAGTAACTCATATCAAGTTTTTATGTATAGCCTTGATATTCTTATGTATTAGTTCTTATTTTCTTTTATAAAGTTGGAACATTATCTATTTTTTGTTGTAGTTTTGGAGTAGAAAGTGCATTTTTCCATAAGATAATAGGTACCATTATAAGGTAACAATAAAGATGTAAACATGAGATTTGAAGCCTATAGGTGCTACAAATAATAGACAACAACTACAAAAGGTTTGTAAATGTTGTAGATGGTAAACAACAACTATTGAAGGTCTACAAGCAATTATGGGTCTTCTTTCAAGTTTACAGATGACGATATGTGCAGAACAATATTTACTACATGACGGTAGCTATTACAGAATGATAGTTACTACAAGACACAAAGTAGACAATAAACAAGCCTTACTCTCATGTGTTTTCATCTTTTTCTTATTCCTTTTTTTATTTGATAATTTTTTTCCTTAATAATAACTAGGTTGCCAAATTCCATGGTTTAACACAGGCATGAGTCATTATCACCATCAAAGTAGGTGCCACGAAGGTGAACTTCTTTACATGTCTTTAGTGTGTATGTAAAAACCTTATTGGTTTTTTCCCTTGTTCTTTTTATTTTTGATAGTTTAAGGGTAAATGTGTTGCATGGGTTGCCAAACAAAGCAGGATTTAGGAAAAAAATGGGCATAGGTTTATTTGCAAGGTTGAAGCTTGCAATACATCTCATTTGGAAAAATATTTTCTTGTATAACATTCGCACTAAGAACATGATCTTTCCACAAAATTGGGGAAGCCCAAACACCCATCTATTTGATAAAAGGGGCCACGCCATCAAGACCATGCATCAATGAATGCATGAGTTTTAAATAATCCTTTTTATAGGCTTCAATGCAATAAGCAAAAAAAAATTGCTCAAGTAAGCATTTGTGCTGCATGTAAGTGGGATCATTTGTAGAATGATTCACTATGAATAAAATCAGCACCAAAACCTACATTGGTAAAAGTCGCCTTTTCCAAATTGCTCACTTTATTGGGCATTTTGAGATGGCATGTGGGTCCATCCCCCCATGTAATGACCAAGTTAGAGAAGGGTGAAGATCTTGCTAGTTTAATTCAAGCTAGCAAGATCTTTTATGTGAGAGGCCTTAAAAATGCTTGGGATAGTTGGAATTGGATGGGATCTTCATCCAAAAAGGAACACAAAAAGGAAATCACTTTACTTGTGAATTACCATGAATCGGAGATGATTAATGGCTAGTGAGTTCCATTACATTCAATTTTCACTTCAAATTTGCATTGTCCTTCAAACATATGTTTTCCAAATTATATTCGTTGGTTTGTGTGTATGTCCATTTTAGGATTTGAAGTACCACCAAGGAGGCCTTCATAAGCAATGCAGTGAAAACAATTTTAGGCAAACCAATAATTACACACCTAATAATATGTTCAATTTGTATTAAATGCAATGGCACACTATCAAAGTGTAAATGGATTATCATCAAGATTTATTAGTGAAAGTTGTAATGAGAGTTCAAGTGAAAATGAAGGTGAGAGCAATTAGAGCATGGTCATAGATCATTTTGTGGGTTTTAACTTGACATTCCGTTTTGTACCATGTGTATGGCATCCATAAATTTTTCATGCCACATTTTTGTGAATTAATTTAGCCTCCATGGATATAGCCCATTGGCATAAAAAATGAATGCATGCAAAGATATCTATAACTTGTAAAAAAATTGAATTTTATTTGTACAAAAAAAGGTTACTAATACCCACATGTGATGTATGTGCATTTTGCATTGAGCAAAAAATTGATTGGATGTATTGCTAGTATATGAAAGTATTGCAATTGTAGTCTAAACGTTTGTGCAAGTTCCATTAAAACCTAAAGGCATGCTTTTGTGCAATACCCTCATCGTAAAAACAATCCCCTATTTCATAATTAGAACTTTGAAATAGTTTAAATATGCATGATGAGGGTATTGCATAGGCTCTAATTGTTTTTTGGTCCATGCGATACCCTAGCCCCTAAACCTAACCCTAGTACACCCATGATGGTATTACATAACCCTAATAAGAATAGGGTAGACCAAATGAGAGTATTGCAATTGGACTAAATTTCTTTACCTTAATTTTATGTGAAGTCACAATTAAAATATTGGTTAACACCCATATTAAAGTATTGTATACAAGGTCAACATAAGTTATTTCCAATATGTCCTTAAGGTATTGCATTATTAATTACATAAGATGAAATAACTTAAACTAAGCCTAAGGATATTGCAAAACAACAAAATGATTTGGAGGATTTGCATTACCTTAATGAAGGTAATGCACATGTGGATATGGTTGAATATGATATTTGTATTTTGTCCTTGGAGTATTGCATTGTTTTATTAGGTGAAATGAAATAGAATGAAGTAGATAAGATAAAATAATTGTACAACTAAGCTTGAAGGTATTACAAAACAATAAATTATTTTCAATATGTTCTTAGGCATCACATTACTTGTTCAATTAAATGAAATGAAATATAACCTAGGTATGGGTGTATTGCAGAAGACCAAAATAATCTAGTAAATTTGCATTACCTTGATGGGGGTATGCATGTGTGAATCGGGGTGGATAAGTTAAATTCAATATTTTATTAAGGTATTGCATTTTTGAATCAAATGAAGTGAAATATATTATCATGGGCATGAAAGTATTGCACAATCCAATGCATTTGCATTACCTTGATGAGGGTAATGCATGTGTGAATTGGGTTGAATATTATATTGTCAATGTGTCCATAGGGTATTGCATTATTGTTCATGCATTAATTGATGAAGGTATTGAAAAAAGAAATTAGGTTCAATATGATATTTTCCCTTTGCCTTAAGGATATTGCATTTCAATAAAATCATCCAATGGGTGTGCATTACCCTTATGAAGGCAATGTGATGATTAGTTAATTTATATATATATTTGCAAGTTGTGCAAAGGGTATTGTAGAAGTTTGAACTCTAATAATTGTGAGGAAGTTCAATGAACATATTGCAAAAACAATTATATCAGTGGATTGATGTGACTTGAATAAATATATGAAATTCATTTGTAAAACCTTCATATGGGTGTTGCCAAAAATTTAATTGTTGAGTTTTATAGGGCTACAAATGATTAATTTAATTTAATTGCAATATTTTTATTTAGGTCATTGCAACATTGTTTTTGACTATCATGGAGTTGCAGGGTCTAGTAGGAAGGTTGGAAAGGTGGCAAAACAACTTACATGCTATATTGCGATACCTTCATTGTCTTGCATCATCATCACCTTGGTGGAGATTTAGTGTGTAGGTACGTAAGAAGGTAGGTTGATGGGTAGGTAGGCAAATAAGTGGGTAGGTAGGTAGCTGGGTGGGCAAGTAGGTAGGTAGGTAGGGAGGAGGAGGCCAAGGTGCATAGTTAGGTAGTCTAAATGTAGATAGGTAGGTGAGATAGGTAGGTAGTCTAAATGTAGGTAGGTATATGAGACCTAGGTGAGCATGGGGGTTGAGGAAAAAAAATTCCCCAAAAAAGAAACCAACTTGGGTTGAAGAAAGGGAAGAAAAAGGTTGACCTAAGTTGGCCACCTTAGTTAGCTGAGGGATAGGGAAGGACGAAAAAGGTGCACCCATCAATGCCCACACATCCACATTGGTGGGTGCTAGTTCACTCAACCCAAAAGGGGGCAAAACTACTGAAGACTTGAGCACTATGAAGTGTTTGGGTGCAAAGTGCAGGCCCAAAGTGCAGATTCAGGAGACTTAATTTTAGGATAACCTTGGAGTAGTGGCCCTTCCCAAAGTAAGGGCGAGAGAGTCGTGTGCTTATTTGAATTTTCAAAAAACCTCCCATTCTGGTCCTAAGATTCTGGTAATGGGGGCCTTATTTCTAATAGTTGCCCAACACTGGTAAGGGCCCCTTGAGGCCACAATCAAGGGAGGGACCCACATTGGGAACACCCCTTACTTGACCCACATGTTGGCAAGTTCCCTAGTTTGAAGTGTTAAACGCAAGGGTTTAGGTTTAGGTTATTGTGACTCATATTCAACCTAACACCCTTTTGGTGGAACTAGAAAAAGATTGGACCATCAAATTAAACATTGTGTTAGAATTAGAATTGAAACTTGGAGAATGAATTTTTGAAAATATGTTCAAGTTATTCATGTAGGTAGATTTTTTTAAAAAATTTAAAGGTTCATAAATAGGCTGAACTTTATAAGTAGGTGATTGGTTTTACAATTTATTGTAAAACTTGATTTGCTTGGGTGACTACTTGAAAAAGTGTGAAATTGCTTGTAAAGAGGATATGGCAAATTATCATTGGTTACATAAGGTGATGAATTAGAAATCCATGATTTTTGTAGTGGTGACAGATATTCAATTTTTTTTCATGAAATATTATATTAATATGTAAAGGTGTGGATAAATATTGTAAATGATTATCTCATTTTGAAAGCATTTCAAATCTTTTAAAAGTTTAAAAACAATGAAAACATTAGTTACAATGTTTTTGTGAATGTTTTTGACTATTGTATATGTATGAGATTCAATACAAATTGTTCAACATGTCCCCATAATATATTTAAAACATTATTATGTAAACTTATTAAAATGTTAAGGGGCAAGTTTTCCAAGGTAGTGAAAACCAAAGACAAAAACACAAAGTATGCAAAACAAAAGTGCAAGTGGAATTTTACTTTAATAATGTATGAAACCATGAATGTGAAATGAAGTGAACAAGGCTATGATGCAACATTGTATTTCAAATTGGTGTTGAACATACTAAAAGTAATGGGGATGTTTTTTATAATTATATCCCTTTGGGAAATTAACTTGAATAAATTTTATGTTCACCATTTAAATAACCTTTTTTGAAAACCTTCCAAACTATAAATGAACTATAAATGAATTGAACTATGATGAACTAAATTTGAACATGTAGGCGAACCCTATTTTTGCATTTGGATAATTTAACAAAACAAAATTTTAATGTCAAAATTGAAATCTATGCTTCTTCCAAAATGGAAGAATTGGCCAACACTGGATGTTATTAAAGTTGGGCGATTTTTTGTTTTTTAGAAATATTTGTTGATTTGTGATATTTGAATTAATTTTTTTTGAATGAATCAACCAAGTTCAAGTATTTCATTTGTTACACATTATAAAAACCAATTGGGTATGAGTAGGTTTGGAAGGTCGTTGCTATGCTAGTTTTTTGGGAAAAAAATTAGTTGGATCAATGAGGTGGTTTTTGGCAAAGAACCTTTAATTAACTATGTTTTGCTAGTTATAAACAAATTCATAAGTGGCTATTTAAAATTTACCTTGCACATTAAGGACTTGCAAGAACCCAAAATTTCATTACAACCACAATTATACTTTTCTTTCAACAAACTTCCTAGGAACAACTCACATTGAAAACCCAAACATGTTAGATTACTTCAAATGTCCAAGGTATAAGGAATAATACAATCTACCAATGTTTAAATTCACATTGAAAAGACATAAATTTGATATTAGTTCAATTGTCTTAAGGATTACAAATGCTTGTAAAAAAAGAGTACATTGCAACCAAGATGGAATGAAAGAACGTCAGAAAGATCCATTCATAATGATATTATTACTATAATCTTGCCAATCACATACGGACATCACACAAGTCATTAACATGTGGTTTGGCTTGCACATTTACACTAACATCTAGAATTGAAGACTCCATAAAATTAGCAACACTAAATCATCACAAAAGTGATTGTAATGAATCAATGACCACATACAAAAAATGGAAATACATAAAAAGTAGCAATAAATAACAAGGCATTGAGGAAGAAAAAGGTGAGAAGGCGAGCCCAATTGGAGAATGTTGAAATGAAAATTTGGTTGGCAACTAGTTAAAAACCATTGACAATGGAAGCTATTCATTAACAAGTAAATATGAAAATAACCTATGATAGTTGCATAAACACCTTGAGATTGGTGATAGAACAAATTTGAAGTCACAAAAAATGAACCAAAGCTTTAAAAGTGATTTGATGAAAAAGAACAAAATAACTTTTTTTCATTCAAACTTTCTCACCTTTGTTTAGGTCGAATTTAATTACACTCTCCAATACTTGAATAAAGAGCAAGAGGAAATTGTTGACATAGAAAATCTTCATGTGAAGTGTTCCAAGGTTGCATTCATAAGAAGTTCAAGGAAAAAAGGTGTGATGATGTAGTTGCTATTGATTGTTGACTTTCATTTTCTCTATTGTGTTCAAATTCAAAAAGATAAAAAAGACCTGGACCTTGGACAAAAAATTGATGGTTCTCAAAAATGTACTAGATCAATTTTCAATCAAAAAGCGTAAGCCAATTTTTGGTGATGGGGTGGAGGTGCACCTCAGTATAAAGATTAAAAAATAAATTAAAGTCTAGGTCAAAGCAAAGGCTAAGTACTATAAATTAAGGTTTGCCAAGATGGGGCCAAAGACATTTCTTTCATAAACTAACCTCTATTTATTACATACCTATATAATAAGTTAGAAAATTGGCGATTTCATAATCAAAAAACCAAGTTCAACATTGGTCCAAACCAATATTGTTTAGTTCTTGAATTCAAAAGGAACATGTAGTCCTAGTTTTAACTTTTTTTTGTTTTTGATACACATAGTTGCATAGGTGACTACGGCAATTACAACCATGATGGTTGCCATATGTTTCGTATAGGTTGTTGTCGTATTCCATAGACATACATATTATACACATAGACCATTTGGATTACACATCAAAATACATTAAGTTTTTTTTTAAGTTCAAAATTACATGTAAAATTCCATATGCCACCCATGGGTTCTTTAAGGGTGATCAATCATGATATATTGCACTTGCAATTTGAGTACAAGAAATAGTTCTATGCATAATGGAACATCCGATCTAGCCTAAGACCAATTTTTTGGATTTCTAAAACCTTTATTTTTGGTCATTTTCACAAAGAATTTAAAACTAGTTCAATTAAAAACAAGTTTTGGTTCCATTTCCATTACACGCAATTAAACCCAAAAAATAAAGGCCACTTTAGACAAGCATCTAAGGAGTAGGGTCCAATGAGATCAAACATTTCTATTGGTCAAAAGCTTTAAATTGGTACCAATGGTTTTAGGCAAAAGTCCAAGACCAAGACAAATCAAATTGTGATTTAACTTACATGGCATTGTTTTGGAGGGAAAACCAATTGGTCCAAACCCAAAAAAAATAGGTTTAAAGAAAGCTTGTGGTTTGGAGAACCAAAATTTAAGTTAGGGTCCAATGTCGTTCATTTCTTTGTTTTTTGCTCTTTTTCATTGTTTTCTTTTACCCTCGTTCCTCAAATTTAAAAAAAATGAAAAACATGCTATGGATTGAAGACATTGTTAAGAGCACACAAGCTCCCCCATTTTTGACCAATTAAAAAATTGGCATGACTAGTTTTGTGGATCCTCACAAAGTGGTTATTAGAAGGAGTGTATTTTTAACCTTTCCAAATGCACAAAATGGAGTTGAATTAGAAGGTGGGGTAGAAAGTGAAAGCGGATTTGGATTTACAAAAGATCTTTAAAGAAACCATTAAGGAAAAAGGTGTTTGTGATGAAATACTTAAATGAAGAAGGTTAAAAAGCTAGAAAAAAAATCCATTGTGTAGTAAGAATTTAAAAAAAAAAAACCATTAAAAAGGAAAAAATAGAAAGAAAAGACCAAAGGTTAACCTAATCCTCTCACATATAAATCACACATTTTTGATATTGGATCCTCAATTGAATCCCAAGCTTTTAAACACACTCATTGTACCATAGGAAAAAATGGTTTTTCAATGTGAAGAAGGGTCCAATTCAAGGTTCAATTTGCTTCAAATTGGTCCCTTGGGATTTTGGTCTTTGGACCCTTGTCTAAAGTGGCCTTTAGTGTGTAATTAGTTTGTTCAAATAATGCACACACATTGAAATAAAGACATATTATTAATTATGTACAACCAATCAAATAAAATAACTTGTTTAAAATGTAGGCTCAAGTTCATACTTTTTCCAATGAAAGTGTGTTTGTGTACTTAAAAAACTTGAACCCTTTAATTTAAATGGGTAACACTTTTGGTTCATGTTCTAATTCAATTTAGAAAATAGGTAAATTCTCTGGTTAGGTTCCAAGGGTAGTTCCAAGGAAACTTGGAACTTTTGATCTAGAAACCCTAAAACTTAACTTAATAACTTGATTTTAACCTTTTGAAATTCAAAAAATCTACCAACACTGGTACAAACCAATGTTGTTTGATTCTCGATTTTGGAAAAAAAAACCTTTGATTCTGATTCTTTAATTTTTTAATAGAACCTTCAATGTCAGTTTGAGGATGGTATTTTAGATTTACAAAATCATCAGTTAAAAAAATTTCCCAAGAATTTGGAACTTAGTTCAAATTAAAAATTGATTCAATTCCATTTACATTGTACCAAACAAAAATAATAACCTACATAAATATGAACCAGTCAAGAGAAGTGTTATATTAATCCAAGAAAAAATTGAGGAGGTATGCAATTAAAAAAATAAATATTGACAATCAATGAAATAAGACATCAAACTCATTTGGAAGGGAGGTAGCTTGTTTCTTTGAAAAAGAAAAAGGGATGTTTTTTTAAGAAGCTTTGGTGCTTCTACCTTCAAAGAACCTTAACTTATTTTACAAGCACAATAGCCCCAATTCAAGTTTCAATTTTCAAAAAAGACAGTTCCAAGGTCTAGATTCAAATTTGATTTCTTCAAATTTTTGAACCTTTGGTCCAAATATCTAAAAACTTGACCTAGAACTTGCAAATAACCTGAACTTGCCAACATTGATCCAAACACCTAAAACCATTTCCAACCTACAGTATTTGAAGGTTGTACTCCATCCAACCTTTAGGTGAACTAACATTCAAGTTGGTACATGATAAAAATCCCAAAATCCATTTAAAATATTTTTGAAAATTACAAATATCATTGAGTAAAGCTAAATTTGGGTCTTTCATTTTAAATATAACATTTTTTAGGATTAATAATAGACTATATAACCACTAAGAGGCTTCATGTGATGGTTCACCTTAGCTAACATGCTTTTCTGCTTAAGAAGGGTTTTAAACACGAGCGGGTTTCATATTGGGACCACCTTAATGAGGCATAAAAGCAATATGGGTGTTAGGCCAAAAATGATTTTGTGAGGTTCAACTTCTTCAGGAGTTGGGTGACATCTAAGCTTACAGGTCTGAATGAGCTAAGGTGGGAGCTTGGGCTCTTGTCGATCAAAAGGACAATTGAGAGTTATCTTTGGGATTATAGTGCGACACACTATCCTCTTAAAACCCTCAACAGATGATTAAGTGTTGTCTTGGGTTGACCCAAAGGGATTGGCCCATTAAAACCTTAGATGATTAGGAGTTGTCCCCTTTAAGCTTCAAGGCCACCAAAGGAGGGTCGGCCCTTGGACAACTTGGTGTTCTCTCATGACCAAGTGTGTCATGAGATGTGCAAATAATTAAGAATTAAATGAAGCGATGTGAGAGGAACTTGACATGGCGCATGAAATGCAAGGTGACAAGCGAAAAAGGGCATGTCACTGGCCCTCCTCCATCCAAACTTCATGTTTCTTTTACTAGCAAATTTTCATCAAATTTCGACCTAAGAAATAGGATTTCAACTTATACAAAGGATTTGTCATGGAAAAAGTGACCCAAATTTACCAGATTTCGAAAAATGAAAATTTCAAACCAACAGATTTTGAAGTATGAAGCCAAATCTGGCTAAAGCCTCTTATGGATGATTGCCACTTGAGCTACATCACAAAATTGAGGGAAAAAAAAACCCTGCGCGCCAGTGCTTCATGATGTATTCGAAGTGAAGGGCCTCTGACAGAAGAACATGCATCGAATCTAATTGGCTACGCTACTTGCTCCCAGATTCGCGCAAATCAAATAATACATTACACCAAATTTGATCAAATAAAATACATTTGCAAACATTCGTCCTTTT
>Ga0209611_10011932_pt1 | contig 12346 bp, 9 predicted proteins | sample S1TSphgellanicum_3_FD_187693 | JGI IMG/M metagenome (GOLD analysis project Ga0209611, IMG submission 187693) | Host-associated microbial communities from peat moss isolated from Minnesota, USA - S1T2_Fc - Sphagnum magellanicum MG (SPAdes) (version 2) | ecosystem: Host-associated > Plants > Peat...
TGCCAGTTTGACTCCCGGCCCTTCTTTTGCCCATAACTTGGGCTGCAGATGTCTGAATTGCCAATGCGAGGGCATTTTCGATATCTACGTTTCAAGACCTTTCCAATGACACCAAGAACACCCCAATTCCAGGTGTTTTGGGCCTTGCTGTCGAGCTCTGAACATTCGGAAGTCCCGGAAGACTCCCAACCTCTAACTTTTCCAAGTGTTGAGTTTCACCCCCACACTTGGCAAAAGTGGGGTTGCGACAATCATTAGTAGAAATCAGCCAAAATGTAACCATTCTATTTACGACTACATGTGACTTGTAGTCATTTGCGACTTGTAGTCGTTTGTAACTAGATTTGGGAATATTTGCAACTACAAAACCAACTTTCAACTATTTTGGTCATTTTCACAACTATGATGCAATTATTAAAAATTTCATCCTATTAGTTGCATCAATTTTACACTTTTTTTCATCCATTAATAGGTTAATATGTCCCATTAGTCACAATAGAGGACCTTAAATTAAGCCTACAAACCCTTAGGTAGAATGAAAATAAACTCTACATTTGTCATGTAACATTAATGGCAAAATGTACATTTTGGTTTTCAATAATTGTGGTATTATTTTAAAGCATCTATGTTTGGCTATGATATTTTATATTATTAATGTGAATCTTCCTTTTGTTCTACTTTGATAAAGTTGTATATTGATTGAATTAAGATCTGAATTGATGGATTAAGGTGTGTTTTGACCACATTAAGTTATGGATGTTTCAATTAGGTTATGAATTAATGGATTAAAGTATGTTTTGACCACATTAAGTTTAGATGTTCCAATTAAGGTTTGAATTGATGGATTAAGGTTTGCCTTCACCTAATTAAGTTATGGATGTTCTAATTAGGGCATCATTTGATGGATTAAGGTTTGTTTTGACATGATTAAGTTCTAGATGTTCCAACTAGGGCCTCATTTGATGGATTAAGGTATGTTTTCACCTAATTAAATTATGGATGCTCCAATTATAGTTTGATTTGATGGATTAAGGTCCATCTTGACCACATTAAGTTTTGGATGTTCCAATTAGGGCATGAATTGATGAATTATGGTCTACCTTCACATAATTAAGTTTTAGATGCTTTAGGGCATGAATTGATGGATTAAGGTGTGTTTTCATCACATTAAGTTATGGATGTTCCAACTAAGGCATGAATTGATGGATTAAGGTTTGTTTTGACCACATTAGCTCTAGATGCTCCAATTAGGGCTTCATTTGATGGATTGAAGTTTGTTTTGACCACATTAAGTTATTAGGTTTTGAATTAATTGATTAAAATCTATTTTCACTTAATTAAGTTCTAAATGCTTGGATTAGGCTTTGATTAACTTGATTAATTAAGGGGAAAAAGTTGCTAGAATAGATGTAATATCATTTCCACTAACATTTTCTTGGTTTTTCTAACTTTAAGATATGTATTAAGATTAATTTACATGATTAAATGTTAATTGCATTTTTGTTTGTTATTTTGCCTTAAAAATTTTAATGGTTTTGATGAGAATTTTTTGGACAAATGGCTAATGAAGTTTTGAGGGTCAAAGTATGGTTGGGGTACTAAAAAATATTGTCTCCTTTTGTATTTAGTAGACCCTTTCATTTAAAACACATTGTTGTAATTTAATGGCACATTCATATTGAAAGTTTGATTTTATTTATGGATAGATACATTACTAAAGTATTATTCTATGCATAACATGTCAAATTTGAACAAATTTCAGGATCTTATCAAGTCTTCAAAAAAAACCTAGGACTTTATCATTGAAGAAAAAAAAAGTTTAGGGACTTACAAAAAATGTTTAAACAATTTTTTTGGCCCAAGATTCTTACCACAAACACCTTAGGTATTAATGTACATAAAATGTATGAGTGTGACAAAAACCAAGTGCCTTATTGCAATGTAAAAAAATTCAAAAAATGAAAATTTTGGCAATTTTGGGGCATTGTTATAACATGGCCCACATTGGATAAATTTTATTATTCTTATTTTCATAAGTGAAAGCAACAGATATTCTAGATGCTTAAATAAAAATTGGAACAAAATTATTTCATATGACAAATCTTAGATTGATATTAAACATTATGTGGAAAATAATTTATGGTGAATACAAATAAACATATCTTGATAATTTAGTGTGCCAAAAAGACACATTGAAGGATCGTATTCGAATGCATTGAAGGAATTAAGGACATGCACAAGTAATGAGGAGGGGTTAAAAAAAATGATGTTTCAAAGTGACCAGGTCTTGGCCCAATTAAAGGCCATGGATGGACATGCCACCTAGAATATCATGAAAAGGTGACAAAGTGTGATTGATGATACATCATGTCCCCCATTTACCCCTCCCACATTCAATGACCTTTTATAAGAACCATTTATTCCAAGCTCTATTCCATCTTCTACTCCATCTCCTACTCCATCATCTAATTCTATCCTTCTTTTTGTTGTAAACACATCAAGTGGCAAGTCATAAATGAAAGGTGAGGTGCTACAATCACAATTTGTAAGTCTTACCACCATGGCTTGGGAGATGCATGTGAGCAATGAGGATAAAAAAACTCGCATTGAGTCCAAGATGGAAATTAATTTAAAGAAAAAAAAACAATTTATATTTAACAATCTCAAAATGGTTAAGGATATGGGGATTTTAACATATGCATAATTTGAAGAGAAGGATAGAGAGGTTTTAGACTTGTAGCTAGAATCTCCATCCCAACTATAGTAAGTTGGGTTTTCAATTTGGTTGTCAATGATTTCATATGTGAACTCCATTTGACAATTGTGTAGGAAATTTGTAAAGATCATTGTTGCATGGAATAAATGATTGTATTTGGATTTTGTGAAATCAAAATGCTTCATTAATTGCTTCCATTTTTACTTTAACCCCCTAATTCCCCACTCCACTTTCACCTTATAACCAACATGCATTCTTGGAGAGGCCAATGAATTTTGTTGTTGAATGCCAAATTGATGCAAAATGTAATGAAAACATCATCACATATAATATATTTGTTCTAATTTTAAAGGAATGCGTCATACATAACAATATTACCTTCTTTCATGTATAAGATGAATTGAAACAATTATTGTCATCGGGTTAGTTTGGTCAATTGTTGGCCACAATGTGATTCTTGCTGGTAGCCCTTCCATGGGCTTGAATGGTGGGGATCACTAATGTGCATAACTCTTCAAACTTTGACAAACTAAAGTTTGTTCAAATTTTGAACAAACTTGGAATTGTTCACATTGTGACAAGCACATCCCAAACCCTCACATCCTAGTCAACCGATTGCCCAACACCTAATTCTATTTCATTTGTGTTGAAGAACTCCAATGTGTTAACACCATCCATTGATGCCACAAACACCAATTGATCTTGCTTACACATTCTTTAAAACATCTCCTTATCACTATTGATAAGAAGTTATCAGACTCAAGGATGTTATGGAAAGCCTTACCATTAAAAAAAATCATGATGTAAAAGAAAGGCCCACCCAAAAAACAGCTTCTCAAATGCCCTAAACCTTAAAAGTAGGCTTTAAAATAAATAAACCCTAAAAATAGCCCATAATAACCCCAAACCCAAAAAACAGCCCTTAATAACCCCAAACCCAAAAAACAGTCCCTAATAACCCCAAACTTAAAAAACAACACCCAATAACCCAAAACCCTAAAAACAACCCCTAATAGCCCCAAACCTTAAAGATAGCCCCTAAACTTCCTAAACCCTGAAAATAGCAAGAGAACAAACTAAAACCCTTAAGAAAAAGAAGAAAACATAAGAAACCCTAGAAAAAGTCAAAGCAAACAAATGAAAAAATAAACAAGCATATAAATAAGCTTAAGCCTTAATCAAGTGGGAAGAGGTTCAAATGAGGCAAATGAAAAAAAAGAAAGACATGAAAAATGAAAGAGCTCAATTATATAATTCCATGTTGAACAAACCCTAAAAGTCATTATAGGTAGTTCATACTTGGAAACCCTAATATGGCTTTGTAACAAGACTTATTTTAACATGCCCAAACGTTTAGGGTTTAAGAGGTTTAAGAAAAAAGTCTTATGAGAAAAGTCTTGAAAAAAAAAAGAACAATAGGGCTCTTGAAGTGTGCCCTAGACCAAAAAGGTCCCTCAAATGTGCCCAAAGAAAAAAAAATGGCCCCCAAAAGTTTCAAAGTGTGTAAAAAAAAACCTTCAAATAAGTTCCTCAAATGTGTTCAAGGAAAAAAAAATGTTCCCAAAAGTTTTGAAGTGTGTCCAAAAAATCTTCAAATAAGTCCCTCAAATGTGCCCAAACAAAAAATGGACCAAAAAAGGTCCAAAACAGCCCTTTTGATGTTGCACCCATAAAAGTTTTTTTAAAGAAAATCCAAAATAATCCCCCAAGTTCAGTCGACCCTTAAAAAAAAAAAAACAAAGTCCCAAAACACTAAAATTTTCATCTGTCCGAAAAAAAAGTAAAAAAAAGTTTCAAAATTGTGCCCTACAAATCCCCCAAAATGTGCCCAAACACAAAAAAAATAAAAATAAAAACAGGATCTCATCCCCTATTTTCGCCTCTGAACCCAGTTTTAGATTTTGACCCCAGATTTGCAAACTTTATGAAAAGTCGAAAAGAGGACGAAATCCTCATTAAAGTCGTTAAGCTCATCATCACTTTTCATCTCCACTTTTCATCCACCAATGTTGGTCGGCGTAGCGTAGTTTACGAGGAAACCGCCCCAAACCCTAAAAACGCGAGCACGCACGAGTCGTCGTTGTGCAGTTGTGCAGTTGTTTCCTCCCTAAACCCTAAAACTCGAGCAAGTACGCGAGCAAGTACGCAAGCAAGTACGCGTTGTCGTTGTGGAGTTTGTGTTTATGTATGTGCGCGCGTGCATTTCGCTCTGCGTCTGTTCAGTTTTTGTGTTTGCGGTAGCGATAGCGGAGTGCAAGATAAGGCAGCTATGGAGGATGCTGAAGTACAAGCGGAAGGAGCTTTGTCTGCTCCAGCTCTGGCCTCTACACAAGGTCGGTTTTCTCTCTAACCCTCAGTCTCTCAATTCGCTTGCGTCGCTGTTGGTTTGATCTGTTTAGAAATAAGAACCTCGTGTGGCTTTCTGCGCAATCTGTAGCATTCAGAAGAGGTAGTACCTTCTTTGTTATTTTGAGCGGTTTTGATAGATGAAGTGATTGTCATAAACGACAGCTGCTGTTTTTGAGACAATGTTTTCGCAGAGTTTTAGATTTTAATTTTTTCAGGCGTGAAATTCTTTTGATGATGGCTTCTCTTTTAGAATTATTACCTAGGAAAGCAAGACCTACCTTTTGGTGTGGGGTAGATCGACAGGTGCTAATCTAAAGGGTTCTTTCTTCGTGGAAATAAGGTTTTTTTAATCGACATGGTCTGAACCCTAACCTAACATCAGAGAGAGAGAGATAGACAGACAGACAGACGGAGACACAAAGAGAGAAGAAGAAAAAAATAAAAATCGTTTGAATTCCAATAGTCCAATCACTCTTCCAGGTAGTAAAAGATATTTTTGTTTCAACCTTTGTGTGGTTCCTTTTGAATGCAGGGGTTTCCTTTTTCAAGAAGCCAGCTAGGAACAAGAACATGAGGAAGCGGGCAACATCAGAGGAGGAAGCTGAAGAGGAAGAGACTGGCTCAGCTGTGCTACGAAAAGAAAAAGCCCAGAAGAAAACTGATGGACGACTCGAATTCACATCTGGTGCTGTGGCCACTTCCTCAAAACAAGAGGCAAATCAGGAAGTGAAACCTGACAAAGGGAAACCCAGCACATTTTTCTTTGAGTCTTCGCGGGAGGTCCAAACTGAGAATGACAGTCGGGCTACTGCAACTTCAGAGATAGAAACTGAGTTTGACCGTGATGCTCGGGCAATAAGAGAGAGGGTTCTAAAACAGGCCAGTGAAGCTATCAAAGGTGGAAAATCCTCTGCTGACAGTAAACTTTACAAAGGTATCAATGGATACACTGATCATAAAGCAGGATTTCGGCAGGAGCACACGATTTCCAGAGAGAAAGCTGGAGGTGCTCATGGGCCATTGCGGGCTTCGGCACATATAAGGATGTCTGTACGGTTTGATTACCAGCCTGATATCTGTAAGGACTACAAGGAGACTGGATACTGTGGCTATGGTGACTCCTGCAAATTTATGCATGATAGAGGGGATTATAAATCTGGGTGGCAAATGGAGCGAGAGTGGGATGAAGCTGAGAAGCGCCGTAAAGAGAGGATTGTACAGGGTATGGAAGATGACAATGAGGTAGCTGGAGAGGCCAATGAAGAAGATGAGGAAGATGATGAGCTTCCATTTGCATGCTTCATTTGCCGTCAGCCATTCACTGACCCTGTAGTTACAAGTTGCAAGCACTATTTTTGTGAGCATTGTGCTCTGAAGGTGTGCCTCAACCACTCCCACAAGCTTTGGTGCATTTTGTAGTAGATTTGTCTGTCAGCTGTGTGGTTCATCTTTTGCGCACATTATTCTTTGATGGCCTCTCTCTCTCTCTCTCTCTCTCTCTCTCTGTAGTCAGAATATAGGTTAGGGTCCCGACAAAGTTTTGGCCCTCATGCTTTCGTTTTCCTTTTGCCCCTAGATTTGTTTCTGAATCAAGTTGTTCTGCATTTGAGTGCTGTCCAATGCATTGCTACTCTGCTTATCACAAGATTTTGTATCAATAATCTTTTGTTTTCTGTGTCCTTCAGCACCATGCAAGGAATAAACATTGCTTTGTGTGCAACAAGCCAACAAATGGAGTTTTCAACACTGCTCAGGATATCATACGCAAAATGAAGGAATTGAAAGAAGCAGAGGCCAAGGAGAGTACTACATAGGCTGCATACTGAAGGAGATGCAAGGCAAGGCTATATTTTCTCCCAATAGCAGCTGTCTAAAGCTGCTGGAGATGTCAAGTGTATTTTCTTTTGTATTGAGAGAATCTCCCTGTACCGTGTTTTCCTTTGACTTCTAAAAGACTTGGTACTGCAAATTGATGTGAATAGTTGAGAACGTGGAGTGTCAAGATTTTGGTCACTAATTCAACATGGCACAGACCCAGCAATCTCAAGGAGTTCCGAAACAAACTGATGTCATTCGGTCTGTGCAATTTGTGCAGCCCAACTGCAGTGAAGGGCATTAGAATAACTGCTTAGAAGTTACACTTAGTCCTCAAAAACCAAGTGGGTTGAGGTTTTTCACTAGGGCTGAAAGCCTGCATTATGCTTTGAAAGCAGCTTTTCACCTATGTTGCTGAGTCCTCAATTGTCAACTCTTTGGAGAGTGAGCCCCAAAATGGAGCTGAGTGGGAGCTCCTTGGAGGACACTGAGAATTGGCAGATGTTATGGGATAGGGATTGATGAATCCGTCCAGTTGGGGATGGAGTTATTTGGTGAGGATGCTACTGGGATTCTGCTTTGTGTTCAGCCATCATCCAATTCATGTAAATATTTTCACAATGCAGAAAGAGCATTGAATGTCAGAGTGCTTTTACATGTATTGATGCTGCATGTCTGAGTCAGTCATGCAACCATTAGGAAATAAACTTATCTGCCTGGATTTATGACAGCATGTCTGTTCATCAGCTTGAGGGTGGAAAATCTCAATGGATCTCCTCCATCATGACTAATTGTATTTAAGCTTTTCTCTTACTGTGATTGTGCCCTCTGTTGTACCATGAAACTGGACTAGTCATATTTGCCACATGTTTGAAGCTGATCACTTTAACTTTTGGGAGGGAGATGACTAACTCTTCAGAATGCCAGGATGCAGGCAATGATGTGGGAAGAGCTGATGAATGGATGGTCCCCAACACAGAGTGCAGCCACTGGCTCAAGCACTCACATCTCTTTGCAAGAGAACCAGATGTGGGTTTGCTGGGATTGGTCTTTATTCTTACCAGGAGTGTACCCTCAAGTTATAGAACCTTGATTGAGATATCCAATGGTACCTGCTTTCTGAGATACCAATGCATTCTTTCATGAGGTAACTTGCTTCATGATCACATTTTTGTTTCAATACATAGGAAGAAACTAGTTCCATGAATCAATTTTTGTGTTAATTTCAACAAAACAGTGCCAACTTGGGTTCGGGTCACAAGAACTTAAACCCAAACCCCTAGATTTAAGACTACAAACTAGATGCCCTCACAACATTGGTTGGGGGTCTAACGTAATATACCAACCTTGTACAAGTTTAGATTAGTTTCAAGATAAGGTATGTACCTTGTTCATACTAGCCAAAAATAAGTCCTGGGACCAAGCTGGTATGAGTTTTTTTTAAAAGGACAGGCTACAAGGAACAGGCTAAAATGAAAATTCTAGAAAGTGTGCAGCACTAGAATCATACTAATATATTCAAAAGTTGATGCCAGATTGAGAGTGGGAAGTACTAAGGTAAGCATGCTAGTGACTAAACACTGAAGTTTTTAGAGAGCATAGAATCTTAAAACATTGTTCCTTTGCCTCTAGAGTTCCAAAACTTTATGTAGAGCTCCACTGGGCACACCCATAGTTGTTTAGATTGCTCAAAACAAACAAAAAAAAACGGAGAAAAAAATATGGGTACAAAAGTCTAGAGGGGCTATGGTTTGATGATGGGTGTTTCCAAACACTTTGTGATTTGAACATGTTTGTCGTCTGCATGGTTCCTTTGTTTCTAGAGTTCAAAGAGGAGTTATATAAAATCCTCTTGATGCACCCATAATTGCTTAGATTGTTCAAAATAGACAAGAAATGAGGAAGATATGGAGTATGAAAATAAAGGGTCATTTTTTTTTTGAAAAAAACACACTTCATGATTTGGACATGCTTTTTGATTCTTCTTGGTTGCTCTTTTGCCTTTGGAGTTCTAGGATTATTACGTATGGAGTGCTTTGCTTGGCACACTGATAAATAGTTAGATCACTTAAGACAAACAAGAAATGAGGAAGATATTCAAATGTTGGATCACTGACCTATGTTCAGTGATGATGGGCATGCTTACCCTTGCCACATAAACAATGAGACCTTTGTTCTCTTTATGAGAAGTCTCCAATACAGAGAGCTCCACACTCCACACTTGTCTATTCACTTGGGAAGTGAGATTTGTATCTTACTTTTTAAATGGCTTCATGTTTTTAGCTTTCTGGAATGTCAGTCACCCAAGAATAGCTAAGTGATTTATTTGCTTTCTAGGGTAGGTAATGTAGCCTTTGAATTCATGTGTGAGTGAGTGAGTCCCTTTGATGACACTCATTATTGATTGCTACCTGTTTCTCTTAAGTCAGCTCCATATTATTCAACAGATAATATATAGCACAATGGGTAAAGGTATACTAGTACCTTGGTGGCCTCGGCGCAAATTATATATATGTTTAGAAATGCAGAAAATTTCAATTTTTATTTATTTATTTATTTCCTTCCTAGACCCCCTCCTCTTTTTTTTTGTGTGTGTGTGTGAAGGAAAAATGAGGAATCTTTTTGGAATCTTTTGGAATATTCTATGGTTATTTTTTGGAAATGGAATCTTCAAAGTAAATTAATTATTTGGAACCAAATTTCTATTCCAGCCCACATGACCACCCCTCTCTCTCAAAAGATACTCTTGTCCAAAGCCCTCATTGAGCTTGTATTATTGAAGGATTCTTTTGCCTCTAACAGGGCCCAGAATCAGGACCTGAATGGGGTCTGCGTGAGTGTGGACTTTACAGGTTACTATGGCTGAAAATTATGGAGTCACAATTGTGGGTGGTGGCCACATTTTGGTGACCTTAGCTTTGAAGAAGAAGACAAACTAATGCTCTCAACGGAAATGAAGATATAACATCCAGGAAAACAAAGGGGGTGTGTCACACTGTGGCCTTTCCATTTACATTAAAAAAGTATCTTAAGGCGAAAGAAGAATTATGGAAACTCAAATATTTTACCATGCAAAAATTTAATCTTCAAAAAAATCCTCTGAAAGAAGCCAAAATCCTTCAGAATATTATAACTCTATAACTAATCTCCAGTTTCAACACAAGCCTAAATATCATCTTTCAAAAATCCTCATATAAAAATAGACCTATTACCTAGGGTCCAAATTCCCTTAAGCTCCTATACTCTATAATGAATCTAAACACAGCAATATCCTTGCCCTTGGTAGGCAAGGCCAACAACAAACCAAGGTACCGGTTTTTATGATTAAACTTTAAACCCTAACCCTAAGATTTGACTTTCCTTCTATACTGGGCCACAAATTCATCATTGGGGAATTTGATCCAAGGCCAGTCTGCATGCTCCAGTAATTATTTTGTATGATGGAAGCATGGGATGTCAAAACCACTGTCTTTTTGGGGGGCGATTTTCACATTTGTTGCCCTGAAAAATATGATTTTGATACATGCAAAGGAATTTCGTGGAAAAAGAAAAACCCTTACTTGCCAAAAAAAATTTAAATTAAAAATTTAAAAAAATCAAATTTCCACATTTTTACAATAGGTTCCAACAAGTAGCCAAAAAATATATAAATGATTCTTAATTTATTTTTTTCCCTACTTTCATATCTAGTCTATAGACAAATTTGGCTTTATCTTCTTGTGGGTGATTGCCAATTTGGTTACATCACAAAATTGAAGAAAGAAAACCCTGGTCAGAAGTCCACCAATTAACCCACCAATTACATGGTTTTGGGTGAATGTGATTTCTTGCCCTACAATGGAGTTGCCTACTAAAGTTGTAAAAGGGGTGCCATGCAAACATATATGTATTGCTTGACTTTCCACCTTTGACAAAAGCTTTCAAAACAAAACTTTGATGGCCATGGGCATGCAATAATTTACTTTTAGCATAAGGTCAAAGAAAAAATGGGTATGTAGCCTAGGAGGGGGTTTGGAACTATGAGGATTAATTTTTGATTAATCCCTTCTAGCACATAGGTAGACTATCAAACATACTTCAAAACAACACTTGCAATATTCATCATTCACATGATTCCCAACATGAGATTTTACACTCTTTTGAAACAGGATCACCCACGCGCCTAAAGTCGAATTTTGATGTGAGAATTACACCCTAAGAAAGTTCATCACATGTGTCTAAAAATTCTCCTTTATGGGAATCACTCACCAAAAGACTATAAAATTTTCACAATGGTATTCACAATCATCTCCATATTTTATTTCTTCAAGGCTTTGTATTCACATATGATGTTTTTACAAGTCTTGATCCAACTAACAACATAAAGTTATTGAATGCAAATTATGAGCCAAAAGTTTCAATCTCTACCCTTTATATACTTGAAAGAAAGAAGTGGATGAATAGTCAACCACATTCGTCTACATCTATTCCCCCTGTATCAAACCAATCATCAAGTGCCACTTATAACTTTTCATCCTTCTATGAATAGATTTAACATTATTTGGAATCTAGGATTTGGTCAAGTCCATATATTTGATCTTTCATTATTACAAACCCGAAATAGTTATCTAAATTATTCATAATCAACCTTTATGCCCCTAATCAAAAGATTTTCATTCTAAGGCCCATGAGGTTCATTGTTTTATTCCCTATTTTTATCCATATTATTGCCCCAACATTAATAATATTATTTGTAATTACTAGTAGTTATTTTGTTGTTACAGGTCCATGAAAGCAATGTGTTTTTGTGCAATTCAAGATAACCTACCTTTTTCCTTCCAATCAATCAACAAATTATTGACTTAAATTTTAAACTATTCAAAAAAGAGGTAGGAAAGTTCACATCTATTTAGCAAAAGGTTATTTCACACCAATTTTGTAAGTCATTTTGGGTATGAACTATGTAGGTATGATCATCACCACAAGTTGTGCTTGCACCTTGTCAAAAAATTTATGATTTGAAAATAATAAATAGAACTTGAAAGGGTACCATGCATATTGTTGGCCACACTTGTTACCTATTTAAGACCTTATCAAGTCCTTTTAAAAAACAACATTCATTACTACAAATCCTAGTTTTTTTTAAAATTATGAAGTTTGGAAAAAAAAAACCCCCCATTTTGGACATTAATCAAAATGATCACTCAATCATACTAAACAAGTCATTTTTGACACAACTAATTCAACTAGTGATCTTTTTTTTCCTAGCTAAATGGTAGACCATTTGACTAGTTAAATTGGACAAAAAAAAATTATACATCAAATTTTTGGTCAATTTTTTAATTAAAAAATGGTTGCGCAAAGTTTTTAATAAAATATAAATAGGTAGGCACCACCTAAGTCATGGTAGGTAGTTGTACAACCAAGAACCTAAGGTCATACATCATTTTAACATAGGTCCCCAAGCATGTAAAGATTGGGGGTTGA
>Ga0209611_10011933_pt1 | contig 12346 bp, 8 predicted proteins | sample S1TSphgellanicum_3_FD_187693 | JGI IMG/M metagenome (GOLD analysis project Ga0209611, IMG submission 187693) | Host-associated microbial communities from peat moss isolated from Minnesota, USA - S1T2_Fc - Sphagnum magellanicum MG (SPAdes) (version 2) | ecosystem: Host-associated > Plants > Peat...
AAAGATCAGAGATGTCCCTTTGCTTGACCTTGCACTCCCTCATTGTTGAGCTCCTAAGCCCACTCTTATCTCCTAACTACCCATGCAAGCCACCCACACTTGCATTAACTCAGATTTCACTCAAGCCCATTCAAATTTGACTAGTTTTTAAATCTTAACTTGTTGAGACAAGGTTAATACTTAGTCTCATTTTGGACTTCCCAAAAGTTTAGGATTTCTGCACCCAAGGCCATGTCACGTCTCACAACCCAATCACAATAAAATTCATTCCCAAGACAACATTAAGTTCTTTTAGGACTTTCTAGAGGACAACACCAAGTGTTACCTTTGGGAGAACCTTAAGTTGCCCCAAAGGGAAATGTGAGGTGACACCAAGTGTCACCTTAGGACAACACCAAGTTGCTCCAAAAGGGTTTTGTGAGGTTACACCAAGTGTTGCCTTGGGACAATTGGGGTTGTCCCAAAGAACAATGCAATGTTTGTCTCAAAACAAGCTTACGGTTGCCCCCAAGTTTCAATCCCAAAACCCCACAACCTAGTTTTGTAAAGTGAACTAGATAGTTGAACCCCAATTTGCCAACTTAAATTCTCACATCGTCATGGTGGTTTTGACATGAATCTCATCACATCATCATGATGGTTTTGACATGAATCTCATCACGTCGTCATGGTGGTTTTGACATGAATCTCACCCCACGTGATTGCACACATAAAGACATGTCATTCACCCCCTCTTGAAAAAAAAGGTCAATGTTTTCTTTGGTGCTACCAACACTTGCCGCCGAACAAGCACACATTCATCCCACTCCAACCACAAGTCATTTTAGGGTTAAGTACTCCCCAACTTTAGTTTTATTCATGTTGGCCCTTTATTTGGTTCTAACATGCATTACAACAAAATGTGTTTGTGTACACCAAATGTTTTCATTGGATTTTGAGTGAATTCACTAGTCCGACTAAATGAGACTTAGTGGGATGCATTGAATTCACTAGTCCATTAAATAGGGATGAATGAATTGCACTCACATTTTGTGATAATGATGGGAGAATGTATAATATTTTTGTAACCATTTGCATAATCATTTGTGATGATTTATTCACTTCATATTTCCCCCCTTTGGGCTTAAAAATTTTCTAAGTCATGTTTTCTTCTTGAATCCATTTTAAAGTTCCATTAAATAACCACCACCACCACACTAAATGAAAGTTGTTAAATAGACCAATAGATAATGTTGAACTAGGTTTTTATGGTTCAAACCCCCTTTGCCTTGAAAGACACAAAGTTACAACTTTATACATTGGAAATCTCATTTTTGAAACTTATGTTTCAATTTAAAAGCATGCCATTGAGCTTACATATAACATTACCTTAATCTTGCCAAATCGAATCCTTAGCAATTTTTTAAATAATTAAATTCCTTAGGTTCATTTTTATTGGTTGTTATCATCTCCTTTCACCTTTGATTTCATCCTTTCAATATTGGTTCATTTCTCACACAACTTCACCTTCCAACTTGTTCTTCTTGAGTGGACTTGTGCGTCCTTACTTCAAACACTAAATTTGAAGGTTTCCAAGTTCTCACCCTAACTTTTTGATAGTTGATGTCCCTACCAACACTTAATTAAATTAGGAACCTTTCACAAGCTTTTTGTTACACCAATATGTGACTCGATTCATTCTATATTTGAAAATTTTGATGAATTTGAATAAATTAACCATGGCAAAGTGGTAACCTTCTAGGCAAATAAAGATTAGTTTTTATAGACAAACAAATTCATTAATAGTTAATTGAATTCATCATTCATTAATACATTATATTCACTTAATTAATAGCTAAGGTAGACACTTAACCACTTAAAAAACTAAGTGTCACAAATGACATCACCAACACCATTGCCAATGTCACACTCTTAGTTCATTGTTAGTTCAATTCACTTTTAATTAATTGTTAATTCACTATTAATTAACTATCAGTTTAATTCAAATTTGTTTCATTCCTAGTTGAGTCTTAATCTAATCATTAACCATATGGATAAACATGGGCCATACATGGGTAGTCATGGGCCACATGGGGACAAAATGTGATAGATGCGAACATTAAACATCATCTTCCAATAAATGGAATTCATCCATAATGTTCATCCATAACTCTTAGTTCAGTCTTAGTTCACTTTAAATTAAGTTTTAGTTAATTTTAAATTAAATTTGAATTAATTTTAAATTAACTCCTAGTTGATTCTTAGTTAAGTTCGAGTTAACTTTCAATTAAAGTTTCAATTAACTCATAGTCAACTCCCAATTAGGAAGCTCCCCAAAAAGCTTCGTTACTTAATGCATACATAGAAACATCCTTGAGCTAGGTCCCCAAAGGGGTGTAAATAAGAATAAGACTTTTCATTTCCTCCAATCTATTCAACACTAATCTTAAGCATGATCTTTCATCATAACCTTGTCATGTTCTTTTCATGTTCATGTTTGCATATGTTAACATTCATAAAAATTCATTTTCATTTTTGTGTTACACATGTTGTGTTTTTGTTATTAGTTCATGTGTTCTAATTATTTTTGAATCACATCATTTTTCTTGTTCCTTGTTTGGAAGTTAGACTTAAACCTTTCTTTTAGCCTTTGTTCTTGTGATTTTTCATGTCCTTAATAGTTTGAACAAACTCCATCAAGTTTACATTTATTTTTGTGTTTATAAGTCATTCAAGAGTTAGATTTGTTTTAGAGTTGAATGTGGATTACTCCTTTTCTTCAAATAAAAAGTTTTCAAGAAGTCATGGATTACCCATTTTTTGTTGACTAAGGTTGTGGATTACCCACCTTTTATTGATGTCATATTTTATGACATTCATCATGTTTACATCCATGGAAGAAGTCCTTGTTGTCCTTTGGAATCTTGAACAAAAAAATTAAGCATTTTATGAATTTATTATTCATTTGCAAACTAATCAAGCTTCAACCTCCTTAGAATGCATTTCAACAACACAACCCCAACCAAAAGAACCACGAATCAACTTAACTAACAAGTTTGATGGCACACGTTCAAAGTTTTGTTGACCAAATGCATTTGGTCATCTGAATTCATTCTCATTGGTATTCAACTGGCCCATTTCAAGTTAGACTCATTGGCACCTTGTTGTTAGGCATGACCCTTGCTTGGTTTGCATTTTTGTTGGAGCATCAATCACCCTTGTTCAACGATTTTGAAATGTTTCTTAAAAAGTTCAATGCCACCGTTGGAGATTCGGACAAAGAACACACATTTAACATCAAAATACGATCTCTTTGTAATGGATCACATTCAAATATGGTATATGCATCAAACTTTAGAAATTGGCTTGCGATATTTCATGAGGTGAGGTAGCATTCATAAGTCAATTCCAGTTTGGGTTATGAAGTGATGTGAAAAATTTACTACTCACCTCGCTAGGTTTGCACCTTTATTATAATAAAATTTTGGTGGATATTTGTTTTGTTGATTTTTTTTGGGGAATGAAAATCTGATGGATTTCATGTTGGGATAATGAGGATTTCATGAGGAAGAAGAAGAAGAGGAAGAGTCCCTTTGATTTCACCAGTTTGTAAATGAATTTGATGGTTTTTGTGTTGGATTGATCAGGATTTTTCACCAGGTTGAAGAATAAGAAGAAGAAGAAGAGTTCCTTTGATTTCAATTTGGGAATGAATCTGATGGTTGGTTTTTCATTAGGATATACCCACACAACAATGCTCATCAACATGCTTGCCATTTTCAAGAACTGCTTGCTACTCTGGCATTTAAGCATTCAAGAACCCAATCAAAGTTTAAACCTGGGTTTTTGCTTCCACCCTCTTGTTGCATTGCATTGCACTGGACTGCAATTTTTAAAAAATGAATTCCTCTTCTGTCCTTTGCCTACTCGTTATTATGACATGTCCTGAAATCATTGTATTTTCAATCACCTGCAAATCCTTTTGGAATTGTATCTTTTGTGTTGAACAATTCTCCAAGCATCCTCGATGTTCTTGAATTTTTGGCATTACATTTCTTCAGTGGCACTTTTTTTCTTCCTATCCATATAGGCATCTGATTTACAGCCCCTTCACATGGTCTGTGTGCACTTTTGATCATCACCATGTATCCTGTCAATCTTCAAGTGTCTCTATCCTCTGTAAGAGATGGCAACTCAATGCAAGGAACAATGCCCTTTGCGTGAGAAACTTGTCAATTGTGTGCTAAATTTTTTTCCAACCCACCAAAACCAATCAAGAATACAACAAATATATCTCCCCACTTGGTGGTCACTGGATTCACAATTTTGTCCTTTTTGGGTATCCAAGTTTTCTGCTTCAAGTGCTGTCTTCTGATTACAGACTGCAAGAACCTCAGCAGCAGCAGCAGCAGCCTCCCTCCATCATCACTGTTGCCTCAGCCTCTGCAGAGATCATCATACATTGGGGCCCAACGAGCTTGACAAAAACAACAGTTACCAAAAAAAAGGTATTGAGAGGCTCAAAGGATTTGTTCCAACTTCTACAGAGGATGGACACTGGTGTCATAATTGTGATGATGATTCTGGACTTTTCTTGTGTACTTCTGGCTTCTAAATTGTGATAACTAAAAAGCTATCATAAGCAAACAATATATGGATTCCATCATCTGCAGACAACACGACCCACATTGCAGTTTCTCTTTGCCTGCACAGAACCATCAAAGAGGTTCATCAAATTTCTCTGAGCTTTGTCTAATGGAAACCTGGAAGATTGTTATCTTACCTGCAAAGACCAATACAGATAAAGATGTGGCGATGCTCAAAATGGTTCTTGTTGGAGCTCAAACTGCATATTAGTTGTTGTTTTTTGTTGGCAGCTCCAAAGTTGACCATGGGATGAGAGGTCTTGCTGTCTTTTGTATTCTGCCTTTTCAGAGGAGGCTGGCAACAATTTGGCAACAAATTGTTGCACTCTGGAACAACAACAACCCTGTTCATTCATTCAACCCCCTGATGCATTGGTTATCAAACCAAAAACATGTATACAATTTCTGCAGTCAGTGCAAGTATAGGAGAAACAAGTTGGCCAATTTTTGGAGCTGTTGCAGGTGTCTTGTTTGTTTCACTTCAAGCGGTGGTAAGAAAGAAAATCAAATCTTAGAAAAGCCAAATTGGCAAGCAAGCATGAAAATGACTCAGAAACTGACAATCTGTAAAGAAAAGAGAGAACAAACAAAAAGCAAAAAACTGAGGACCTCAGAGTGGTTGAATGACAAACGAACAATGATCATACGCATGTTCAATGACCTTCAACAAACATGTACAGTTATGGTATTGACCAGCTTCTTCTACCCTAGCATCTGGACCACTGGACTTCATAGGCAGCTCCCAGCAAATGGGTGGAGATTTAAAAGTGTCAAAACATAAACCAATGTTACTACTGTGTTTGTGTCACAAGAACCAGCAGTAATGGGAAAACAAACACCAAACAGAAACCTTTCTTTTGTCAAGGGAAAGCTCTTGTCCGATTTGGATGAAACATTGAAGAGTAGGTAAAAACCTTATTTTCTTCAGAGGGAACAAACAATTGAGCTTGCCCATTTGAGCTAAAGAAAACTCTTTTTGGGAGCTACAAAGTCTGAAGAAGAAATTCAGCATTCAGCAAAGAAAGCATCCTGCATGCAACTGAGCCCCTTTCCTCCGTGTCATTCTGTGTCTCCAGGCACCATCATGCCACTACTTACACAACTGCTCTTTTGTACTTCCAAAGCATTTTACATCAGGAATTGGGTCACTTCATTCTAGGAGCTTTGAAACAAACAAAAATTCTTGATTGGGAAGAAGAAGAAGAGGAAACCCAATTGTTTGATTTTCACAATCATTACTTAGTGAGTCCCAGTTAGATGTACACAAAGGGGGAAGAAGCTCTTGCCTCTAGCTGTGAAGGAAGCACAACTCTTTGAAACACAAACTTTGCCAGTACAGTCTGAATTTATTAGAAGAGAGCAAATCGAAACAGAACCTCTCTTGATTCAGTGGCATTTGAATCTTCTTGCCTGCAAATCCAGAATGCCCTCAATCCTTGGAGAACCCATGCCAGATGGTGTGATATGTCTTCCACATTTGGCTATTACATATCTGATGTTTTCCCTCATCCATACTTCATGGTCATGAGTTGTAGGACTTGTGAGTATCAAGTGCAATACTTAAGCCCATTCATGGTAAGAGCCATGAATTCTTGATGTGAAAAACACATAAACTGCCATTAGTACCTGGGTGCCGAATCATGCTTACTTTAAACTTTATACTAGTGAGGCAAATTGGGTTTGAGCTTCTTCTCTGAGCATATGATCCTTTCTTTCTCACACTCTTTGAACTTGGGAGGAGTTGTAGAATTTGAATACCATAACAGAAAACAAAAACTCAAATTTCTAGCACATCAAACAATCAGAAGAAGGATTGGATAACAGAACAGCCAGAAAACAAATGCTTTGAAATGTTTGATGTTTGAATCCCCTTGCCTTGATGGGAGTTTTGTGGAAATCTTACACAGCTGCTGCTGCTGTTGCTGGTAGTGGGTTCTTTGGGTTGACAAAGATCTGCAGCAATAGTGAAGCTCAATCACAAAGTCTCCAGCATTCATGTACATCCAATACCTAACTCATAACAAGAAACATTGGCAGGAGGAGCAGCAAGCGAGACATTGGCAGAGGAGCAATCAGCCTACGGATATATTCAACACATGAAAAATGGGTAGAGCAGCCAGCTACAAAAGCTTCATGGCTACATTTCAACAGAACCATTCTATAGCTGCTGCTGTTGCCGCCATGACGATTGGGAAAATTCAAACTATGTTTCTCGGAAACAAAACAGGAAGAAAGCACAAGAAAGTCGACAAACCCAATGGGTGAAGAAGGAACTTGGAAGTCCTTTGAATTTTGTGGCGACGAGAAATTGGGTGGTTGGTCTTCCTTCCTTCCTTCCTTCCTTCGCCTCAGAAAAGGATTTTTTGACTTTGTGGATGGGGTAGACAGGCAGAAGGAAGGAGAAATCTTCTTTTCTGATGTACCAATTCAACCGCTGATCATCTGCAAAATCAAACCACCCACAAGAAGAAGAAGAAGAAGAAACGGGAGGAGGAAGGAACAACATCATCATTATCATCATCGTCATCTTCTTCTAGCTCTCTACTTTTCTTCGCATACATTCTCAAGCTTCACAAGGAGGAAGAGCTTCAAGAGCTGCCGCTTCTTCAACAAGAGAAGCTTCATCAACAACTTCAGGCCCTTTGGGCGCTGCTGGTTTTGTGCAGATTTGTAAGGGGAGATGGATTCTGGAGCTGCAAATGTTGCTGCTGCTGTCGTACCTGAATACAAAACAAAGCCAGTAAGGTAGCTCTCTGTCTGCTGCTGCTGCTACAACCAAAAAAACACTTACTACTATGCATCATCATCATCATCAGCATCCTGGTCCAGAATCACAATAGTCTAACTAGGATTTTGTTTGTTTGTGGTGATGCTTGCTTAAACCCACAAACCTATTGATTTCTTCTTTGCAGATTCTTTTGGCTCTTCTTGCTTTGCCCTAGAGTTTGATCTGTTGTGGAATGTTTTTTTGCCTGAAAGCTTGCTTCAGATGTCAGCAGTCCGATACGATGGAATTGGAAAGAACCTACCCACCCACATGATGAAGGGATCCCAATTCTTCTTCCCCACTTATATTTACAATTCTTGAACATCACCTATATCTTTGCAACATTTCATTGTTCTCTTCTTGTTCTTGTTCTTCCCTGAGCTCTTCATAGATCTGAGGTCATTGCTTAATCTGCATTGATCAAAATGGTGTAGAGGATCAATGAATGAAGAGAGAAGAAGAAGAAGTCGTGATCTGGGTCTTGATGATTTGATTTACATAGCAGAGTCAGCTATCTCAGCTGAATTTTATTTTGTTGAAAGAAAATTCAAATTCCACAAGGGATTTTATTTCAGAGCTTTTACTCAATTGTTGGATTCATCATTGAATTCTGCAGTGACAATGTTGAAGATAATTAAAGTAAATTCTGCACCTCTGTTTTTCAGGATTGTATGGCTTTTTTCTTGTAACCCTTGATTTAATGTGTTGCCCATTTCTCTTTCATGGTTTCCTTATCTTCATCTGGGTCAGGGGTGAGTGGGATCACTAGTGGATGATTCAGGATGCTTCTACAAGCCATTGCAAGATGGTGCATGATGTGACAAAGAAACTCTATTCTGACAAGATATGGTCAGACACAAATGTGCCTCTTGTTGTGAAGGCATTCTTCCTGTGTTTTTATGGCACCAACAACATCAATGCACCCAACAGATCGGCAATCAATATCCTTCAAACACTTTGTAAACTTCAACAAGTTTTGAGTCCTCATCCGATTGAATTTGTACCTTATTTTTCTTTGCACCTTCTGAAACTCTGAATCTATCTATTTAAAAAAGATGCTCTGGATATCCACCAAATTTTTAAGAGAACAAGCTCTTAACCATGAGTCTGTTGATTTACCATAAAAGAACCGACGATTTTTCTTTTAAGGATCAATGATTATTGAATGTCAAATGTGGATGTGTGTGTGTTTTTGATGCGTGGTGGATTACTATTAGGGAGAAACACAACGAAACCACTTCAGCAACTTTGGGATTCTGGCTTTCTGGCATGCACAGGTGATCATCTAGTACCACCATACCCCTAATTTTTTGTGCTCAATTGGATCCTTTGTTAATGAAGCTACGCCTGCCTTTTCGTGTGTTTCGGCAATGTTATGACTGATGGGTGATTTTAAAACTGAAGCTCAAAACCTTGATTTTGTTGTAGGTGTACGAGTCAGCAAAAGTGATTGTGTGGAAGGCACCCTGCAACTGGTGCAAGTATATGACTGTCAATGATGTACCAGCAGAGCATTGAAGAGCTATGTTTCATCAAATCCCTCTGACGAGGAAAACTGGGATGCAGCTGATGTCTGTCTATGGAGGTCCTCATGTTGCTATTACACAGCTTCACAACCTCAAGGCATGGTATGTATAAAAAAGACTGACAACAAACATACGCTCTAGCAAGTGCAACAATGTTTCTCCTTCTCCTTCATTGGGGATGTTTGATCAAGTTTTTAAATAAACAACTGTTGTATTTTCTCTTTCAACAGGATATACAAAGATTGCAGCCTGGTCCGTATTTTAGTAAAGCATTGAAATTGACTGTTTTAATGACAGGTTTGAATGAGAACCAAAAGTTGTGTATCATTTTTTCTCCACATCCATCTTGATTGTGTATGGAAGGAGGGGAGCTCAAGCTACTGGACTTCGCCCATGTTCTCTATGACCAGGATTGCAGTTCATGAGAATTTCTTGGCAGGTTTGAATGTGTTGATATGAATGCTTAACCCTTAACTAATCCCCCTCTACACAATATTGTTATCTACACTTGGCCCTTATAAACCTAGAAATTGGTCAAACATTTATTGTCCAAAATGATCAAAAAATTAACCTTTTTTAACATTAAGGTCCAAAATTGTAAGGTAACTCCTATTACAAAATTTGGCTACCTTGTACCCCTTTTTTTCCTCCTAGATAGTGCATATCCTATGTCCTACTTGTTGTGTGATACCTTAATATAACACATAATTTCCTATTTAGAAGGACCTATATCTTTAGGAATGTTCATTAGGTGTTAAATTGATGTTGCTTGGTTCTTAGGTTTTTAAAAGAATTGTCAATTTCAGTTAAAATTTCATAAAAACGAAGACTCACTCATTAGATCTAGTTTTTTTTTAAAAAATTCAAAGAATCAAAATTTGTCAATTTTGGATTTGGGCCAATTTTTTTTATTCCATTGGTGTTTGGTTATAATGGTTTTTATCTTTATGAGGTCCATTGGTTCAAGTTTTAATCCAGTTCCAAATTTTTAAATGTAAAGATGGCTTGGTCAATGAGATTGATGGACTTGAGATTACAATATGTAGCATTTGAAGATTGTCAAAAGGCATAAGGATTTGTTGAAGGATTATTTGTAAGCGGCAACACAATTGCTCAATGGTTCCAATGCTCAAATTATGTGGCAACAAAAACTTAGATAATCAGCACCCCAAGTTCAAATGCACAAGCGAAGCCTTGCTTTGCGCTCCATTGGGTTCTTTATGGCAAGTTTCAATGTGGCATGCATCGACTACTTTTGACTAATTTTGAGTGGCAATCCAACTATTTAGTTCGACCTTGAAATGTTTTTAAGCTTGCCCACGTTGCATTATGGCCATCAATGAATGTTTATTCTCCCCACGAACAACAATGGCAAATCGAAATAGAATAGTTGTTATTATTGTGTTTAAAATTATGTTATTAAATTATTACCTACACCTAAGAACGGGAATCAAAACTAACCAAGTGGGCCATAATAATTGTTGAACCAATTATTTAGGCTATTCTTGAACTCCCAATAATTATTGTTTCATATTTAAATTCTTATAAAAGGTGGAATTGGAACTAGGCACCACTAATGTTAACATTTTGAATTGTAAGTTCATTCTTTGAAATTTAATGAAACATTTCCTCCTAATTTAAGTTGTTCACTAATTGTTTTTGTGAATTATGAGTTCAATCTCTGAGGACTTCATGAAACAACTCTTGTGAACTTGCTATAAATGAGCAATTTATTATGTCTAAGGTAATGGCCAAGGGGTGGGGGCAATACCTTGCCAAAAAAATCAACATAATTTTATTTTAAATTGTTTTTTTTGCATGATATTTACCATTTGTGGATGACAAATTCCACTTGGTAACATCCCTATGGATAAATTGACAAAATCTTGGCCATGTTTTACTTGACGAGTTGCTTGTTTTTGGAAGATTTTAAACATTTTTTAACAAGCTCTATCTATTGCAAAAAAATGGTTGATAAAGTTTAACCCTATGTAAAGCCTCATGGTTCTATCACAATGTTTGATTGGTTTAACCCTATGAAAGTATGTTTAAACTTAAAGTGAAAGGTAGTTTGATGAAGTTTCAATGATAGGGCAAAAATAGACATTATGTTGGTGGTAGGTAACAATTTTAACTTTATTACTTACTTTGTTCAAATATATTCATCAATTGGTATGTAGGAATTGTGTGTTTTTCCAAAGTGCTTACATGTGTTCAAGAATCAACCAAAAGTAAGCAACATGGTAACATGTAATGATTAGGATAAAATCCTAGTCCTTCACATGGCACACCTTTATTGCACTCAAATCCTTTCATCCTCTTTGTAAAGTGTTCATGTTCTATCATTCTTTCTACAACATGATTGTAATCAAATTCTTTCATTCTCTTTACAACCTATTGCACTTTCTCATTTTCTTTACAATACAGTCAAGTTCTTTCATGCCCAAGGTTTTCATCTTTTAGTTGTTGCACACTTATGTTCACTCATCTCTTTGCTACATGTTCAAAATCTCCCGCTGCTTAAAATTTATCATTTATCATCCTTTTTGTGGCTTACTTTTTTTTCCTTTCAATTTGCACCTTGTACTTGTGATGCCATTAAAATTGTTATTTCTAATTATTTTCCCCCATGTTGTTTTATAGTTGCAAGAGTTATTTTTTTGTGTTTTGAAATTGAAGGTGAAACCATGAAATTGATTACATTTTTAACTAAAGATTTCATGGCATTTCGTACTAAACTATTGATTGAAAATGTGAAGGATGTCTTACATCACTTCAATTTTTTTTTTTGATTTTGATTTGTTGATGATGAAAGAAGTTGGCGATTGGGTCAAAGCTCAAAATACCATTTGGTATTCAAACTTATTCATGATTCAGTATGAAAATCAAAGGTGGGTTGAACATTTATGAATCATTAGAAATTTTGTCCAAAAGTTGTGGCCTTTAATTTAAAAGTAAAACACCACATACATGTGCATAATTTTCTTACATATAGGTGGTAATGGCAAAGTTGTTTGCTTACTTGCATACATGCGGCGATGGTAGAAAAATGCTTGGTGTTGCATTTTTCTACTATGCATCCTTCCATAATTTGTTGTTATTATAGGTGCACGGTTTTTGTGGGCATTAGAGTTATGTGTTTGCTATACAAGCTCATCCATGGAGCTGATTACTTTCAATGTAACAAATGTTCATGATTGGCAAGTCTTTTGTGAACATGGTTTTGCACAACTTTGTTACTATTGTTAATGTTGTGTATACGAGCCAAATTGGATGGTAAAAAGGTGAAAGCCTATTGAGGGTGATAATATGGTTTTAAGGATTGGTCTGGCCTCCTTTTTGTTCAGGGTGTAATCATAAATTCACATTCAAAAACCTAAAGGAGTTCATGTTACAATTTTATTTTTTTACAAATCCAAATTTTATTG
>Ga0209611_10011939_pt1 | contig 12342 bp, 8 predicted proteins | sample S1TSphgellanicum_3_FD_187693 | JGI IMG/M metagenome (GOLD analysis project Ga0209611, IMG submission 187693) | Host-associated microbial communities from peat moss isolated from Minnesota, USA - S1T2_Fc - Sphagnum magellanicum MG (SPAdes) (version 2) | ecosystem: Host-associated > Plants > Peat...
GGTTTTTTTTTTTTTTTTCCTTTTTCCTTCCCCTCAGTTTTTTTTTGTCCAAGTTTGCATTGCATTTCTGATGAAGCAGTTGAATGAACCTTGCAAGTGGGTGACCTGTGTTTTTGTTCCAATTGCATGTGTTTGAAAGTGAAGAGTTGAATTAACCTTGCAAGTGTGCAACATGCACATTTGTCCCAATTATGTGTTTCTGTGCTGTTGTTGAACATGAAGGAGTTGAATGTATGTACCAAGTGAGTAGTCTGTGCATTTGTTGTAATTATGTGTTTCTGTGCTGTTGAACATGGAGTTGAATGTACATTGCAAGTGGGTGACCTGCACATTTGTTCAGACTGAGGTATGTGTTTCTGTGTCCTTGAACATGAAGGAGTTGAGTGAATGTTGCAAGTGATGACCCTGTAAGTGATTGCTAGAATACCTTTGCTGCTGCAAAATGCTGTGTGGGGTGGTGGTGGGTATGGATTTCTCTTTACTAGAGGTAAAATAATTTGAATTGTGATTAAATTTGAGCTACTATTTTGCTCGGCTTAGATACTGTCACCATGTGAAACCCCTAAATATGGATGTTTCTTGGGCTCAGTTTTAGGTGTCTGTACTGCTTGCACCTACTGTGATTCTGATTCTTTTTGGCTCATGCCAAAAAAAAATGTGGAAATGGGTCCTGTATTGATGAACATCTGGTGCAATGTCAGAAACTCTTCAGCAAAAGCTCCATGAGGTGATGAGTATGATTAGGGTTTAAGGTTTTGTACGGACACCACAAGCTCTTGTATTGTTGTTCTTTCAGTCCATCACAACCCCACCTGTGTTACAAATGGTTTATCTAGTTAGTGTCAGCAAGATGTTGGTGATCTGTTTAAATTTTTTCAAATTAAAACTTGTAGCAATTTGAGGTTTTTTCTTACACAACTGAGTTTTTTGTATGTATTGTTGAGAGTTGAGTTTGATAAGTTTTCGACTTTTCTCAGGTTGGTTCTAGTAACAATGTAAATACTTTACATTGACATGCCTAACATGAGCTATCTCACACAAAGCTAATAACCTTGTCACAAATTTTCATGGATGAAATTTCATGAATGAATTTTGGATGAAAGTACATGAGTGAAATGTTAATGTTTCATGGGAGATCATCAATCATATCATAATGAAATTTCACACACAAAAGAGCAGCCATTCCATTCATTAGAATTCATGGATGACATTTCATGGATGTTTTGTTCATGGAATCTAGATTGCTTGGGGTCATGTTTTCTTCATAAAAAAATCATTTCATTGGGGTAATCAATTTCACACATCATCCATTCTGTTGATAATTCATCCTTGCATTATTCAATGGGCTTCAATTCCCCAAAGTTTATTAAAGGTTGGGCACATCCAAAAACTCAATACAATTTGAGCTTGAAACTTGTTAAATTGCCCAAATTCAGTTTAGAAGAACTCTAGAATTCATTTTTTGGTAATTTATTGATTTCCAATGACAAAAAAACCTACTGAGGATTAAATATCTTTTGCACCTTAGATCCAAAAATTTCCAAGAGTTGGATCCAATGCCATAGTCCCTGTGGGGGGCAGGGCCCAACAAACAAACCACCTTAAAACCCTAAACCCTAAACCACCTTCCTTTGTAGATACATATCTCACCCATTTTTTCTTGAGAACCAAAAAAGCTCCTTAAAAAAATTGGGGAGATTCCAAGCCTGAAATGTAACCAATCCCATGAGATTGAAATAAAAGTCCTAGGGATCTTCTTTCTCCTATAGTTCTTTTTGTTTCTCCTAACCCTAAAAACCTAAGGAATGCCCCCACCTTCACAACAAGAATTTTCTTATCTTCTTGGACTGTATACACTTCCTTTTTTTTCTCCTAACCTCAAAACCTACTTACCTATTAGGAATCTCCTCATCCCCAAAGGATTGCATGAAGCAGCACCCCATACTAGTACCACAAGTAAATACCCACTAAGTTTTTAAAATTTTAATAATAATAATAAATAATAATAAATAATAATGAAAATAAAAGTTGGTTGTAAACACTAAAAATTATATAATCCCAAGATTAAAACATTTCTGGGTGCTAAAAAATATAGCCACTAAAAGGCCTCACTTATGGGAAAATGAAGTGAATAATGGTGTAAAATAATACAGGAGGTCTGTGTTGCAATGGTATCTATATCAAAATTTAATTAATTGTATAAACATAATTGAACTGCAGATTTATGTCATTTATTCTACAGATTTATTTATTTATTTTTTTTTGGAATTCATGGAGATAAGGTTTTAAAAATGAAATTAAATCAAAATTGCATAGGAATGAAATAAAATGAGATATATGCATTTAAACAAGGGACTAAGTTTTTTGGAAATAAGTGAAATATTAAATCATTTGTTAATGTTGCTTATTTGTGAAACTCTTAAGTTCAAAATACTTTTTTAGCTAGTTAAAAAAATTGTTTAATATTTTATTTAGGTGTGCTTGATGAATGCCTATTTCTTGTAGGTATCTATCTATCCATACTAAGGTCCAAGCTACTTCTAGGGTTTAAGGTATTGTATGGGCAAACTCAATGCATATTATTCCTTGCCTAAAGGCATGGGGCATGATGCATGGCCCCCAATAAAGTTGGAGCGAATATGGGAAGAGGACAACAAAACTTGCCCCAACTCTTGGCTCTCCCCTCAACTACATTGTAGGTAAGTTGGGACAAGTACTTCTCACCTTAAGATCCTCTTATTTTGAGGTCATGATACATAATAGTTTAATGGCTTGTTCTTCACTAGGATTGGATTCTAGTGCCATGTGGGGCCATGTTCCCAACTTTTGTTCCCACTTTACTTGACCTTCAAACAACTTGCACATGACCCCACATCACCAAATTAAGAGAGGAGGAGGAAGAGGAGGAGGAGGAGGAGAAAGGGGCAAGGGAAGGGGGAAGAGATCAAATTGTCACTTAAAAAAAGAGTAATTTGGAATCTCTCATGTACAAAGTTATGAACCTATTGAGAGAGAGAGAGAGAGAGAGAGAGAGAGAGAAAGGGGGGCACCAATTACTTATCCTCATTTGAATCTTTGATTCATTAGATTGTCCTCTTCAAAACCCTAAACCCTAAACTAGGTGTACAAAACTTACAAACATGAACAACAAGAACTAAGAAATACATGAAATTGAAAAAGGGAATGAAATGAAATGAATCCAATAATGATACAATGTTTTTTTTTGGGTTCAGCCAGGTTCCTATATATTTTCCTAGCTGATTCAAAGGAAAAAAATGGGTTTAAAAACACACCTAGTATTTTTTTGTACACAAAAGTTACACAACTGAATTTCAAACATGAACAAATCTAAACTAAAAACCAAAGTAGAAATAAGAATTAAAGAAACTAGGCAATAAAATATGAAATCATGAGTTATGATCATAAGTACTTGGTGGTTGTTTTTTCTTGGTTTTTTGGGGGCTCAACTTTCAATCTTCTTCTTCTTCTTCTTCACACCAACCAGCTTTCAAGCTTCTTGTTCTTTGTGTTCACATGAACTAGCTTTCAATCTTCACAAGTTCACACCTAACCAACTTTCAATCTTTGTCTTTGTGTTCACACTTGCCAACTTACAAGCTTCTTCTTCTTCTTCTTCATCATTAAGTTCACACTAACCAAATTTCAAGCTTCTTCTCCTTCTTTGCGTTCACACTAGCCAACTTTCAAGCTTCTTCTTCTTCTTCTTTGCGTTCACACTGGCTAACTTTCGTTCTTCTTCTTCATCTTTGTGTTCAGATTAGCCAACTTTCAAGCTGCTTCTTCTTCTTATGCGTGTTCACACCAACCCACTTTTAATCTTGTTCTTCGTGTTCACACTAACCACTTTCAAGCTGCTTCTTCTCCTTCTTCTTCTTCGAGTTCACATACACACACAGAAGCTTAGTGTACCAACAAAGACTCTAAGATTTGTTCTTCTTGCTTGATGATCTGAGACTCGCTGGAATGGACGCCAGGAAGACGAAGAGCATCCGTGGCGTGCGCCGCCGACGAGTAGACGCGCTTCACGGCGTTCACGGCTTGCTTCTCCCAGTCGCAAACAGCAGCCAAGAACCCCAAGAGCACCACCTGCGACGCAACCGCCAACAGAATCCCAGTCCACAACCCGTACGCGTTGAAATGGAGCACGAATCCCAGCACAATCCCAGTGGGCATGCCCAGCAGATAGTAGGAACCCAAGTTGGCAATGGCACCCAGAGTTTGTCTCCCGCAACCTCGGATCATCCCGATCAAAACTCCTTGTATCGCATCCATGACTTGCAAGATGGCTAACAAAATACACAGACGAGCAACATACTCGGCCACTTCGGGTTCGTTTGTGAATGCATATCCCCATTTGTTGCGTACCGAGAGTAACAGCAGCGCAATCAGAATCCCTTCCACAAGTGCCAGTGAAAGGGCAGTTGTCACTGCTCTTTGAGCTCCTCTGGGATTTGCAGCTCCCAGCTCGTTTGCCACTCTTGTGCTGGTTGCAGCTCCCAAGCCGAATGGGATCATGTACATCAGTGTGGATGTGCTCAAGCAGATGGAGAGTGCGGAAGTCTCCAGCTGAGGATTGGGTAGTAAGCCCGCTAAGATCACTACCGTTTCGAACGACCATTGCTCCAAGCAGACCATCACTGCTGACGGAATGGCAAGCTTGAGGAAACCGTATAGGTCATGGAAAGCTTCGATCGAGAAGGAAGTCCATGTTTGCTTGAACTTGGGAGAGAATTTGATGAACGCAACTAGCAAGAAGACGTTCAACCAGTAGGAGATGCTAGTTGCTACTGCGGCTCCGTGAAAGCCGAGTCCGAATGTGTACATCATGAGGTAACAGAGAAGGACGTGGAAGAAGAGAGTGACGACAGAGAAAGCTGCCATGCTAAGAACCACGCTTTGTGTTTGCAGAAATTTGACGAGACATTGCAGTGTTGCATATGCGAATAACATCGGGATGAGATACCTTGCATACTCGCCTGACTTCTCTGCGATTTGTGGGTCTTGGCCCAGCAATCGAAGCAGCGAAGTCATGTTATACCACACCACCGCAACAGGTATGGAGGTGATGTACAAGACGACCATTGCGCGTTGCACGTAGATGCCAAGCATGTGATATTGTTTTGCTCCGAAAGCTTGACCACACAGAGTCTCTAGCGCACTTGCCATTCCTAACATCAAAGCCAAACCCGACACCGCAGCGAAGGAAGTGGCTAGAGCTGCACCTGCGAGCTCAAGCTCACCCAAGTGTCCCACGAACATGACTGATACCAGTGTTAGAGAATACTGCAGCACGTTCACGCACACCATGGGACCTGCTAGCCATACCTGCTTACTGAGCTCAGTCCAAACCCACGGCGCTGTTGTTGCAGCAGATTCATCATCTGTCAAAGAAACTGGCAATTCCAGCTCCTCATGCCCCAGGTCGCTTGAACTCCCTGATGGGTCTTTTTTCCCGAATGTCGTCGTTTTAGCTGCTGCATCATCCTGCTGCTGCTGCTGCTGCTGCAAGCTGGACACTAGTTCCGGAGCTGCAACTGGCCGCTCCTCAACCCCGTCTTCTTCCTTGTTTACTAGTGGTTCTATCAAAGAGCTGTGATCAGCCATAATAGAGCTCTCGCAATTCTTCTTCACGACGTCCGGCTTCGCAGTACTCACTGCAGATCGTTGCGAATGCAACAACCAATTGCAACATATAACAAAAATCTACAAAATCGAATCTCACTACAACTGCTGCGATCTACTGGTTTCTGTCATGATCTTTTGTCTTGAAACGTTGTTAACAATTCACTTCTGCTCACTCGCTCGCTCGCTCGATTGTGGAACAAAGAAAAAACGTCAAATCTAGCTAGTGCCAATTGAGCTGGTACTGAAATACATACTTGAACAATAAGAAGAAAAAAAAAAAGAAACCAGGAAAAGACTAGTAAAACTAATTTACAGGTAGCTGCTGCTGGTGCTTATAACTATTCACGAAAGCAAAAGGCTACTAGACACACAAGAATGCCTAAGCTAGTGGGATGATGAAAACTAGTATTACTGTCGTTGGGAGATGTGAGAAAAAGCACTGGTCACAATCTTTGCGCAAATGCGAAGGATTTCTGCTTTGTTTTTACTGCTTCTTCCCAGACAAGTTCGTTTCAAGGTTCCACTACTTTTGTAACTTCCAAACTGCTGCATCCAATACTACTGTTGGATCCTCGGCGTCATCCCAGCCTCGCCTACGGAGGAGGACGATGATCACAGTAGGAGCGAGGGCATCACGAGAGAGAGAGAGAGCGCGCGCGAGAGAGAGAGAGCTCGAGCTCTCGACCGTAGTGGGTTTTGTGTGTTGTGAAGAGGTGGGATTTTGGCCCAAGAGACGCGGCCAGTCCGTAGACGGGAAAAAGTGGCGCAGTTTTTGTGGGCATCATTACCCCCCTTTTTTTTTTGGTTGTTTTTTAGGGGAGGCCAAAATTCATCTCTTCAGCCCCACCCCTCTTTTTGGTCACCCCCAGATTCCATTACTTAGGGTTGTTTGTTCACACTTAGTAGTGATACTTAATTAAAACTTTTTAAGCCTTAATATTTGTTGAGGTTAGGATTTAGGTTTCTTACTCCTAACAACATCTAGACATGTTAACATTATAGATATTAACATGTGTTTACACTTAATGTCAAGCTAAGAACCACTTTAGGTTTGGTAACTTAACAATGTTTTAACTTACTATTTGGTTCAATCTATGTAATCCTAAACTAGGATTTTGATTATAAATGATGAAAATGGTTGACTTTGTGCAATTCAAGAAGCTTGTTGGCTTTGGCATTTTTGTTGTAGGTCTTCTTTCATTTTATTTTTTCATGACGATATGTCTCCACGAGAAGCTATGTTTTTTTGAAGTTTTTTTTGTTCATGTTTCTTCTAACTTATTAATGAAGTTTTGACACTTTCATCAATGCATGACATTACACAACAAAAGAAGCTTGTTGGTTCCATTGTCTTCATTTTGTGTTTTTGTGTTGTCTTCATTTTTTCTTTGTTTGTTTGAACCTCTACTTTTGCTTCTATTTGTATGAAGCTTTTTCTTTCTTTGTATTCTTTATTTTTATATTGATGGATATGGAAGATAACTCTAGTTGGCACACAATTTTTTGTTTTGTTCATATTGTTGTTGTAAACAATGTTTTTTCAAATACATTTACATGTCTACATCATTGTAGGATTCATTCAAATTTAAGGATCAAATAGCTTGGTAATTTGGTGAAGTAGGGATCAACAACTTGATTTCCCATCTTCTTCTTTGTAAAGTATGACAATAGGCATTGATTACAAAACTTTTGAATGAAGAAGCAAACACTATTTACCATTGCTAATTGTTTGAGGCTTTTGATTTGTAGGTAGGACACACGATATTTATAATTTATTTTAATAGAAGTGCGAGTAACTTGTGTTTTGTACAAGATTGTGCAAGGTTGTAATTTGTTGATTTGCAACAAATTATTTGCAATGGGTCAATCAACAATTTCCCTTGTTCTTAAAGAGGTCATCACAACATTCAACTTTGTTTTCAAGAAGTTCATCATGGAAACAAGATGAATATAATAATGAAAAGCTTCAAAACTTATTGTGATCTTTTGAGCATTCAAGGGGCCATTGATGGTACACATTATTTTATTTTCAAACCTTCCGAACCTTTCTACAAGGATCATTTTTACTACAAATATGGGCGTTAAGGTGTCGTCTATTGAACAATTGTGAATCATAAGAAACAATTCACTAACTTCTTTGTTGGTCTTTCGGGGATTGTAAATGATTCCAAAGTGTTAAGAAAATTGGATTTTACTATTGTGTTTAGTTTCATGAAACTTTCAATGTGAACAAAAAATATAGATGTGTTCCTCCCTATCGGCTAAAAGACAAGAGGTATCCCCTATTGTCATGGCTAATGACACCTCATAGAGAAGGAAATCACAACATCCTTGAGATAGTTTATAACAAAAAAACATAGATGAGTTTAATTCATTGTAAAGAAAACCTTCAATTTACTAAAAAAAACATTTCACAAGCTATAATGGAAGACTAAAATCCACATTACCTTTGTTCCTAATTTGGTCATTTGTTGTTGCTTGGTGCATAACCTATTGATGTCATAATGAAATAGATGTGGAGTAGATCTTTAATCTATTATAAGAGGAAGTTTTCGTTTTTCAAGATGCTAATGTTCAAGATTTTGTTCCACCAATCAAACCTAAAGAGTAGTTTTTGGTGAACAACAAAGAACTAATATTAAAATCTATTTGGGGAAATAAAGAAGAATGGTTTGAACTAGAATATTGAACAAACAACCTTTAAATTTGTAGTGTCTTCTTTGATGAACAATGTACCTTTGTAATCGTCTAATAAACATCTACTAAAGGTACCTAAATTGAATTTCGAAATCATGTGTCATTCTCTTTCGATATTTGAAATGTAAATGCATACCTAAAATGTAATCTCAGATTTGTGTCATTGTACATTTTTTTATAGTACTTGAATTGAAAATGAAAATGAAAAGCTCAAAATGAAATTGAAATGTGTTCTTGTTTTCTATAACAAAATCAAAGTGAATTTTCAGTCAAACTCTGTGTTTTTATCTTTTGACGTAAATGCAAAAGTGGGTTTTGCCTTATGAATACATCATCCCCATTACCTATAACAATCCAAAAACAATTTGGACCATACTTTTCTATGTGTTGTTGATTTCAATATCCCTAGACTTGAAATAGTAAATTTCCTATTTCTGAAGTTTTTTTTGTGCTTGTGCACAATGTTCTTCAATTTCCAAGTTGGTTGTGTTCAAATTGTCTATTGATGCCATTGGCCATCATCTTGTTTTCATGTCTGGTTGCTTCCACCATGCCATTGAGTGTAGTAGATTTCTTTCTTATAGTTCTTATATTGCCAATAGCTTCTTGATCAATAATAGGTGGAGGTTTGATGTATCTTATTAGCCTATTAGAATCCTCTTTCTTAAGTGATGTTCTTTTTGAATGATGTTGTTGAGGCAATCTTAAATGTTTTCAAATATCATTACATCTTCTTTTGTGCTAAGAGGTCTTGTTGGAAGAGTATATACTATATGGGTGCTTGGATTTCCTTTTGCAATTGCTAGTGGTCTGGAACACTCCGATGATGTCTTTTGTTTATGTGAGATGAAGGAGAACAAAACATAACTATTTTCCTCTGGATTAAGGTTTTGTTGGAACACATGAACTCCAAAAACATTGTCATCTAGTGCCATTAGATCATGAACATGTCAAGGATAGAACATGGGTTGTTCCCCATGAATAAATCTATTAGCTCATACATGGCCTTGTTATAATGTCAAAGCAAATTCAAATTCATCTTTTCTTACCAAATAAAATCCTTATACCTTGTGTTGTTTTTTGTCAAGTTCATGTAGTAAAAAAAGCGACTTGAAGTTTGCATAGATTGCACCCCACTTATCTTTGTAGGTATCATTATTTCTTGGCGGTGGTGAAAGAAGAAACAAATGTTATGTCTTTCTTTGTAAATTTTTTTTGTAGATGCAAAGAGTTATTCAAGTTTATTCCCCACAAATAATTAATATGAATATATAAAGTAAATTCACTTTTGTGGGTAGGCTATGCCATTGACCCTCCCATGAGTGAAATGGCTATTCAATTAGTTTCTACTTTCAAAACCAAAATTTGTAATTTTAATTGAATTTTCAATGACAAAGATTATTCAAAATAAACATATGCTCAACAACATAATCTAAAAATTAGGAAATCATCTCCATAAAATCCCACTCATTAATAACTTTCCAATCATAGTATGAAGAAAGTGCCCCAATTATTTCACTAAAATTTTTAAATTTTTATTTTGTTAAATTTTCAATAACAAAATTGTTCAATATTCAATAACTCCCATGCCCAAGGTTTAAAGTCTAAACATTTACAAAACCTCCTTGATGCATCCTGACTCATTAACAATTTTCCAACTACACCAATTGCATGGTAATGGGCCCCATGTTTGAAAGATTTCAATTTGACAAACAAAACAAACAAACAACCTTCGTTAATAAATAGAAATATAATGCATCTTTTGTGCATTAAGGGAGAAGGAGGGGCCACATACAATGGGAAATTTGTTTGCTATGCTTAGGGAAATTCATTCTTTTTTGACCTCATGAAAATAAAAAACTAAGATTTATGTATTGTGGAATGGACCTATTAAGGCCCATTCCACTTAGGAACACAATGAGTCTGGTAGGACAAATCATTGTTTCATTAAATGGTAATAGTTTTTACAAGGGCCTATTCAAAAAACAATTGAATTTCCTCACCCTTGATTCACATCTCAAGCATGTTAGCCTACAATGTGGATTCAAGGTAACTCACCACACCAAAAGTGTAAGTGGTAGATGGTTGCTTGTCATAACCTTAGCCTTGGGCTTACAACCAAAGCAAGGGCTTGCAAAGGTGTGGGCCAAGAGTGAGCCCAAGAGTTACATTTCATGTTCCCGAGAGTGCAAAGAGTGTGAAGGAATGAACCTCCACATTCCCAAGTGAGCTCTCACTTTGGGAGTTGGAGTCCCAATGGATTCCCGAATCTTCAAAGGGTGATTGCAAGGGTCAAACTCATTGGATTGAAGAGTTCCTTATATCAATGAAAAGCTCTTGAAACATAAATGTTTAAAATGGGCTCTCATGACCCATTTGGGTACCTAAACACAAATTATGGCCAAAAGAAAGGTCGAGAGTCAAATGACCAATTTGATTCCCGACCATTAAAAATCGGGAATCCCCTGATTTCGTTATGTGTAGGTGGCGTGCCACATACCATTGGAAAGCTCTTGATGAGGGTTACAATTTTGCTTCAGACCCATATCAATTGGAGGTTTGCACACAAAGTTATGAGTCTCCAAAGTGGCGGGAGTCCAAGTTTTGGGAATTTTAGGACTCCAACTTGGGAGTCTCGGGACAAAAATGACATTTGGGTGCTGGTCCCATGGCCAGGCACAAAGTATACTATAAGGGGGAAGGTGATGGCTTCCCCCAAGTCCAGGTTGTGGTGAGTCTTGTGAATTTGTGTTTGTTCGTGGCTCATCCGTGCACCAAAAATGCTTTAGCTATGCACTAACTAACTTGTTGTTTGGTTTGTGTAAGTCCGTGTGAGTAATTGAGTTGTTTGTCAATTTTCCTAGTCTTCATCCCGGGGCTCCAGCACGCCCTTCTACCCTCAAAGTGCTGCGAACTAGGGAGCGTGCCTCAATTCCTTTTCCTTTCACTGTCTTCACCTTTTGGACTTATAGTGAGCCCATTAAGGACCTTGAGGGTGCGTCATTGCTTCTCCCACGTAAGAGGAAAAAGCCTAAAAAAAAGTGCATAAATATCCATTTATTGGTTATGTATCATGGAATGGGCCTAGTTGGGCAAGTTGTCATACTTTCTATCAGGGCCATTAGAGTGAAGGATGAATGGTAAGTTGTCAAAAAATGGTTTTTTGTTGGGTTTTAGTTCCTAAGCTAATCATGGTTGTTAGTTAAGTTGTTTTCTTTCACTAACTACCCCTACCTACTTACATGTTAGCAGGTAACAAACACAACCTTTACTTATGAATCAATTATGTACCAATGTTGTTGGTATGGTATATAGGTTAACAACTTGTATTAGTAATGACTTCAACATTAGTATAAAAAATCCAACCAGCCTTGTATATATTCCACTTGGTACTCATTTAATATCAACACATTTTTAATATATGTTTTGGAATAACTCATTTGGTACTAGATTAACTTGGTCTTAAGGTTTGATACTAGAATGCATACCCGTGTTGGGGGTTTAACATAGCCATCTCCCCAAGCATCAATGTTTGTTTCATACACTTTGTGATTCATCATTTTTGTTTTGAATTGTAGGATGTGATGTTGAATCAAAAGTTGAGAGCAATGACATTTTGCAATTAGGGTACCATTATTTTTTACCAATACCTCTTTCCAACTTCAATGCAACTCTTGCACAAGCTTGTTGAAGGCTCCTCAAATCTTGTAAGTTGTTAAACTCTTCAACCTTGTTGAAGCTTGCATTAAGTTTTTGTGTTTTTGTTTTTGATCAATTCTACATCCTACACATCATGAGTTGCGAGCTATAAAAAGAGAGCAAAAATGTCTTTTTTTGTTGTGGTGATCTTGTTACCATGGTGGTTAGTTTCAATATTGTGGGTTTGGCTTGTTGCCCTCATTGTCTTCATAATGATATCCATGTAAATTGAAAGGTATGCATTGTCAAGGTTTTGTGCATTGTAAACACAAAGTGCTAGATTTAAGGTTTATGTTTTTG
>Ga0209611_10011943_pt1 | contig 12340 bp, 13 predicted proteins | sample S1TSphgellanicum_3_FD_187693 | JGI IMG/M metagenome (GOLD analysis project Ga0209611, IMG submission 187693) | Host-associated microbial communities from peat moss isolated from Minnesota, USA - S1T2_Fc - Sphagnum magellanicum MG (SPAdes) (version 2) | ecosystem: Host-associated > Plants > Peat...
GACGCCGATGAACGACGTCATCGAGATCATCGGCGCCGAGGAATTCTTGCTGCACGGGCGAACCGCCGACCTGGTCAACATCGCCGGCAAGCGCTCATCGTTCGGCTATTTGAACGCGCAATTGAATGCCATTCCCGGCGTGACCGACGGCGCGTTCTTTCTCAGCGAGACCGCGAATGGCGCCACCGGCGTTGCACGCCTGGGCGCCATGGTGGTCGCTCAGGGATTGAGCGCCGCGGAACTGACCGAACATTTGCGCCGGCGGATCGATCCCGTGTTCCTGCCGCGTCCCTTGCTCATCGTCGAGCAACTACCGCGCAACGCGACCGGCAAGCTGCCGCGCCAGGCGCTCTTGGATTTGGCGGACCGCCACTTGCGCCGGGAAGGCTCATCTTGAACTCGCCGCTCCTCTTGAGCACGCGGCCCCTCTTCAACACGCGGCTCGACATTGCGCAGGATCACGCGTCGTTCGCCGGACACTTCCCCGAATTTCCGGTTCTGCCGGGCGCGGTCCTGCTCGATGAGGCTCTCGAGGTCATCGCGCGCGCGCACGGCATCGATCTCACCCAGTGGCGGATCGTATCCGCCAAGTTCCTCGATGCGGTGCGCCCCGGTGATGAGCTCAGCCTGCGGCATGACTCACCCACCGAAGGCTCGATCCGCTTCACGATTTGCGCCGCGGATCGACCCGTGGCGCGCGGCACCCTGTCGATTTCGGCGCCTCACTCGTGAACCTCGCGGACCGTCGCGGCAGGCCGGCGGACTGGGTCCGGCATCGCGAGCGCGGCAGCACGGCCATGCTGCGCCTGATGGCGTTTCTCTCACTGCGTCTCGGGCGACCCTCGAGCCGCGGCGTGCTCTATGGGATCGCGGCCTATTACTTTTTATTTGCGCCCGACGCGCGGCGCCATGCACGCCGCTACTTGCGGCTCGCGCTCGGCCGCGAACCCGGTGCCCGCGACCGGTTTCGGCAGCTGCTGAATTTTGCTACCACGATCCACGATCGCGTGTATCTGCTCAACCAGCGGTACGAGATGTTCGAGATGACCCATGAAGGCGATGCATTGCTGCGGGCGCAGTTCGCGAGCGGACGCGGCGCCTTGCTCATGGGCGCTCACCTGGGCAGCTTCGAGGTCATGCGCACCCTCGGCCGGCGTCAGCCCGGACTGCGCGTGGCCATGGCCATGTACGAGGCGAACGCGCGCAAGATCAACGCCATACTCGCCGCCCTCAATCCACAGCTCAACGCCGACATCGTACCGCTCGGTCAGATCGACGCGATGCTGCAGATCGCACAGCGGCTCGAGCACGGAGCGTTCGTGGGCGTGCTCGGCGATCGAACGCTCGGCGATGAGCCGGTGCAGGCGGTGACCCTGCTCGGCGAGCGTGCTTACCTGCCCACGGGTCCGATGCGCGCGGCGGCCATCCTGCGCTGCCCCGTGTACTTCATGGCCGGACTGTATCGCGGCAAGAATCGTTACCACGTGGTCCTCGAGCAGCTCGCCGACTTCTCGGCGCCTCCCGTCGGCGCACGCAGTGACGCGGTGCGCGCCGCCATCGAACGTTACGCCGCGGCGCTCGACAAATACTGCCGCAGCGATCCGTACAACTGGTTCAATTTCTTCGACTTCTGGCAGCCGCGGCGCGGAGCCTCCACCGCATGACCCGCCGCACGCGCCTGCGTATCGCCCGTCTCGTGCGTCTCGTGCTGCTCCCGCTGCCGCTGCTCGCCGCCGCGCTGCTACCGTCGGCCGCGGCGCTGGCCCAGGCGCCGGCTCGGGCGCCGGCTCAACTCGCGGCAACGGCAACGGCAACGGCAGCGGACGGCGGCGACCTCGATGCGGTCATGGGCCTGCTGGCGCGGCGCCGCCACGGTCGGGTCGAGTTCATCGAGCAGCACTTCCTGTCGATGCTCGACCACCCGTTGGAGTCCTCCGGCGACATGAGCTACGACGCGCCCGACCGGCTGGAGAAGCGCACCCTGAAACCGCGCGCCGAGACCCTGTTGCTCGACGGCGGCGTGCTGACCGTCGAGCGCGGCCACGGCAAGCGTGTGGTGGATATGCACGCCTACCCGCAAATTCAGCCCCTCGTGGAGAGCATCCGCGCCACCTTGGCGGGGGATCGCGGCGCCCTCGAGCGGGTATTCCATGTCGAATTCACGGGCAGTGTGCAGCACTGGAATCTCTCGTTGGTGCCGCTCGACGCCACGGTGGCGCAGGACATCGCCCAGGTGGACATCGTCGGCGCGCAAGATGAGCTGCGCCGGGTCGAGATTCGCCAGCCCGACGGGGACAGATCGCTGATGACACTGCGGCCCAGCGCCGCGCCATGAACTCGCGCACCGGCGTGATCGCGCTCTGGCTGTGCGTCATTGCGGTGGCGGCCCTGGTCGTGGCGCGTGCGCGCTACATCACGGATCTATCGGCTTTCTTGCCGGCCAAGCCGACACCGGTGCAGCAACTGCTGGTGGATCAGCTGCGCGACGGACCGGCCTCGCGCCTGATTCTGATCGCGATCGAAGGCGGAGCGGCGGCCGAGCGCGCGCGGGTCTGCATCGACTTGGCGCAGCGCCTGCGTCTCGACGGTCGATTCGCAAACGTCGAGGATGGTGAGCCGGTGAGCGCCGAACCCACCGCGGCATTCTTGTTACAGCACAGGTATCTGCTCAGCGATTCGGTCGACGCGGCGCATTTCTCCGCCGCCGGCCTGCACTCGGCCATCGAGGAGTCGCTCGACCAGCTGGCCTCGCCTTCGGGTCTATTGCTCAAGTCGCTGTTTCCGAGCGACCCGACCGGCGAGATGCGGCACATCCTCGATCAGCTGCAGCGCATGCCGGCGCCCGTTACCCGCGACGGCGTCTGGGTGTCCGCCGACGGCGGCCGCGCACTGGCGGTGGCGCAAACCGCGGCGCCGGGCTCCGACACCGATGCACAAGAACGCGCGCTCGCCGCGATTCGTGCGGCGTTCGCGGCCGCGGTGCACGAATCGGCCGCGGTGCACGAATCGGCCGCGGTGCACGAATCGGCCGCGGTGCACGAATCGGTCGCGCAACCGGTACGGCTGCGATTGAGCGGCCCCGGCGTCTTCGCGGTTGCGGCACGTGCCAAGATCAAGAACGCCGCCGTCAGGCTCTCGATCGTGAGCAGCGTATTGGTGGTCGCGCTGTTGTTCGCCGCCTACCGCTCGCCGTCGGCACTGGCATTGGGACTGCTGCCGGTCGGCACCGGCGCCGCCGTCGGCATCGCCGCGGTCGCGCTCGGCTTCGGCGCCGTGCATGGCATTACCCTGGGCTTCGGCATCACCCTGATCGGCGAAGCGGTGGATTATTCGATCTATTTTTTCGTGCAGTCGCGCCGCAATCCGCGGGACGGCGGCGACGGCCCAGATGTCCTTCGCGAGGACCCCCGCTGGCGGCAGCGCTGGTGGCCCACCATCCGCTTAGGGATGCTCACTTCGGTGTGCGGCTTCGCCTCGCTGCTGCCGTCCGGATTTCCCGGTCTCGCGCAGCTCGGGCTGTACTCCATCAGCGGCTTGCTCGCCGCGGCGTTGGTGACGCGCCATGTGTTGCCCGCGCTATTGCCTAGGGGCTTCACGATTCACGACGTCGCGCCGCTCGGCGCCGCGGTCGGCCGATGGCTGCAACCGGTGCGGCGGCTGCCGGCCTCGGGAGTCGCGGCCGCGGGCGCGGTCCTCGCGCTCGTCGCGCTCGCCCTGCTGTACCGGCATCTGGGCACCTTATGGAACCGCGAGCTCTCCAGTTTGAGTCCCATCTCCGTCGATGAGCAGCGCTATGACGAGAGATTACGCGCCGATTTGGGCGCCGCCGATGTCCGGGATCTCGTCATCGTCACGGGGCCGACGCTCGAATTCGTGCTGCGCGGCGCCGAGCGCGCCGCGCGGGTGCTCGGGCCCCTGGTCGATGCCGCAGCGATCGGCGGTTTTGACAGTCCGGCGAATTATCTGCCGAGCCTCGCGACCCAAACGGCGCGCCGCGACAGCCTGCCGGGAGCGGCCGAACTGCGCGAGAATCTGCGCCGCGCCACCGCCGGCCTGCCGGTGCGGAGCGATCGTCTGCAGCCGTTCTTGGACGCGGTCGAGACGGCGCGGCAAGCGCCTTTGGTCACGGCGCAGGATTTGCAGGGTACCTCGTTGCGCTCCGGCTTCGATGCGCTGATATTGCACCAGCACAGCCGCTGGAATGCGCTGCTGCCGCTGCACGGCGCGCACACAGGGGTGCTCGACACGGCGCGGGTCGCTGCCGCCCTGAGCGCCGCCCATCTGGACGAAGCCCGCCTGCTCGACCTCAAGCAAGAATCCGACGCGCTATATTCAAGCTATTTGCACGAGGCGATCAAACTATCCCTGGCGGGCTTCGCGGGCATCATCGTGCTGCTCGCCGTGGCGTTGCGGTCCGCCGCGCGCGTCGCGCGCGTCTTGGCGCCGCTCGCACTGTCGGTACTCTGTGTGGCGGCCGTTCTCGCGTGTAGCGGCGTCTCGCTCACCATCCTGCACTTGATCGGCCTGCTGCTCATCGTTGCCGTCGGCTCGAACTACGCCTTGTTCTTCGACCGGCAGTCCCGGCTGCAAGAGGCCGGCAGCGAAGCGCTGACCCTCGCCTCATTGATCATTGCGAACGCCGGCACGGTGATCGGCTTTGGGTTGCTGGCCTTTTCGAGAGTTCCGGTTCTGGTGGCTTTGGGCACCACGGTTGCGCCGGGCGCCCTCCTGGCGCTGATCTTCGCGGCTCTGATGTCGCCGGCGGAACCTCGTCAGGCGAGGAGCTGAATGCGCAGTCTCTTGATGCCCGCTAGCGCGGGCGCCACGGCGCCCGTCCAAATGGTATGGCTGCCGGGGGCCTACAACACCGCGGTGGAGTTTCTCGACGCCGGTTTCCCGGCGGCCGTGCGGGCGCGCCGTTTGGCCCTCGATCTGGCCTTCATCGACTTGGAAATGCAGCATCTCGGCGATCGGGACGCGGTGGCGCAGCTGCGGTCCGATGTCGTGCTGCCGGCGCGTGCGGCGGGCGTGACGATCTGGCTGGCGGGCATCTCCCTCGGAGGATTCATTGCACTGGACTACGCCGCCTCGCATCCCGGCGAAGTCGATGGATTGTGTCTGCTCGCCCCTTATCTCGGCAGCCGCCTGCTGACCGCCGAAATCGCCGCGGCGGGCGGCTTCGAGCGCTGGGAGCCCGGCGAACTTGCGGAAACCGACGCAGACCATCGAATATGGCGCTATATCAAGACGCGTCCGGCGCACGATGTCCCCCTGTACCTGGGGTTCGGCCGCGAGGATCGATTTTCACCGGCGCATCGACTGCTCGCCGCGACGCTGCCCGCGGACTCGGTGAATGCGATCGCCGGCGGCCATGAATGGCGCACCTGGTCGGCGCTGTGGGAGACTTTTTTGGACTCGCGCTTTTCATGAAACCGCCACCGCCACCGCCGCGATGGACGCCTTCGCCGCTGCTGTATGCGAGCGCCGCGCTGCATCTGGGCGCGGTCGCCGCGGTGCTGGCGCGGCCACGCGTGTGGCCCGTCGCGCTCGGTGCCGTCGTCGCGAATCATGTGGCCCTCACCGCGGCCGGACTGTGGCCGCGCAGCCGGCTGCTCGGTCCGAACTGGGTTCGCTTGCCCGATCGACGGGGAGAGACCCAGGGAGAGCCGCCAGCAGCGCCGGCGAGAATCGCCCTCACCATCGATGACGGCCCGGACCCCGAGGTCACGCCTGAAGTCCTCGCCCAGCTCGCCCGCCACGGCGCACACGCGACGTTCTTCTGTGTGGGTGAACGGGTGGAGCGTTTTGCGGACCTGGCGCGGGAGATCGTGCGCCGCGGCCACTCGATCGAAAATCACAGCCAGCGGCATCGCCATGATTTCTCCCTGCTGGGCCCACGCGGAATGCGCGCGGAGATTGCCCGTGCCCAAGAGGTCATCGACCGGGTCACCGGCAGCAGCCCGCGCTTCTTTCGCGCCCCGGCGGGCTTGCGCAATCCGTTTCTGGAGCCCGTCTTGGCGCATCTCGGGCTGCGGCTGGCGAGCTGGACGCGGCGCGGCTTCGACACCGTCAACGGCGACGCGGATGCGGTGTACCGGCGCTTGGCGAACCCCTTGCGCGGCAACGATATCCTGCTGCTGCACGATGGCAATGCGGCGCGCGCGCCTAACGGCAACCCCGTGATACTGGAGGTGCTGCCGCGCCTGCTCGATACCATCGCGGCGAATCGCTTGCGCACCGTCACCCTGCGCTCGGCGCTACCGGGATGAAACCGCTGTTGCTCAGCAAATTCACCGCGACCAGCTGCATCGGCCGGGGCGTGACCGCCACCTTGCGAGGCCTCATCGAGCAGCGCAGCGGCCTTGTGGGCTGCGATTTCGAGACGGTGGACCTCGATACCTACATCGGCCGGGTGGCGGGCGTCGATGCCCAGCCGTTGCCTGAGAATCTGCGTCATTTCGACTGCCGCAACAACCGCCTTGCCGAGCTCGCGTTGCAACAGGATGACTTCCTCGAGGCGCTCGAGCGCACCGTGGAGCGCTACGGCCGCGGGCGCGTCGGGGTGTTTCTCGGCACCAGCACGGCCGGCATTCTGGAAACCGAGGTCGCCTATCGCGCTCGTGATCCGGTGAGCGGCGCCCTGCCCTCGGACTTCGAGTACCGGAGCGCGCACAATACGTTTTCCGTGGCCGACTACGTGCGTCGGCGCTGCGGCCTCGAGGGCCCCGCGGCCGTCGTCTCCTGCGCCTGCGCGTCCAGCGCCAAGGTGTTCGGCTCGGCCCGGCGCATGCTCGAGGCGGGTCTCATCGATGCGGCATTGGTGGGCGGTGTGGATTCCCTGTGTCTTACCACTCTGTATGGCTTTCACAGCTTGCAGCTCACATCGACGCAGCCCTGCCGCCCCTTCGATGTGGCACGCGACGGCATCTCGATCGGCGAAGCGGCGGCCTTTGCGCTGCTCGAACGCTGTCCTCAGGGGTTCGATGGCGACTCAGTGCTGCTCTTAGGGGTGGGTGAATCGAGCGACGCTCACCACATGTCGGCGCCGCATCCGGAAGGCGTGGGCGCAAGCCGCGCCATGCGGGCGGCATTGACCTCAGCGGCGCTCGAACCCGGCGACATCGACTACATCAACCTGCATGGCACGGCTACGCCGAGCAACGACCGCTCCGAAAGCCGGGCCGTGACCAGCGTGTTCGGTCCGGCGACGCCCTGCAGTTCGACCAAGGGCGCCACCGGCCACACCTTGGGCGCCGCCGGCGCGCTCGAAGCCGTCATCAGCGTCCTCGCCATCGAGCATGGCCTGATGCCGGGTGGGGTTCGAACCAGCAGCATCGATCCGACTCTCGGCGCACTCTATATAACGGACAATCGACGCACCCCGGTCGCGCGCGTGCTGAGCAATTCCTTTGGCTTCGGCGGCACCAACTGCAGCCTGATATTCGGTCGTGCGGGATGACCCTGGGGGCGTACCTCGATGGCATCGGCGTCCTCGGGCCGGCCTTGAATGATTGGCCCGATACGGCCGCCGTGCTGCTCGGGCGCGAGGCCTACCGGCCCGCGGCGACCACGCTGCCGGTGCCCGCCATCCTGCCGGCGGCGGAGCGCCGTCGCAGCGGCCGGGTGGTGAAACTCGCGCTCAGCGTGGCATTGGAAGCCACCGCGCGAGCGGGCGCCGACCCGGCAACATTGGCCAGCGTTTTCTCCTCCTCCGGCGGCGACGGACACAACTGTCACGAGATCTGCCAGGCGCTGTCGCTCGCGGGCCGTGAAATATCGCCGACGCGCTTCGCCAATTCGGTGCACAACGCCGCCGCGGGTTATTGGAGCATCGCGACGGGCGCCGTCGCCGAATCGAACGTGCTGTGCGCGTTCGACGCGAGCTTCGCTGCGGGCTTGCTGGAAGCCCTGGCCCAGGTGGTGGTGGACGGCGCACCGGTACTGCTGGTCGCGTATGACTGCGACTATCCCCAGCCGCTGCGTGCCGTGCGCCCCATCCCCGACGCTTTCGGTGTGGCTCTGGTGCTCCGCGCGGAACGCGGTCCGCGCTCGCGCGCGCGCTTGGACGCCGCGCTCACCACGGAAACCTTTGAGCGTATGCATGATCCGGCGCTCGAGGAGTTGCGCGGCGCCATACCCGCTGCGCGCTGCCTGCCGCTGCTCGCCTTGCTGGCGACCGGCCGGAGCGGCCGCACCACGCTCGAGTATCTCGATGGTTTGCGCATGAGCGTTGAGATCGAGCCATGCGCTTAGACCGGGCGTGGATCGAGGCGCACATTCCGCATGCCGGCCGGATGTGCCTGCTCGATGAGGTCGTGGAATGGACCGCGCAACACGTCCGCTGCCGCAGCGGCACTCATCGCCTGCCCGACCATCCGCTGCGCTCGCATGGCCGATTGGGCATCGGCTGCGGCATCGAGTACGCGGCGCAGGCAATGGCCGTGCACGGCGCGCTTGCCGGTGGCGCGGCGGCCGCCGAGGCGCCGCGCGCCCGCGCCAACGTGGGGTTTCTTGCCAGCCTGCGCGATGTTCGTGTGCACGCGCTGCGGCTCGACGACATCGCATCCGATCTGTACTGCGAGGCCACGTGCTTCGCGGGGAATCGGGTCACGGCACTGTACGATTTCGCGTTGTGGTCCGACGCGCGGCAACTGTTGAGCGGCCGCGCGTCGGTGGTACTCGACGCGGACCCGCGGTGGAGCCCTTGAACAAACCAGTGATCCGCGCATTGGTGACCGGCGGCAGTGGCGGCATCGGAGCCGCGATCTGCCGGCGCCTGGGCGCCGCCGGACATTACGTCTACGTCCATGCGCACCGCGGCACCGCGGCCGCGGCCGCGGTGGTGGGCGACATCGAGGCGGCGGGGGGACATGCGGCGGCCGTGCATTTCGACGTGACCGACGCCGCGGCCACGCGCGCCGCCGTCGAGTCGCTGCTCGAGACCGGGCCCGTGCAGATCCTCGTGAACAATGCCGGCATCCACGACGATGCGGTGTTTCCGGGAATGACCTCCGCGCAATGGAATCGCGTCATCGACGTGGCGGTGAACGGCTTCTACAACGTCACGCAACCACTCATCCTGCCGATGATTCGCACGCGCTGGGGACGCATCATCAGTATTTCCTCCATCTCGGGGCTCATCGGCAATCGCGGCCAGGTGAACTACGCCGCGGCCAAGGGTGCGCTCAATGCCGCCACCAAGGCATTGAGTCTCGAGGTGGCGAGCCGCGGCATCACCGTCAATGCGGTCGCGCCCGGCATCATTGCCACCGCTATGAGCGGTTCGAGCTTCGATGCCGCCGCGATCGCGCAACTCGTGCCGATGAAACGTGCCGGAACGGCCGAAGAAGTGGCGAGCCTGGTGGGTTTTCTCGCCTCCGAAGAGGCCGCATACATCAGCGGCCAGATCATCTCCATCAATGGAGGAATGATCTAACTTGAGCGCACCCGCCGGCGTGGCCACCGTGTCCGCACACAGGAATGAACTGCTGCTGTACTTCACGCTGCTGCAACTGACTCTCATCATCCTCGCGGGCCGGATCGGCGGTTCGCTCGCCCGAAGCCTCGGCCAGTCGGCCGCGGTCGGCGAGATCGTCATCGGCATATTGCTCGGACCCTCGTTGTTCGGGTGGCTGGCGCCGCGCGCGTTCGATTACGTATTTCATTCCGCGCCGCCGGAGCCGCTGACCATCCTGTCGAATATCGGCCTGGTGTTGCTGATGTTCCAGATCGGGCTGGAGTTCGATTTCGCGCACCTGACGGAACGCGCGAACCGGGCGGCGGTGCTGCGCGTGTCCATCTCTTGTCTCGCGCTGCCCTTTATCTGCGGCTTCGCCTTAGGCTACATGCTGGCCGCGAACGGTCCGGCCGGTGGCTCTGCCGCTACGCGCATCGACACGGCGCTGTTCGTCGCCACCGCCTTCTCCATCACCGCGCTGCCGATTCTGGGACGCATCATGATCGACTTCAATTTGACGCGCACCCGCTTGGGCGTCATTGCGATCAGCTCGGCCGCCGTCAACGATGTGGTCGGCTGGCTGCTGCTCGCGCTGATCACCACTCTCGCCGTGAGTGATTTCGATGCCGGCCGGTTTGCGCTGCGGGTCACGCTGGTCGCGGCATTCGGCGGGGCCAGCGCCAAGATCTTGCGGCCGCTGCTCAAGCGGGCGATCGCCCGGACACACCCTCGGGACGGCAAGATGTCCGCCGACCTGCTCGGCGGATTGCTGGCGGTGATTTTCATGGCCGCCATGACGACCTATCAAATCGGTATTTTCGCGATCTTCGGCGGCTTCATGATGGGCGTGATCCTGTACGACGAGCGCGAATTGGTCGCGGCCTGGCGCGGCCGCGTCGGCGACTTCGTGACGGTGTTTTTTCTGCCGATCTTTTTCACTTACACGGGTCTGCGCACGTCGATCGGCAGCCTCGATACCTTGGCCGACTGGGCTTGGTGCCTCGCCGTGGTCGGCACGGCGAGCATCGCCAAACTGGCGGGCGCCTACCTTGCGGCGCGCCGCTCCGGCTTCAACCACCCGGAATCCGCCATCATCGGATTCATGATGAATACGCGCGCGCTGATGGAACTCATCGTGATCAACGTCGGCCTCGATTTGGGCGTGATATCCGCCAAGGTGTTCACGATGCTGGTCATCATGGCGATCTTCAGCACCGTGATCACGACGCCGGCGCTGCGGCACTACCTGCCGCGAGCGGACTCGAAGAGAGTTCACGAGCTCTCCGGATAATCGAATTGAACGTTGCGCTTAACGACCAAAAGGTAACCAGCCGACCGCGGTGAGTCAACGCTGACGACACACCGACCTCAGGCAGGCACGGGCTTGTACCGCGACGCCAGAAGCCCGGTGGCTTCGGCAAGATCGATCTCGGCCACCAGCAGCCCCGGCTGGTCATAGGGCTGATAACACAACACCGTTCCATCCGGCTTGATCACCGCCGAGGTGGTCGGCGACCCATCGCCGGCGCAGTTGGCGGTGACGATGAAACAGGTATTCTCGGCCGCGCGGCACAGCATCGATTTCTCGTGAAATGAATTCGACGGTTCGGCATAACTGCGGGGCCGGTAAGGCGGAGACCCGCCCGGGCCGTAAGCGTCGCGTTCGGCTTCGCTCAAGTGCGGGTGAAACACCACCTGGGCGCCGCGCACAGCGGACCATCGCACCGTTTCGGGATAACGGAAGCCTTCGTGGCAGATCGAAATCCCGAATTTCAGCGGTCCCGCCTCAAATAGGTGCCGTTCGAAACCCGCCGCGTAGGTCGCGTCCTCGGACGGATCGAGCTGAACCTTGTCCTGGAAGCCGGCCACGCTGCCGTCGCGATCGATCACCAGCGCCGAGATGCGCAAATCACCGTTGACCACGCGCTCGGTGCCGAGGACGACACCCACATTGGCCTGGCGCGCCGCCGCGGCAAGGGTCGCCCATGCGCGCTCGAGAAAGACCGGGTCGGGCGGGGGAATGACCCTTCCAAAACCTCGGTACCCCGGAACGTAGGCTTCGGGAAAGCAGATGATATCCGCGCCTTCGATGCCCGCTTGCCGGATGGCCTGCGAAGCCAGCAGCACGGAATCCTCGGGCGTCGGCGGAAAGCGGATATTGGCGACTGCGATTCGCATGACCGTCATGGAAGCAAACCCTCGTTAGTGCAGTTTTCCGCGCCAGCTCACGCGGATGACTCCGACCAGGATGCAGATGATCGCGGGCCAAAACGTGAATACGGCCAGCAACCCCGGCCCGACGGGATTCGGGTTCGGATCGGGCCACAATCCCAGTTCCGCCGCCGCGCCGATGAACGCCAGCGGGCCGCTGCCGATTACGAGTAAGGCGACCCCGACTCGTATCCATGTCGATTTGAAGTAGGCGCGCATGCCGGGTAAACCGCTTTCCAGTTTCAATAGCATCACCACATTCGAATCGCGACGACTATCAGTCCAACCAACAGCAGGACTCCCAATACTCGCAGCACCCACGCGATCGCCTGGGCACCCCGGACGATTTCCTCCTCCTCCACGTTACCTCTTCCGCGCGGTATCCACCGCTTGCAGCGGCCGATCTTCGATGACGCGCATGACCTCGGCGCAATACACTGCGTCGTGATTCAGCGGCGGACCTCCGCCGGGCGGCGGATCGCAATCTCGAAGCGCGCCCGCGAGCTCTTGGATACTCATCGCCGAGACGGTGGCGTGGAGTGTCGATGTGCTCTGCTCGGCACGCCTCGTTTTCAGGTACCCGTCGCCGATCACGGTGCCTCCCAATACCACGACTCCGATCACCGCCAGGGATTGCAATGCTTTGTTCAAGATCCTGCGCGCACCTCCTAC